>AUXO012239540.1_pt1 | contig 13943 bp, 16 predicted proteins | sample 768731 | NCBI WGS metagenome assembly AUXO01 (sample SAMN02715735, study PRJNA202380) | gut metagenome | biome: sheep rumen | host: Ovis aries | place: New Zealand: Palmerston North | reverse complement strand
ATGGAGAAGGGCATGATAGAAAGAACCGATCCGGACAGTCCGAAATCGCCCGGACAGGAGTACAAGCTGGCATGAGCTACTCTATCAATAATACTATGTCAATAGGCTCTGACCCTTTTGCCCCTTGAGAACGTGCCCATCGCGGCCGTAGTAATTAGAGATATTCCAGAAACCACGACGCGTGATTTTTTGGTATAATATAAACACCCTCTTGGAACACATCATCAAACCGCAAACTAAAAAAAGGAATGTTGATAATGAAACAGTAAAACGGTCAGAGGCGGGCAACCGCCACGGTCGCCACATTGGTAGGGCGCGATGTCCTCATCGCGCCGAAAACCGATGGAGCGCGGCAGAATCAATTTGCAATGCTGCAAAGCGTTCGTCCAGGGAAAATGTGAGAGTTGGAACGGTGACGACACTTGGCAGAGGAAGCGCAAACGCGCTTACCTCTCTTCGTGTTTCACCAAAGGTAAAATCTCACAGCCTCCCTGGAGACACGAGGGAGGTTTTTTCATGCCCTCGATTCGTGTCAGATCGCCGAGCAGCGGAACGGATCGAGCGAATGAAAACAGAAACAGACATAGCCATAGAGAAGCTGTCTGTCCCGACAGAATGTTGGGAGCGTAAAGGCGATGCCATTGTCGATGTGGGCAACAGCCGCACGGCATTGGACTTTGTCGCTGCGCTGAAGAACCAAAGCGCGGCGGCTTGGGTGGCGGTCAAGACGATTATCGTCAATCCGGTCCTCAACGAAAAGAACATCAAGGCGATAATCCGCGAGAAGAGATTTGAGGAAGACGAGGTGTTTGGAATCTTCCTTGAGCGGATGATTGTCAAAGGGAAACTCGATGAGCTGCGGGATGCCGACAAGGTGGTGTCGTTCATGCAGCAGTGTGTCCGCAACCAAGTCAAGTCATGCATTTCAGAAAAGGCGAGGAAGCGAGCGGAAAGACTTGTCCTCTTGGAGGATTGCCTTTCGGCTTCATGCGATGCGGACACGAAGGAAAAGACAAATCCAATTGACACCATTCCGGAAGACGAGACCAAGGTCGCGACAAGAAGCAACCGGCTGATGGAAGACGAAAAAGCGATAGTCCGCAGATGCTTTGTAGATTTTTGGAGAAAGCATCCGCGCCACGCATACGTACTCAATCTTCGGAACATGGGATTGTCCGACAAGGAGATCAAGGAGCTTATCGGCGAAAGGACTGACAACAACGTAACGCAACTGGCACGACGCGGCGGCAAGATTCTGGCGAACCAAATCACCGCAAAGAAGATTCCGTTGCCGGGAATGACATTGGCGACGGCGACGTCTGCAAGAAAGAGAGGACGCAAACATGCTTGAAGAAAATAGAGGTACCCTCGACGAAGGGACTTGGCAGATTGTCTATTCCTTCTTCCATCCAGCGCATGTAGGATTAGGCAACGCCCTTTTTTCGGGTGATATTGGGTCGGTGACGCGAGCGGGCATCACTCATGGCGACAAAGTCTATTCAGGACGTCCGACAAGTCTTATATGGGAGACAGATGAGGGCTTTAAGGAGGGTGACTATTGGAGTGCAGAAATAGCAGTCATGTCGGGATTGGGGATTTCCGAATCTTTACTTGTCTCAGTTGTAGATGCAAAAGGCTCAGCAATAGATGCTGCACGTCTCATTCTTTTGGGTAGCGAATTGACAGTAAGCAATGGAATTGCGCATTACAGTTTAGCTGAATTTCAGCGCAACCTTGGAAATACAAAAGTCGCACTTGTTTATCCAGATGGACGGCAGATTCCTGGTTCACTTAAACTGGGTGCTGAAAAACTTTTCAAAGATTGTCATAATTAAAACCTCAAGGGTCTCTAACTACATCGAAAAAAGAAAGGGAAAAAGAATGCCACAGCTCAAGAAACTTGAAGGACTTGAATCCGTATTGGTTCAACATCCAGGGGAACGGGCTCTCCTGAATAAACTTAAGTGCATGGAGGCCGTAACCTCGGTCCTTGCAAAGGTTATTGATTTCCAGGTTCGCCAGAGCGAATTGGACTTGTTGGGCGGAGGATTGCACGTCACAAGTAAAAATATGCCGGACGTATATCGAATATTCCGCGAGACTTGTGAAGTCTTGAACATGCAGTATGTTCCAGAACTTTATCTTGGCGAACTGCCAATTGCAAATGCATTTGCTGTCGGAGCGGATAAGGCATATATCAATGTTACAAGCGAACTCTTCTTTAGACTTGACGAGCCGGAAATTCGTTTCATGTTCGGCCATGAACTTGGGCATATACTTTGTGGGCATACAAAATACAATATGCTTGTCCGTCTTATGTTGCACATGGGATATTCAATGCCAGGAATCGAACTCATTTTGCGACCTGTAATGAATCTTACCGTTCGACCATTGCTAATGTTGTGGAGTCGGCGATCGGAATTCTCGGCAGATCGTGCCGGTTTGCTGGCCTGTCAAGACCTCGAGGCTGCAGCGTCGTTTTTCCTGAAGATCTGCGGATTGCCGTTGAACTTTTATGGGAAGGTGAAACCGCTTTCAATATTTGATCAAGCGGCAGATTTCCAGAAACTCATGGACAAGAGCCTTGTTGATACGGCATTGGCCAGCATGAGCGTCATGAACTCGTCGCATCCTCGTGCCATTACTCGCGTTGCAGAACTCAAGGGATGGATTGACGATGGAATGTATGATGCGTTATTAGACGGCACGAAACAGACACGCGCAGTCCTCGCCAACCTTCTACGAAGTGACCCTGCAGAAGCTGAATTGCTACAGTCGTATCTCTACACCCTAACGCGATGGGGGCAGACAGAATTGCAGTTGGATCGTTCGGAAATGGCCCCAATCCTCCGCAGGGTTCTTTTCGGAGAAAAGTTGCAATTTGCTGGAACTGTTCTCGCGCCTGTTTTGCAGATTGTCGCTAAGATTATACCTTCAGGCGTGGATCGTGTTCGATATGAACTTGAAGTGCTGTACATGAAAGATGGTTCCCCGTTTAAGACAAACTTGGATGTTCTTGTATATCCTCATCAGACAGATCGCTCTTACATCTCTTCAAGTTTGGCCAAAGAATTCATCCGAAATGGCGAGCAACCAATCGCATTGGAGCTTTATAGGGTGAAAGCATGAAGACTGGTACAGTCATAAAAGGTGCCGCCATTATCGGCGGAGTTGTCGCGGTAGGGGTGCTGTTTAAGCTCTTTGCAGTTCCTGTTCTCATCGCAACCTTGGTAATTGCAGTTGTGACATACTTCTGGAAGAAGTTTGTCGACTTCTGGTTGGATAAGTTACAGGCTTGGGTGCAGAAACATTGTGGGCAAAAGATTTGTTCCGCATTGGGTAGTGTAATTGCCTTTCTCAATACACCAATCTCGCGGTTGAGAATGGGGTCGAAGGCCGCGTTCGATGCTTCTAAGCGTGTATGGCAAGTTATTCGCGGAGGACTTAAGAGTGAAACACGCTACAAAAAGGATGGCGATGAAGTAATCATCGAAACACGTATAGCCGATAGTGAAACGGAAGTCATCGTTCAGAAAAAAGAATCGTTTTATGATTTACCTACTCGTGTCCGAACCGAGGTAATTTGTAGCGATGAGCAGTGTTATAAAGTGAACAATCATGATGTGATTGATCGCAAGTTCACGGAAGCCGAAAAAGAAATGTGCAACTGAAAGGAGAATGAAATGACAGGATTCATGGGTATTGCCACTGCTGCTGCAGCAGCCAATGTAGCGGCGGCTACACAACATGCGTCGGCAGATGTTTCGTCAATTTGGTGGTGGATATTTGGCGGTGTGTTTATCGTTTTGATTGTTCTATACAAGATAGGCAAACGGACAGATCGAACACAGGCGCAAGTATTCTTTGAGCGAATGAACGAAGACTTGGCGAGGCTGTTGCGTGGTTCATTTCAAGGTTCCGAACAGGAACTTAATAAGCAGTTATCCGAATTGTGGAAGCACAACCCTCTTGTTAATCTTGGGAAATACATACGTAGAATTGAATTAGTCCTGACCAAGTGCTCTGACAATGCAGTGGAATGTCAGCTCAAAGCGATTACGAAGAATGACGCGAATGAAGAGTTTGAAGGCAGCGCGACACGAACGTATGATTGGGATTATTTACCCACCGATGTTTCTAACATCTTGATTCGCAGCGGGAAAAAGTCGGAAACGCTTATTCTTTATCCTCATCAAGGTTGAACAACCAGAAAGGTTTATTGCCATGTTGCTACTTGCATCGATATTCGCTATTGTCGTATTGCTTACATATTTTTGGCCGCAAATACGGTCTTTCCTGTCGCGGATAGTTCTGCCTTGGATTCACAAGAATTGGGGAGAAAAGTTTTTTGAACCGCTTGTGACAATCACGGAATGGCTGGATGGAAAGATTCGGGGCATACGGCGTGGATTCAAGGACAGTATTCGCTTCATAAAAGAGCGGATATTGAATATGAACACAAAATACGTGCGCCAGCCGGGGGGCGTTATATCTGGAACCACGACCACGGAGTTAAAAGGAGAGAATGGGGATGTGGTTGTCATCAAAACGACAAAGCCTGTTGACGCAACCGCTCTCCCGGTTGACATTCAGAATGCCATAATCAAACAGATGCCAGATAAAAACGGCAATCGAAACGCTCAACTTGATGAAAAGCAATTGCTGATTGAGCGCGCTAAAGATCGCTTGAGGGAGGATCAGCGATTGGCGCAAACAAGGGAAGAGACGAAAGAGGCAGAAGAGGCTGCGCTAATCCTCGACATGGCTATCTAGCACAATCATTCAAAAGGAGTTAACGATGGGAATTCTTACATCAGGCGCTAAACTGATTGCTGCGACAGCACTGGCCGCTGGCGGGTTCTATGCGTTGGGAAAATCCAAAGACAGTGAACGGTCTAACGATTTCGCATCAAACATTGATGTTGATATTCAGAAGTTGTTGGAGAGAGCTGGTATGCCTGAATTGTCATCAAGCCGCCTGTTCTCGCAACCCGCACAGGGCGGGACGCTCCACGCAAATCTTGATTCAATCAAATTGCGCATTCGCCGTACTGAAAGTATGTATGAGCGCACGGTGATTGTGTCGGCAACTGTCAACGGACAGGAACAAGACATTGAGGCTACACGTAATTACGATTCTGATTATATGCCGATTCAAATTACAGAAGAGATGCTTAAGTCTGGTAAGTCGTCCATAGAATGGGTGATTTATTCAAAAGATTCTAGCAAAGGGGTCGGCTGTTAATGGAGCGATGACAAGCAGAGATCGTTTATTGCAAAGAGAAAGAGAGGCACACAATGGCAGATAACAATCCGTTGTCAATGTTAAGCCGTTTCCCAAGAGTGAATAATGAAGCGGCATCAAATGAGAAACATCCGCAAGATAAGAATCTTTCGGAAGATCCAAGCCCATCATCCAAACAAGAAGAAGTAAAAGGCAAAAAGAAAGGGACGATTACTTTTGAGCCGCGTCTGCCAAGGTATCGATTTGAAGATCTGATTCTTCCACGAAAAGTCTTTGAGGATTTGGCTGTTCTGGAAAGCATGATAAAGAACCACGCGATTGTTTATGAGACATGGGGCATGAACCGAATCGATCCGTATGGGCGTCAGATTGCTTTTAACCTTTTCGGTCCGTCTGGCACGGGCAAGACAATGATAGTAGAGGCTCTTGCCAACAAATGGGGCAAGTTGCTTATTGACGTAAACATGGCGCAGCTTGAATCCAAGTATGTGGGCGAGACAGGAAAGAACATAGAAGCTGCGTTCGCTGCCGCTCGTGACCAGAATGTACTGTTGTTATTTGATGAAGCTGATGCAGTCCTTGGCCGCCGGTTGTCCGATGTCCGCCAATCTGCTGATTCAAGCGTGAACACAGCTCGTAGTGTGATGCTGAAACAACTTGAGCAACATTCGGGCATCGTCGCATTTGCGACCAATTTTGCGCACAACTATGATACCGCATTTACACGGCGAATACTTAAGCACATCTGCGTCCCATTGCCTGATGCAGATTCGCGCAAGAAATTATTTATGCAAAAAATACCACGCGGAACTCCTGGGTACGGAGAATTGGAGTGGGACAAATTCGTAGAGTCCTCCGAACTGTTTGCCGGAGGCGATATTCTTGCTACGGTTAAGAATGCGCTCTTTGACGCAGTCAGGAAGCCAGAACAAGTACTTACGACAGAAATAGTGCTTTCTGCTATTCACGATTGGCGAACAGCAAAGGACAGTATAGGACAATGGGGAGAACCGACTGTCGAAATCGTCCGCAAGACAAACGAGATTTCCACCACAAACGAAGAAAAGAAAGACGAGGAGACAAAATGTTAGACACTCTTATTGATGCAATCCCGTGGGATGATATAGGCGAATGGGCACTCAAAGGGCTTGCGGTCATAGGTATTGGTGTCGCCGCCGCAGGGACTGCCGAAGCAATTTCTCGTCTTGCTACTGGGAAAGGAGTGTTTGACCATATCAGGAATTTTTCTGCTGGCATAGAAGATCGTCTAAAGAAATGGATGAAACGGCAACAGGTTGATGATGTTGTGATAAAAAGATTCGTGTTTGTCTTCGAAGCATTGAATAACGCACTTACAAAAACTCAAGATGTTTGCAACACGATAGAAAAAGCGTTTGTTAAAGTTTCAATATATGGGCAAACCAGTTCGGGCAGAAAAGTGAATACGGGGGAGAAAGTGATTGTGTCTGTTACAAAGAGCGAGGCGAAGGAATTGACCGACAAACACGAGATGATCGCAACATTGGAAGAGCTGGGGTTCTAATGGGGATGCAGCATAGTTGTAATGATGCTATGAAACAAAATTCTCGTTATCGTCTTGTCCGTACCGCTTTCTTTCGGAAGGTCGGCAAAGTCGTGTATGTCCGAAACGTGGCGACAGGAGAGGATTTTGTTTTCAGCAAAGAAGCGCTGCCTATTCTGAACACATTGCGGAATGGTATTACAGACAGGTCGATTGTCTTTAGAGAGCAAAAGGAGTTCATTCATGAACTATGTTCGCTTGGCATAGTTGATTGCAATGGTGACAATGGTAATCAGGAAAGTTCAAGCAAACATGTCGCTGGAAGAATGAAGTCATTAGAAGATTGCTTGTCAAATACAGGCGACATCGTTGGAAATCTTCAAGAAGAATGTCGACAGAAGCATCTTCTTTGGTCGGCAGGGCTGGAACTTACATATCGATGCAATGAACGCTGTCGGCATTGTTATCTTGATGTACATGAAGAACAGACGCCATCGCGTGAACTAACCGAAAATGAGTGGCATAGAGTCGTTGACCAGCTTGCTCGTATGGGGTGTGTGAATGTGTTAGTAACGGGAGGCGAGCCGACAATGCATCCAGCATTCCTTTCGATTTGCGACCGCATTATCAAGCGTGGTATGTTATGTGACGTGTACACAAATGGGCTGGTCATCTCAGATGGTCTTTTTGATTCGCTCTGCAAGTTGCCACTCAACAGCGTTTCTGTTAGCCTCTATTCGGGATCTAGTAAATTCCATGACAAGATCACGGGCGTTCCAGGATCGTTTCAGAAAACTCTCTCCAATCTCTTGCGCTTCAAGGCATCTGGATTTGATGCATATGCGAAAGTCCCGGTTTTCCACAAGCACCTTGATGACTTTTTTGAAGCGAAAGAACTTGGAGACAAACATGGATTTCGCGTTCTTGCATCCACAATTCTTGTTCCAGGACATTCAGGCAAGAGCCGCAACCCAATGATGATGGATTCGGCTGAATACATGGAATTCTTGAAACGAGAAACAGTGCCCAATACAACTCTGGAATCCCCGGAGTTGATTGAAAAGTATAGGGAAGAACCTATTTGCCAAGCAGGACAATCGACGCTTTGCGTATCTCCATCCGGAGATGTCATGCCGTGCAATTCATTCTCTGTCTGTTGTGGTAACGTTCGCCAGTCTTCTCTATCGCAGATATGGCGAACTTCGGAGTTTCTTAAACGGATTCGGAAAACCCGTCGTTGTGATGTGTCGCCTCGGTGTGCGACATGCAGTGACATTGCATACTGTACTGTCTGCCTCGGTGCATCGTGGAACGAAACGCACGGACAGATAGCACCATGTTCTTGGTCGTGCGAGCAAACACGTGTTCGCGCTGCTTTCAACCGTAAACAAAGGAGAAACAAATGATTACTCAAAGAAATGCGCGACGTTCAATATCACGTCGTTTATTAAAGCCACGACTTCTGGCTTACTCGCCATGTAGAAGAGTTGAGACATGCGGGTGCGGGGAATATTATCCGTCTAGTTGCGGACAAAATCATTCGGGGCAGTCTGGCCCAGGATGCGGTCACTATTATCCATCGAGTTGTGGATCAAATCACTCAAATAAGCCGTGAATGGGAAGAGAAAAACTGGGTATGCACATGACTCAACCTCTTACAATTTGTAGTAGTGGTAATCCACGCTAGACACACAACCCATTATGTTTCAGATAGAGATCGCCACACTACAGATTGCGACAGATTGCATCAACTGCATAACCAAATACCAACTTTAGTCGATAAAACCGAAAGAAGAAATATCCATGAAATTCAACTTTGATAAATACCCATTGTGCATTTACAATGAGCCAGCATCTAAATCTTTATTGGAATCGCTCAATATAGAAGTAGCTCTGCCAGAGTTAAAGCATCTAAATCCTGGTGAGGTTGTTTTTACTAATTTGATAAAAAAAGCTACCGGAGTTGGTAGCTTACCTTTCATATTTGAAAAAATAGTCGCGTGGGTAGCGTCTGAAAAAATGCATGAAGGATTATCCGATTTAATAAACAAACAGCGTGATAGGATCAAGCAAAATCCATCTTCTTTTGTGTCAGAAGCGCAATTAAATCTTATGGCCACTTCATGCATTACGGATTATATAGCTTCTTACGAAGCCGGATCATGTGGTAAGGCTGTCGAAAATATGCTAAAAATGTGTAAGAAAGTATTTACCCTAAAAAATCCACTTGAAGTGCTTTGGGAATCTGCGGAAGAGGTGACAATAAAATATGAGGGAATTGGTCAATTGTACCATATCGCATTTCTCTTGATTGCATATAATTCGGTTCCACATATAAGGCACATCGTCAAGAGTCTTATTGCGGAATCGTGGTATGATGATGTTGAGGGGTGCGGGTCATTTTCTGCAAAGGGAAGACCTGTCTTATTTGCAAATGTCCAGTATAAATCTGTAGAAGAGAATTTAAGGAACAGAATTGGTGTTTTATCACTGTGTGATTTCTTAGACAAAGATGTTTTTGAGCCTGCTATTAAAAAGCGAAAAGAATTAAATGCAGAGCTTTCTGAACAAGCCTAATTCTTACAATCATGTCTTATCACATGGTGATTGAAGAGATGCGCAATGTACAATCTAAAATTCTATATCGCCAAACGCCTTGAAATCGTCGCGAAGAGTCGTGGGGTGACGCGATTGTTTGCGTATGGGGAGTTGATATGTTTCCCAATTAGCGTTGGGGTGATTGGCATTGTGGCTGTGCATTCCTTGCTTGTGCTGCTGATGCCGTTGTTTGCGAAGATTGGAATGCCGTTGGCAATCCCAACGGTGCTGCCATCGTGGTTTGTGACGGTGTTTGTCTCGGCGGCAATCGGGTATCTTACAAACTACATCGCAATACAGATGCTATATTATCCTGTAGATGCGATGGATCTTGCTGGGGATGGCGGCGGCGAGGGAACACACCCCCATACCGATGCGGAGCGTGAGGCGTTGTTTAAGAGTCGCATCATATCTTTTGTGACAGTTGGCTTTTGGAAGAAAGGGCTGATTCCCCAGAACAAGGGCAAGGTGGCGCGGCAGATGGGGCGGATTGCGGAAGAGAAGTTCATGACGGCGGAGAACATCGCCTATCTCGTTCCGAAGTTGGGCAATCTGTTTCTGTCAAAGAATTCAGAAGGCAAGATCAGAGGTGTCGAGTTCATCCGGCAATTGGTTGTTCGGCATAAGGATAAGGCGGCAGATCTTCTCCAATGGATAGGGCGCGAGGTAGTGACAGGAGATAACTACCAGACCATCCGAAATGTATTGGCGAAGGTCGGACGGAGCGAGGCCGTTTCAAATGCTTTGTCGGCGGCGTTGTTCGACTACATGGAAAAGAACCCTGATTCTGTCGTCTCTTTTGTCCGCGAGATGGTAACGGGTTTCACCGATGCCCAGAACCGCAAGGCGGCAAAAAGTAATTCGCTTTGGGAACAGTTCAAGGCAGGTGCGACAAGTGTCATTGTTGAAGGTGTGGCGGAAATCGGCTATCCGCAAATAAGGACGTTTCTTGAGGAATATGCGAAAACGCCTTTGCACCGTGAGCAGTTCCGGGATCGTCTGGCTTCTCTACTTCCGATCTTTTGCGATAAGATTGCCGAGAAGATTGTTTCGGAACCGCAATTGCTGGAACAGTTCTTATCTGGGGATTTTGTTTCGCAGTTGATTCGCATTGACATTGCGGACGACAAGTTTTGGAACATGATTAGCGAAAAGGTCGCGCCAGGTCTTCATGCTGCCATCGCTTCTGCAATGGAGTCGATACCACAAGAGCAGTTTGCGGGATTCTTTACGGGAAATCACCACATCGCCGAAATCGTCGAACGCACGATCATGAACATGAAATTGCTGGACTTCTATGGAATGCTCGATGAGGTGATGGCGGAGCATCTTGGAGCGATTCAGGTATTTGGCTTTATCCTCGGTGCTGCAATAGGGTACGTGCAGTATTCGGTGACGGCGATTTCATCTGCGACAACGCTTTGGCCGTATTTGTTGGTTGTTGTGCCTGTAATAGTCTTGTGTCTGGTGAAACTTGCGTTTGCGTTTGGTGGTAAAACAAGGAGGATGAAATAATGGCGATTGATGTGACACCATTTATTCACGCGCTCGACTCAAAGGGAATGGCTGCGATGGAGGCAACGCCGGGATTCGGTCTGGCGACAAACGCCGTGATGAAATTATACGACGAGAGGCTTTTCCATGGGATGAACATGGCCTCGAAGGGACGCCTTTGGCCAGATCAACTGCCGCAGATATACCGTCTTTTAAGGGAAGTCTGCGACAGGTTGGAAATGGAAGTCGAGCCAGAGCTGTACCTTGAGAACGGCCGAAGCGACGCGTATTCCCGCGGCGACAAACGGCCTTTCATCGTGCTGCAATCAGAGCTTATCAGCTGTCTTACTATGCAGGAGATAAAGTCGGTGTTGGCATGCATGTGCGGCCACATAATCTGCCGCCATAATAGATACGAGACTATGGCGAAAATCATTCTTGACGCGGGGGAAAGGTTGCTTGGCATCGCAAAGCCTGTGATGACGACGATTATGACTGCGGTGTAGATATTGATTCAAGCAGCATTTCGGATTCATTTACTAATAGTATTATGTTTGACACGGATTCTTGATAGAGAGAGGAGATTGACGATAAAATGGGTTTTGAATTCAAGATGAGCGGAGACTGGTTCCCGGAAACGCCGGAGACCTTTGCGGAACTTCAGTCTCTGGCACACGACGAGCCAGAGATATGGGATGCGATATGCGACCCGAGACAGAATGACTGGCGGCAGTTTCTCGAACATGTGGAGAAGTGCGGTGAAGAATATCGTGTCGGGCTGCTGGAACAGATTTGCCACGACGCGCCAAATGCCTGTGGTGGCCTTTTGATGAGGATTCTCAAAGCCGATGAGGCCGAATTGCGCTCGGAAGGGCTGAAGAAAGAAATCAATCAGGAAGAAGAGAAACAAAAACAGCGTGCCAAGGAGGAGGCTGAGGCCAAGGCGCTTGAGGATGCGTTGAGGAATGGCACTTGTCGTGAGACTGGCATCTGCCGAACCATAACGCTTCCAGGCGGAGCGACGATGGAAATGATTTATTGTCCTCCAGGCGAATTCATGATGGGGAGCCCTGCGTCTGAGGCGGGTAGGGATGATGACGAAGTCCAGCACCGAGTAAAGCTTACAAAGGCCTTCTGGCTCGGAAAGTACGCCGTCACTCAGAGGCAGTGGAAGGACGTCATGGGTAATAACCCGTCCCATTGGGATGGTGGCAATCTGCCGGTCGAAAATGTTTCGTGGGAGTACTGCCAGAAATTCATAGACAAGGTTAACGCGCAGCTCAAGTGCGGTGCACGCCTTCCAACCGAGGCGGAGTGGGAGTACGCATGCCGTGCCGGGACGAACACTGCATACAGTTGGGGAGATGTGTTGAACGGGGACAAGGCGAATTGCAACGGTAATTATCACCCTTACGGGATCGATGAGAAGGGCGAGTATCTTGAAAGGACAGTGGCTGTTGACAAGTATGCGCCGAATCCCTGGGGATTCTATTGCATGCATGGCAATGTGTGGGAGTGGTGCAGCGACTGGTATGACGCGGACTACTACAAGTGGGCCCCATCGAATGATCCACAGGGACCCGCGTCTGGGAAGGAGCGGGTACGACGCGGCGGCAGTTGGCTCATCGAAGCGCGTTATGGTCGTTCCGCGAACCGCTCTGGGGACTTTCCCGGCAACCGCTTCCACTACTGTGGCTTCCGCCTCTGTTGCTCCGCAGGACCGCGTAAAAATGAGAGGTAGAGTAAAGGATGTGAAATCATGGCAAACAATATAACAAATAAAATAGGCGATGGGGTGTGGACATTGTATTTGTATGAATGTCCGAAATGCCATTGTACTCGGAAACTTGACAAGGAGAAATTGGCCGCAGTTGGTGGATTGACCGCTGTGGGAATAGGTGGGTCGATGCTATTGGGCGCTCCCGTTGCAGGATGGTTTGCTGCAATCGGTTTAACAAAGCTCGCAATTGCCGGCACGATTTCGTCAGCAATGGCAGCTCAGCTTATACGCGCCAACTACCAACTTCTCATTAAAATGAGTGAGCGGAAGATGTTTTCCTGTCCGCATTGCGGATGTTTCGATCTTGTTGACATGAAAGCGGTATCAACTTCTGCATTGCAGACCCGTGATTCATTAGGCGACGCCATTGGGCGCAAGTCTGCGGAAGTTTGCGACCTTGTAGGCAATGCGATGGAGAGGGGAAGCGCTTTTGTCGGTAAGCAATGTGAGAATCTTGCTCAACGCGCACCAGTGCTATTCGCGGCTGCGAAACTAAAAGGGCGGGAGATTGTGCAGGACATAGATTGCGGATTGAACAATTTTGACAGGCAGATCGACAAGGGTATTCGCAACCTCAAAAAATGGTGGCGCGGACTATGAAATTGCTTCGTTGTGAAAAAACTATGTCATATTGGCGAAACTCGCGTCTCTTACCTGACTGTTGGCGTAATGGTGCGCCAGCAGAAGAGAAGGAGAAAGCAATATGGCAATTATAGCAGTAATCCTTATCGCCGGGATATTCTATAAAATGTTCTGGCGCGTGTAAGATATGGAAACCATCAATGGAGAAGTGGCATGGCAAGAACAAAAAAACCATACGACTTGGATTGTTGGGTTGGGCTCGTAGAAAAGGGCCAGTGGTTCATGGTGTGGGAACGAAACTGGGTTTCGCTGTTCACATGGCGTCCCGCATTGATCCTCAAGTGGCCGCAAGAGCGGCTTGAGGCCATACATTGGTATACAGCCATCTTGAAACGCCCGGATCTCGCAGACCATTGCGACTTTGGCGCGATTCGATACAGGTTCATGAACTATGGCTACTTCTGGGGTGGCGTTTTGGCACTTCGACCAGACCTGGCACATTATTGCGATTGGGGCCAATTGGATGAGTGCACTCGGACGGGCATACTCTTTAAGCATCCCGAATTGATACTTTCCATTCCAGAAGAGCATATCACGGGGGAAATGTGGAGCCAGGCGATTGTGCGTGATGTGAAACTCGCAGATCGCTGTCAGTGGGAAAAACTCTCTGAAAGCGATTGGCGTTTCCTGCTTGATATTCAGCCTTCGCTGGTTTCGCATTA
>AUXO015090577.1_pt1 | contig 13944 bp, 11 predicted proteins | sample 768731 | NCBI WGS metagenome assembly AUXO01 (sample SAMN02715735, study PRJNA202380) | gut metagenome | biome: sheep rumen | host: Ovis aries | place: New Zealand: Palmerston North | reverse complement strand
ATCTGATTTAAATGTAACATTATAAACCTCATGACTTGGATTATATATAGAATATACGCTCATGCACGCAATTCCTAAACCTAATAATATAAATACTAAGATTAATAATCTTCTTTGCCATAGGCATTTAAAATAATTTTTTACCATAATAAAAGACCTCCCTAGAGGTCCACTTTAAACAAGCATAAAAACACTTATATACAGCGGACGCGGCTGGTTATCGCCACATAAGTGTTCGTCCCAAACCAACTTCCCATGTCTTGGGCACTTAACGCAACTAGCCTACTCTGTTTTACATTCATTATATTATCATATAAGTATTTTAACTTCAATACTATAAATTATTTTTTATAAATTCTAGTGCCATATCAAACCACTTAGATACATATGGACTATATTTTCTATCATCACCCATTGATGATTCCTTTGTCGCAAGTGATAATCCATGTACTCCTGTTGGGAAAATATGGTATTCAAATTTAATTTTATTTTTTAATAATGCATTTACCATATCTAGTGAATTATATACTGGAACTGATTCATCGTCAGCTGTATGCCATAAAAATGTTTTAGGAAAATCCTTATGGCAATTTTTAGCTATATCAAAATCTTCTAGATTCATATTATCATCAAGAAGATATTTAAAGCTTCCTTTATGTGAATATTCCTTATTAGAAGCGATTACAGGATAACATAATATATCAATATCTGGTCTTGAATTATATTCTTTATATTTCATATAATTATTTGAAACAAGACCAACTAAATGAGCTCCTGCTGAAAATCCAATAACGATAACCTTATCAACATAAACTTGAGTTCTTGCATAATCAATAGTCCACATTAATTCAAGCATTGGATCTGGAAATTTATCAAGCTGTTCACGATATTTAAGAATGATTGTATGAAATCCTTTTTTATTAAACGCACTTGATACAAATGAGCTTTCTCTAACACTTGTATGATCATATCCTCCACCAGGTACAATAACAACTAAATTTCTTTTTGAATCATCTATTTTATTTATTTCTATATAATTTAGTGAATTATTAAAATTAATTTTTTCCATTATAATACCTTCTTAATTAATTCAATTTTTTTCATTAATTCTTCTTTAGAAGAATTTGATGCGGATACATATGATTTTTCATATACACTTAACTTCTTCTTATATTTTGAAATAAATTCATTTGATTTTTCAATTCTAAGTTTTGGACCAAATAATATATCCATATCAGATAATTTTTCATAATTATTAGGAATAGCTACTATTATTTCATAAAAATGATTGTTTTCAACGATTATTTTTTCATTAATAATCTTAAATGAATTATCCATTAAATATTTTCTCAAATCAGATTCATCATTATTAGGTGATAAAATAATAGCTTTCATTTTATTAATTTTATCAATTGAATCATTAATAATTTTTATAATAAGTGATGCGCCCATTCCAGCAATTATAGCTGCATCACAATCCTCATTAAAATTAATAAGACCATCAGATTTGATGGTCTTTATTTTATCACTTAAGCCTGCTTGTTCTATATTCATCATAGCATTAGCTAGTGGACCATCATTAATGTCTAATGCATATGCATTAGAAACATTATATTTTGATACTGCTGATATTGATATATATGCATGATCACATCCAACATCAGCAATTGTATTATATCCATTAACTAGTGATGAAATATATTCAAGTCTATTCATTATTTTTAAAATCCTTTAATAATTCTAAATTTTTTGGCTCTCTTAGCTTCTTTAAAGCTCTTGATTCAATTTGTCTAATTCTTTCCTTAGTAAGATCAAATCTTTTACCAACCTCATCTAAGGTAAGAGGCTTCTCATCACCAAGTCCATATCTTAATATTAAGACATTTATTTCCCTTTCATTTAGTGATTTAAAGCATGAAATCAAAGTTTCTTTTAGATTATGCTTCTTAGTATATTCATAAGGATCAAGTCCATTTGTATCCTTAACAAATTCTCCTAATGTAGAATCATCATCATTTCCAACCTTTGATTCTAATGATGCTGGCTTTATAAATACCTGTTGAATATTTTTAATCTTATCAACTGGCATTGAAACAGCCTTAGCAATTTCCTCATCACTTGGATCACGTCCAAGCTCAACAGATAATTTTCTTCTTGCATCGTTTATTTTATTATTCTTCTCAATAATATGAGAAGGTATTCTAATAGTTCTTGATGAAATATCAAGAGCTCTTGATATTGCTTGTCTTATCCAATTTGTTGCATAAGTTGAAAATTTATATCCTCTTTTATAATCAAACTTATTTACAGCAACTAATAGTCCCATTGATCCTTCTTGGATTAAATCCATGAAAGAAAGACCTCTATTATTATAATTCTTTGCGTTGTGAACAACTAATCTTAAATTACAATTAATAATTTTAGATTTAGCTTGTTCAGCATCTTGTGATAGTTTATAGTAATATTCCTTTTCTTCAAATGATAATATTACTTGTTCAGTCGCATCTAATCCTAATTTTTCTTCAGCTTCGTTACCTTTTTCAATAAGCTCAAATAATTCAGCCTCTTCTTCTTGAGATAATACAGGATATGCTGATATATCTCTTAAATAAAGCTCAACAATATCACCTTTAAAAGGAAGATTTGATAAATCTATTTTAGATTCATCTATATCATTATCAGAATATTTAAAATCATCCTCTAAATCGATTGTATCATCAATAACCTCAATGTCTCTTTCATCAAGTTCAGAGATGATTTTTGCATATTCATCAGACCCATATGGGAATAATTTTACAACCTCAGAAATATATATCGGAGTAACTGAACTTTTCTCAACTAATTTATTTACAAGTTCATCTACCTTCATAACTAACTCCCACTTACTTTTCTTTTTCTCTATTTAAATCTATTTCTTTGTTAAAAAGTCTTTTAGTTTTTTAGATCTTGTAGGGTGTTTTAATTTTCTTAAAGCCTTAGATTCAATTTGTCTAATACGCTCACGTGTTACTCCAAATTCTTTTCCAACCTCTTCAAGAGTTCTTTGTCTACCATCTAAAAGACCAAATCTTAATCTTAATACTCTTTCCTCACGCTCTGTTAAATCAGCAAGAACTCTATCAAGTTCTTCTCTTAAAGCTGATTTAGCTGTAAATTCATATGGATCAAGTGCAGATGCATCTGGAACGAAATCTCCAAGTGAAGAATCCTCCTCTTCACCAACTGGTTGTTCAAGCGAAATTGGCTCTTGAGCAATCTTTTGAATTTCTTGAACCTTTTGAACACTGATTCCCATTCTTTCAGCAACCTCATCTGGAGATGGCTCTCTACTTAATTCTTGTACAAGTTGTCTTTGAACTCTAACTAGCTTATTAATTGTTTCAACCATATGAACTGGAATACGAATTGTTCTTGCTTGATCTGCAACAGCTCTTGTTATTGCTTGACGGATCCACCAAGTTGCATATGTTGAGAACTTAAATCCTTTATCATATTCAAATTTATCTACGGCCTTCATTAATCCCATATTTCCTTCTTGAATTAAATCAAGGAAAGCAAGACCACGACCTATATATTTCTTTGCGATTGATACAACAAGTCTAAGGTTAGCCTCAACAAGCTTACCCTTAGCATCTTCTCCAGCCTCTTGTTTATCAAGAAGATCTTCATATTCTTCTTGTGGAACATTATTATCATCATCCATTTCAATTTCATCAAGACGCTCTTTTGCTTTTTTACCAATATCTACTAATTTAGCATATTCAGTTTCTTGTTCTTCAGATAATAATTGAATATTACCAATTTCCTTAAGATACATTCTTACTGGATCATCAACAGTAATTGTTGGTGGAAGCTTATCAAAATCATCTGGATTAACATCTTCTAAATCTTCATCAAGCATAATAGATGCATCAATTTCATTTTCATCAATTGAATCTTCATCTTCAGTGACATTAGCAATAGTTATTCCTTTGGCATCAAGCTCATCAGCAATTTTGTCATATTCTTCAGTTCCTTCTTGGAAATATTTAACAATTTCTGATTTTAAAACCGAACCATCAGCTTTACTTTTTTCAATCAATTCGTTTAATAGAGTTTCTGTATCCATATTTCTTTCCTTTCTATTTTTTAAGTTCAAGTTGAATTTCTAATATTTTTTGACCAAAATATTTTTTGCCCTCAGGCGACATCTCATTTTTAAGCTTTATTTTTAAAGCTTCTATTTCTCTTAATTTTGTATGCTCCTTAAATGTTTTAATACATAAAATCATATCAGATGCATCATATTTTTCAATTGAATCAGTTGATAATATATTAATATCCTTTTTAAATACTTCATATAAATCATTTTGCTCATAAATCATAGAAGCAAATTTTTGCTGATCAAATGTTTCATTAAAAATATAATAATTATCAATTATTTCAATCCATATTCTCTTATGTATATCATCAAAGCCATTGATATCAATTTCTTGGTTAATATATAATGCATCCTTTTTAGATAATGTTGCATATCCAAATAATCTTCTTGAGGCTCTTATATATTTATCATCAATATGCTCAGTAACATAATTTGTTTTTTCAATTGTTGGACTACTAGTCTTCTTATAGCTTAATCTCTTATTTGCAAATTCATTAAAATCCTTAACAAGTGATGTATAGCTAATATTAGTGATATTTGCAAATTTAGTTAAATATAATTCAATTGTTGAATTTGAATTCTCAAGCTTTAAGAAATTAAAAATTTCTCCCTTAGCTTCATTAAATTCATCTTCATTTTTTAAATTTCTTGAATATGTTGCAATATCAAATTGATATTCATATGGTGTCATTATATTGTCGCTAATATAGCTTGCTAATGCTTCTTCACCAAATTTATGAACATATTCATCTGCATCCTTTGCAGCATCAAGTCTTACAAGCTTAACCTTAAGTCCATGACCTTTAAGAATTGATATCGCATTAATTGATGCGTTTATACCTGCAGAGTCATTATCATAGAAAACAATAACCTCTGGTGCATATTTTTTTAATAATTTTGCTTGTTCTTCAGTAAGACCAGTTCCTAAAGAACATACTGCCTCACCAAATCCAGCTCTATCGCAAGCAATGACATCCATTTGTCCTTCACATAAAATGAATCTCTTTTTCTTTCTTGCTTCTATAATCGCATTATTTATATTAAATAATACATTTCTTTTCTTAAATATAATTGATTCAGGAGAATTTATATATTTAGGCTGATTCTTATCTTCAGGCTTATATACTCTACCACTAAATCCAAGCAAGTTATTATGAACATCATATATTGGAAACATTATACGTCTTGTAAATATATCATGGTATGCTCCACCTTTTGATATATTAACCATTCCAATATGCTGCATATCTAGTTCTAAATAACCAAGCTTTTTATATATTTGGAAAACTATATCATTTTTATCAGATGATAGACCTATTCCAAATTTTTCAATAACTTCATTATTAAGTCCACGATTATGAAGATATTTTAAAGCCTCTTCACCATTTGTAGTTTCAGTAAGATTCTTATAATAGAAGCTTTCTGCTGTTGAAATCATTGAATAATATTTAGATAAGTCAGGCTCATTTGATTTTCTTTGAGATATATTTATTTTAACTCCAGCCTTAGCTGCTACTATAGCTAATGCTTCTGGAAATGAAATATTTTTAATCTCTTGTATAAATTGAATAGGGTTAAGACTTTTATGGCATCCAAAGCATGTAGCTAAATGCTTTTGTGGGGATACCATAAATGATGGTGTCTTTTCATCATGAAACGGACATAATCCTCTATAATTGGCACCACTTTTTTCTAAGGAAACATATTCACCAACTAATTCGACCATATCTGTCTTATCAATTATTTCTTGTATTTCCTCATTTGATGTCAATTATAATCACCCCTTAAAATACTAATTTAGATTTAATAAATCCTTCAACTTCTTCAAGCTTTAATGTGATTTGTTCCATTGTATCACGATCACGAACTGTAACAGTTCCTTCGTTTACTGTATTATCATCTACAGTAATACAATATGGAGTACCAATCGCATCTTGTCTACGATAACGCTTACCAATTGTTTGAGATTCATCATATGTAACACTAAATCCAGCTTTAAGAAGCATATCAAATACTTCGTTAGCTTTATCACCATGATATTTCTTAACAAGTGGTAATACAGCTGCCTTATATGGAGCTAATACAGGAGATAGATGTAATACCTCTCTTGTATCATTTTCAAGCTTTTCTTCTTCATATGCTGAGAATAGAACTGATAACATCATACGCTCTACACCAACAGATGGTTCAACAACATATGGAACATATTTTGTATTTGTTTCAGGATCTAGATATTCAAGATTTTCCTTTGAGTGCTTCATATGAGCATTTAGGTCATAATCTGTACGAGAAGCAATTCCCCATAATTCTCCAAATCCCCAAGGGAAATTATATTCAATATCAGTTGTTGCGTTTGAATAGAATGATAATTCTTCTTTCTCATGGTCTCTGAATCTTAATTCATCTCTCTTAACTCCGATTGATGTTAAGAAATCCATACAGTATGATCTCCAGTAATTGAACCACTCAAGCTCAGTTCCTGGCTTACAGAAGAATTCAAGCTCCATTTGTTCAAATTCACGAACACGGAAAATGAAATTTCCTGGAGTTATTTCATTTCTAAATGATTTACCAATTTGTCCAATTCCAAATGGAACCTTTCTTCTTGTAGTTCTTTGAACATTCTTAAATTGAACAAATATACCTTGAGCTGTTTCAGGTCTTAAATAAACCTCGCTCTTAGATTCTTCAGTAACACCTTGATGTGTTTTAAACATTAAATTAAATTTACGGATTGGTGTGTAATTTAATTTTCCACATGTAGGACAAACTATATTATTTTTATTAATATAATCTATCATCTCTTGATCAGTCATTCCATCACCGATAACCTCACCATGAGTAAAGTCCTCAATTAGCTTATCAGCTCTAAATCTAGAATTACATGCCTTACAATCAATAAGTGGATCAGAGAAATTTGATAAATGTCCTGATGCAACCCAAACCTCTTTATTCATTAATATTGCAGAATCAAGTCCAACATTGTATTTATTTGTTGTTACGAACTTATTCCACCATGCATTTTTAATGTTTTGCTTTAATAATACTCCTAGTGGTCCAAAATCCCAGCTATTAGCTAAACCACCATATATTTCGCTACCTTGAAAAACAAATCCTTGTTCCTTTAAATATGATACAAGTTTATCAAGATTTATATTACTCATATTAATTCCTCCATACAAAAACGTCTATTTTATATTATATAAAATATCCTAGTAAAAGTCAATATTTTGACAAATAAAATGAGTGAAGCTAATCACTCATTTCATCACCTAAATATTTATCAATTATCTCTAATGTTTCATCTCTTCCTAGACCTTTAACATTTGAAGCTTTTATTATAATATCACTATCTGTAAGCTTTAGCTTATTCTTAATAACCTTTATATGTGAATAAACCTTAGTTGTACCAATTGTATCAACCTTTGTCGCAATAATCACATATGGAATATTATAATATCTAAAATATTCTAGCATTTCAACATCCTGTCCTGTTGGCTCATGTCTTGCGTCAACAAGTAAAAATGCACATTTTAAATTCTTTGAATTCTTAAAATATCCATTAACAACCTTAGCAAACTCAGCTAATTTATCCTTTGATACATTTGCATATCCATATCCAGGAACATCAACAAAATAAATGCTTTTATTAATTGAAAATAAATTTAATAATTGTGTTTTTCCAGGCTTAGATGAAGTTTTAGCTAAGCCTTTTCTTTGGACAAGCATATTAATAAATGAAGATTTACCTACATTACTTCTTCCACAGAATACAAATTCAGGTCTATTTTCAGGAAAATCCTCAACCCTTGGTGCACTTTTTACATATGATGCTTCTAAAATTTTCATTATATCCCAAGCCTTTCTTTAATAATTTTATATTCTTTTTCACCTATAGATACTGTTCCGATATCAGCATGATTATCATCACCATGAAAATCAGATCCAGCGCTAAGAAATAGTCCTCTTTTCTTAGCCTCATTTAAATAAAATTCTTCATCACCAGGCTTATTTTTAGGATATTTATATTCTATCCCATCAAGGCCCATTTCAAGCACATCCATATTAGTTTTTCTTGAATTAAGTGTTGGATGTGCATAGATGCATATCGCATTATTTCTATGTAAGAAATCTATTCCTTCCTTAGTTTTAAATCTAGGAAGCTCAATATATGCAGGTGAATCTTTAGATACCATTTGATTAATTTCTTCACTTGTTAAATTAGCATTATGCTTTTGAATATGCTGATACATATTACCTCTCGTAATAATATCAGATGACATTAATTCACTAATTGAAATCTCAACATTAAAAATATCACTAATTTTATTAAGCATTTCAATAGCTCTAGTACGTCTTCCATTCTTAATCTCAATACCTAATTTATTAATCTCTTCAGGAATAAATTTATTTTTAAATAATCCAATTATATGTACTGGCTCACCATTATGTATTGTTGATAATTCAAGACCAGGAATAATTTCTATATTTTTATCTTTAGAATATTCAAGTGCTTTTTTAATTCCAAAGGTACAATCATGATCAGTTAGAGCCATAACATCAATACCCTTAGATATTGCATAATCTATTAATTCAGTTGGACTATATTTACCATCAGAGGCAGTTGAATGATTATGTAGATCTACCTTCATTATTCCCTCTCCTTTAGATTTGATACCATATCAATATCCTTTATCTTAATACTTACAAGTAAATTAAGTATTGCGCTAACACCTAGTGTTAAAACTAAAGAATATATATATGACATAAAATTAATTTTATATGTAAATGATATAAGCGGTGGCTCATTTAAGCTTAGTACTGCCTTTAAGAAAGGAAGTGCTATAAATAGGCCACATATAGCACCAATAAATGTCAATAAGGTTATCTCATAGGTTAATGCTTTCGCATTTGTTAAATAACCATATCCAAGTGATTTAAGGGATGCCATATCTTTAATTCTTTCTTTAAAATTCATTGAAACAAGATTATATATTACTGAAATACATAATAATATCGCAAATGTATTAATAAGACCTGTAATAATTCTTAATGAAGTTAAATATCTATTTGCGGTATTATATCTATCTTGCTTTGTTTTAGCATAATAAATACCTGTTACAGATGATTTTTCACCATCCTGAGTAATTATATCACATATTTCTTCTAAATCATCTGTTGAGCATTCTAAAATGCATCTATTATTCTTATATGACATAGTCGCAGCACTTCTTGGTAAATATATACCTTGTGAGAAAAATAATGATGTAACATTTGATATTTTGACATCATATCTAACACCAGATGAATATATACCTATAGTATCACCAACATTAACCTCTAGTATTTTCGCAAGCTTTTCTGATAATGTAGCTCCACCAGGTGTAATCGGAATATTAATAGCCTTTGTATCATCTGAGATAATATTCATTATTGTATCAACCATGTTTTCATCATGCTCAAGTGTTACAAGTGAATATGAATATTCCTCATATGATGTAATTCTTGAATCCATTGCCGCTATATCAGCACCACTTCTTTTATTATGGTTAAATGAAACCTCTATATCATAATTAAGCTTTTCCTCAAGCTCAAGCTTCAAACCATAATTTAGAGTATCCTCAATACCAAATCCACATCCTAATAGGGCTACACATCCCATTACACCAATAATTACTAATAATGATTTCGTTTTATTCCAAAATATATTTCTTAAAGCCATTTTTAAAGAGAAAGCTCTTTTAGGTAATATATGCTTAAATCCTAAGAATTTATGGCTTTGTGACTTAACATTATTCATTACATCCTTTGGACATTGTCTTAAATATACATAGCATTTTATAAATGTTACAAATATACAGAATGCTAATAAAAGCGCAAAGAATATTAATGATTCAGGATATAAAAACATATGATGATGTGATGATAATGAATATAATTTACTATATTTAATACCTATTATTCTAGGAACAACAAGTGGTCCTAGAATTAGACCTATGAGGCCACCAATTAAAACCTGCACAACCGTTATAAGGCTATAATATATAATTATATGCTTTCTACCTACACCTATCGCATTCATTAAACCAAATGATTTCCTATCATCAGTTATTAATTTGTCAATTGATGCGATTATTATCAGTAATGCTGATATATAAAATACAACTGGGAATACATAGCATAAGCTTTTAGCTTGCTTTGCATCCTCTATTGCCGCAAATGTTCCTGGAAGTTCTTCCTTTGTAGTTGCGATAATTAAATTATTATCTCCTTTAGATTCAAAATATTTTTTAATTTGATAATAATTTCCACCCTTAATTAAAAATTGATTTGAAATATCTAAATTTGATAATGCACTTAGAATTATCAAATTATAAAACATATTAAGTGAATAATATTTATTTATAATTTCAATAAATGATGCAAATAATACTGATTTATTAACACAAGTCATTCCAACATCTGATGCAAGACCACCAAGTGCTTCACCATGCTCCATAATACCTGTTACAGTCATATCAAATGTAATCTCTTGTGCTGTTGAAAACCAGTCCTCTTTACCTGGCTTTAGATATTTTCTTATCGTGGCTAGCTGACTTTCAGTTAAATTAACTAAATCAGTTGGCTTAGCTTTAACGGTAATAGATACCTTATCTCCAACATCTATTCCTCTACCTTTGGCAAAGGCTTTATTAATTAAAACGCCATCCTCACCTTCAATAATTTTTGCAGGCTTAGATATTTGCTGATCATCACTATATGTAGTAAGATATGTTTTTCTTTCTTTAATATATGCATCTACATATAATCTTTCTTCTATATCCTCAGGTCTTTTAATTCCATATCCTACTTCATTTTTAGTTCCATCATAATTAAGATCATTAATTAAATTAACGTAATCCTTTTTATAATTTCTTTTTGTTGTAACATAAATATCTGCTAAATTAGAATCATTTATCATACCATGAACATCATTATATAAATAATGATAATTGGCAGATAATCCAGCAAAAAGCATAATTGAAAGAAGCGATATTATAACTATCGCTATTGATGATTTAATATTACTTTTTATTGTTCTTAAAGCTCTTTTAAGTAATAAATTCATAATATCGCCTAACTTTCAATTTTACCGTCCTTTAATCTAATTATTTTAGTTGCATATGATACATAATCAGGATTATGTGTTACCGCTACTATTGTTAGTTTATATTCTTCTGACATCTTTTTTAAACAATCCATTACTATAATTCCATTTTTAGTATCTAAGGCTCCTGTTGGCTCATCACATAATAATAATTTAGGCTTTTTAACTATAGCACGAGCAATAGAAACTCTTTGGGCTTCTCCTCCTGATAAATTAGAAGGGAATACATCTTTCTTCTCTATAACATTTAATTCCTTTAAAGCATTAAGTGCTTCTTCTGTTGTAACCTTATAATTTGATAATAATACATTTTCTAAAACTGTTAAATTACCAATCAAATTATAAGATTGGAATATAAATCCAACATAATTCTTTCTATAATCAGATAGGCCTTTAGAATTTAGTCCATCAAGTGATATGTCATCAATTAATACATTACCTGATGTATGATGATCCATTCCACCAATTATATTTAATAATGTTGATTTACCTGAACCAGATGGACCTAAAATAATAACAAAATCACCTTTTTCAATATCTACTGATACATTATCTAAGGCCATAAATGGTTCATTATTAATTCTATATTCCTTTGAAACATTTTTTAAGGAAATATATGACATATTAATCACCTTCATTCACAATATACATCGCTGTCTTTAGACCATCAAGCGCAGCACTTGTTATACCACCAGCATAACCTGCACCCTCACCTATTGGATATAATCCTTTTATATTAGCTTGTCTTGTCTCATCTCTAATCATTCTAACTGGTGATGAGCTTCTAGTTTCAATACCAGTTAGAACTGCATCAGGATTTGCAAATCCTTTTAATTTTCTATCAAGTAAGACAATACCTTCTTTAATTGATTCTACCACATAATCAGGTAAACATTTTCTTAAATCAGCTAACACCACTCCATGAGGATAGCTTGGATTAACACTTCTTATAGATTTAGCCACCTCATCCTTCAAAAATTCTTTAACTAAATTTGCAGGAGCTCTATAATCTTTAGATATTTCAAATGCTAATCTCTCATATTTTTCTTGATAATACATACCATCTAGTGGAGATGACTTAAAGAAATCCTCAGGCATTACACTTACTAATAATCCACTATTAGAATTTTCTTTATCACGTGCATTATAGCTCATTCCATTTGTGACAATATTTTTTTCCTCTGATGTTGATGCCATAACCTCTCCACCTGGGCACATACAGAATGTATAAACACCTCTACCATTATTTAAATGACATGATAATTTATAATATGCAGGACTTAAGAATGTATGATATTTACCATATTGATATTTATTAATATCTTCTCTCTTGTGCTCAATTCTTACACCCATTGAAAAAGCTTTAGCTTCCATTGAAGCTCCAGCTTCATAAAGCATTTTAATTGTATCTCTTGAGCTATGACCATAACCTAATAATAAATGTTTTGTTACAAATTCCTTGGAATCTGTTTTAACAATTATATTATCATTATCTTTTTTAAAACCATTAAATAATGTATTAAAATATATTTCTCCACCATTTTTAATGATTTCTTCTCTTATATTTTTAACAACTATTCTTAAATAATCAGTCCCAATATGAGGCATAGCTTCATATATAATTTCCTTTTTTGCACCATGGGCTGCAAATTCATTAATAATAAAGCTAATTAATGGATCCTTAAGATTTGTTGTAAGCTTACCATCAGAGAATGTTCCTGCTCCTCCCTCTCCAAATTGAACATTTGAATTAGGATCAATAATTCTTTCATTTAAGAATCTCTCAACATCCTTAACTCTTGAATCAATATCAGAACCTCTTTCAAGAATTATTGGATTTGCGCCACATCTTGATAAATATAATGCTGCAAACATTCCTGCAGGACCAAATCCAACAATTACAGGTCTATCATTATGAGGATATTTATTATATTGAATACCTTCATTTGTTTCATTAAAAATAGATATAAATTTATTATCTTTTACTAATTCATATTTTTCATCCTGAATATCACAAATAAGATTATAAACAATATAAATATTTTGTTTATCTCTAGCATCAATAGATTCTTTAGATATGATTACATTTTTAATGAATCTTTCAAAAATATGATATTTATATTCTAATAATTTCTTTAAAGGTATATTTATTTTTGAAATAGGTACCTTAAATTCTCTTATTTGAATTCTCATTATTAATACTCCTTAATACAATACTTGCAGATAAAAATGCAAATAATAAATTATATCCTCCACATATACCATCTATATCAAGCATTTCACCCATCATATAGATATTATTATCTTTAACATATGAAAAATCATTATTGATCATATTTAAATCAACACCACCTGATACTACTTGTGAATGCATAATATCATATGTTGATTTAATATTTAATATTAATTTATGTGGATCTATATTATTTTTTAAAATATATTTATATAGATTTGGATTTAATGCACCCTCCAAATCTTTTGGATTTATTCCAGGTATTAAATCAATTTCAAGATATGGATCCTTAACATCTAATCTATTTAATCTACTAGACATGTTCATTACAACAATTCCAGATATACCATCATCCTTAAATATAATTTCACCCGATTCAGTAGATATAAGTTTTTTATTATTAAATAATTTTACAGAAGCTTT
>AUXO012790646.1_pt1 | contig 13944 bp, 13 predicted proteins | sample 768731 | NCBI WGS metagenome assembly AUXO01 (sample SAMN02715735, study PRJNA202380) | gut metagenome | biome: sheep rumen | host: Ovis aries | place: New Zealand: Palmerston North | reverse complement strand
AAGGAAGTCTCAATCTTATTAAATAAAATCAAAGATAAAGTCGTCGCTATTCAAGGCAATTGCGATGCGGAAGTCGATCAAATGATATCCGAATTTTTCTTTCAAAAAAATTACACTTATTTGAATTCTAAACATCAATTGCTCTTCTTCCACCACGGTCATCATCTAGTTGAAGAGCCTAATCAATACAGAGTAATCTTCTCCGGCCATACTCATATCTCACTTCTTGAAGAAAAAGAAGGCATCATATACGCTAACCCTGGAAGTATCTCTCTTCCTAAAGGGGATAATTCCAGAGGATATTTCCTCGTCGATGAAAATGAGATTACTTTTTACGATTTAATAAGCAATGAACTTATAAATAAAATTTCGTTATAAAAGCAACCTTAAGCACATATATATCTAGTTACTATTGACTTTAATCTTTAAATACTTTAGTATTTATAAGCGGAGAAATCCGAAATTCTTATTTATCTAAAAAGAAAAATAAGAGTGAGCCTGGCGCTCACTCTTTAATTTTTTAAGGAGGTAACTGAATTTGGAACTGTTAGATAAAATTCGAGAATGCGTCTTAGAGGAAGCTAAAAAGAGTGAGCTTAAATTAGTAAACATCTACTTCTCTCAAGAAAAAGAAGGCAAATTTCTCAATATCGAGTTAGATAAAAAAGGAGGAATTTCACTAATTGATATCTCTTCCTTCAACGAAGTTATCTCTCCTAAATTAGATGAGATAAATGAATTGGACTTCCCTTACGTTTTAAATATTTCTTCTCCAGGAGCGGAAAGATTCATCTCTAAAGAAGAGATTAATGATTACGTAGGTGAATATATGGAAGTTACTACTAACGATAAGAAAGTGCTAGGAACTCTACTTTCTTATGAAGATGGAATATTGAAGATGAAATATTTCATCAAAGGGCGACCTAAGAATGAAGAAATCGCTTTAGATAAAGTTTCAAAAATACAACTTAGGATTAAATTCTAAATCTACATAAATACAGGAGGTACTATTAAATTTATGGGTAGAAGAAAAGATTCCGACGAAACCTTTACTGGAAAATTCAACGTCAAGAAATTTAAAGAAGCCGTCAAAGATATGGCGGAAAAAAATCAATTAACTGATGAACAAATCAATTCTATTTTAGTTGCCGCTATCGATAAAGCCGCAAGAGATACATTGTATCCTAACCAAAAAACCACCAACTCTAAAGATATGCATTCAGAAACTATCATCGATACAAAATCTGGTGAAATTTCTTTCTATGAATGCAAAGATGTCTTAGAGGATGATGATATCGAAGATGATCTCTATCAAATCTCTGTTGAGGATGCAAAAGAAGATTATCCTGATATCAAAGTTGGTGATGTCTGGAAACATAAAGTCGATTTAGCGAGTTTAGATTTCGCTTTCTTTACTAGAACTATTCAAAACTTCCATCAAAAAGTTAGAGAAGCTACTAAAGAAGCTATGGTTCAACACTACTCTTCTTACATCAACCAAATCATCAACTGCGTAGTTGAAAGAACCAACACTTATGTCACCACTGTCTCTATAGGTAACATCATCGCCACTTTGAACAATCAAAATTCCATTCCCGATGAAAAATTCATCCCCGGTTCTACTATCAAAGTTTTAGTTAAGGGTATAGGAGAAAATAGAGATTCTTCCGATAAGACTCCTTCCTTAATTATCTCTAGAACCGATCCTACTTTCTTAAGAAGATTATTCGAATTATACATTCCTGATATCGCTGATAAATACGTCGAAATTAAAGATATCGTCAGAGATCCTGGAAACAGAGCTAAAGTCTCCGTCTTCGCTTCCAACCCCGATATCGATCCTACCGGCGCTTGCATCGGTTCTGATGGTTCCAGAATCAAAGAAATTTGTTCTGAAATCGCCAATGAAAAAATCGATGTCATAAGATGGTATGCTAACCCTTACTTATATATAGCTGAAGCTTTAAAGCCTGCTAATGTCGTCGGTGTTGCTTTCTCTAGTGAAGCCCCTGAAGAAGGCAAGTTCCCTAAAGCTACCGCTATTGTTAAAAATAACGAATCTAAAGTCGCTATCGGTAAGAAAGGTGTCAATGTCAGATTAGCTTCCAAGTTAACTGGTTACTCTATTGACGTCAAGGAATTAGATGACGCTATGGCTCAACATATTTCCTACACCAATATCGATGACATCAGAAGAAAGAACGCTTTAGATACCATCGATTTAGAAAATAAGAACATTCCTGATTTAGATGAGGAAGAAGAGGAATTATTAATCGAATCCGAAGCTGAAGAAATTGTTCCTGAAGTTGAAAAAGCCGATGAAATTAAAGAAGAAGTAAAACAAGAGCCTAAGCAAGAAAAATTAGAAGAAGTTAAAAAAGAAGTTAAACCTGTCGAAGAAGAAAAGGTTGAGCACGTTGAAATTACTTCTAAAGCTAAAGTTTCTTTAGATAAATTAGAAGCTGAAATCGAAGCTGAAAAGAAGAAGAAACAAGCTCCTGCTCCTTCTTACAAGAAAGCTAAGAAAGAAGAAAAAGAAGAGAAGAAAGTTATCACTCCTGCTGTCAACGCCATGCCTATCTACACTGAAGAAGAAATTCAAGCTATGGAAGAAGAGGAAGAACAAGATAACTATCAAGATGAAGACGAATACTCTGAATATGATGATGATGAGTATTACGATGATGAAAAATAATTATTAGAGGTAGTTAAATGAAAAAAATAGTCCTACGTTACGATTGCGTCAATAAAATTAAGGTTGAAAAATCTACTCTTTTACGCATCGTAAAAACTCCTGAAGGTAAGATTGAAGTCGATCCTTCCGGTAAATTAAACGGACATGGTGTTTATTTAACTCCTAATAAAGAGACCTTAGATAAGGCTATTAAGACTAAGGCTTTAGAAAAAGCTTTAGAAACCAATATACCTGAAGAAGTCTATCTTAAAATCGGGAGATACGTAAAATAATGACACTCAATGATCGTTTAAAAGGACTAATTGGTTTAGCTAAGAGGGGAAAGTATGTTGTATATGGAGAAAAGCTTCCCTTCAATATGAAAAAAAAGAAAGTGTCTTTGTTATTTCTAGCTTCTGATGCAGCTAAAAATAGCTATTCTGATTTAATGTCTATAGTCGAGAAATTAGAAGACACTCATCCTATCGCTGTAATTAGATTACTATCCAAAGAAGACCTTGGAGATGCGATAGGTAGTGCTCCTGTTGCAGGACTTGGCATTCTTAATTCCGGAATTGCCAAGAGAATTATGGAATTAGAGGAGGAGATTAATAATGGGCAAAAAGAACAAGAACTTTAAAAGCAACAATTCTTGGGGTGATAAATCCAAGTCTCACTACTCCAACCCTGGAGTAAGCAAACCTCACATCGAAGGTGATAAATACATCTACGAAGGTAACATCACTATCGAAAAACTCGCTTCAGATTTAGGATTAAGGCCTAACGATATTTTGAAAACTCTATTTATGAAAGGTAAGATGTTGAACATCAACTCCGTCCTTTCTGATGAAGATATCGCGGAGATTTGTATTGAACACAACCTCGATTTCGAGAAGAAAATCACAGTTTCCGCTGCAGAATTTGAAAAATATGAAATCGTCGATGATGAAAAAGATCTCGTCGAAAGACCTCCTGTTGTCACAATTATGGGTCATGTCGATCACGGTAAGACTACTTTAATCGATACTATTAGAGACTCTCATATCGCTGAAGGTGAAGCTGGTGCTATCACACAAGAAATTGGTGCATACCAAAAAACTATCAAAGGAAAGAAGATTACTTTCTTAGATACTCCGGGTCACGAAGCTTTCTCTGCTATGAGAAAAAGAGGCGCCCAAGCTACAGATATAGTCGTCCTAGTTGTCGCAGCTGATGATGGTGTCATGCCTCAAACTAAAGAAGCTATCGACCACGCTAAAGCAGCGGGAGTTCCTATTATTGTCGCTGTCAATAAAATTGATAAACCTGGAGCTAACCCTGAAAAAGTTAAAGCTGAACTTTCTGCTTACGGCTTAGTAAGTGAAGAATGGGGTGGAGATACCATTATGAAAGAAATCTCCGCAAAGAAGAAGATCGGCATTGATGATTTATTAGATAACATCTTGTTGTTAGCTGAATTAAAAGAATTGAAAGCCAATCCTTCTAGAGAAGCTAGAGGTTTAGTTATCGAAGCAACCATGGATAAGAAAGTCGGAGCGAAAGCTACTTTATTAGTTAAATCCGGTTCTTTACATGTAGGTGATTGCTTAGTAGTCGGTAAGAATTATTGTAAAGTCAGAAGGATGACTAACGAATTCAACAAAGCTGTTAATATAGCTACTCCTTCGACCCCTGTTTCAGTTACAGGTTTAGATGGAGTTCCTGAAGCTGGTGAACAATTCTGTGCCTTCTCTTCTGAAAAAGAAGCTAGAAGTATAGCAGAACAAAGACAACTTAAAGCGGCTCAAAACGCTACTAATGAAAATCAAGGTGTCACTATCGCTAATATCTACGATAAGATTTCTTCAGGTGAAATCACTAATTTAAATCTCATCGTTAAAGCTGATACCGATGGTACTATGCAAGCTATCTGTGATTCAATTAAGAAGATCGATGTTGAAGGTGTTAAAGCTAACATCATTCACGCTGGAAGTGGCGATGTCACTGAAGGCGATGTCATCTTAGCTTCTGCTTCTTCGGCAATCTTGTTGACTTTCAACGTTAAAGCCAACGCCTTAGTCATTTCCAAAGCTAAAGAAGAGCACGTAGAAATTCGTTCTTACAATATCATCTACAAGTTATTGGAAGATTTAGAACAAGCGATGTTAGGTCAACTAAAACCTGTTATGAAAGAAGTCGTTTACGGCCACGCCGAAGTCAAGATGACTTTCAAAGCTAGTAAAGTTGGTATGATTGCTGGTTGTACTGTTAGAGATGGTTTAATCAAGCGCTCTGCTAAAGTTAGAGTTTTAAGAGATAATCAAATTCTATTAGATGCTCCCTTAACTTCCTTAAAAATTGGTAAAGATGATGTAGGTGAAGTTAAAGCTCCTCTTGATTGCGGTATAGTCATCGATGGATATAAAGATATTCAAGTTGGTGATATTATCGAATCCTATGGTATGGAAGAGGAAGGAAAAATTCAATAATGGCTGATAGAAGAGGAAGAATTGCGACATTAGTCGCTAAAGATTTAGCAGATATCGTTTATTCTTTTAATCCTGAATTAACTCACTTAGCTTCAGTAAATGAAGTGAGGATGAATAGAGATAATACTCTAGCTAAAGTCTATGTCAGTCACCTCGATGCAACTAAGAGTCAAGATTTAGTCAATTACTTAAATATTCACAAAGGTGAAATTCGTTCAGAATTATCTCATCGTTTAGATTTATATAAAGTACCTGATTTAATCTTCGTCTTAGATGAATTGATGGATCAAGCCGCCAATATCGACGCTATCATTGCTTCCTGGCATAAAAACGATAAAAAGAAATAAAGAGAAGTTCACGCTTCTCTTTTTTGTTGATTTTCAAGAAAAAATATAATGAATTTGTTTTTAATGTCTATAATATTAATGTAAAAAGATTATGGAAGAGAAAGAACTATCAACTCAAGAAATCAAAACTGAAAAGGATGTTAAACTTTCCAATTACTCTTCGCTTAAAAAAAGAGAAAAAGCTAATTATAAAACAGCGAAGAAATCTTTAAAATACGCTTATAAAGAAAGAAAACACAACCTTAAAAGGAACAAAGCTTACATCAACGAAGAGTATTATAAGAGAATGAACGATGAAGAAGTTCCTGAAGAAGTAATTAAAGAATTAAATAAATCCATAACTCAGCAAGAAATAGAATTAAAAACTCTCCAACCTGGAGATTCTGATTACACAGTCTTCATGACTGATGAAAGACTCAAAGAATTAAGAAAGAAAAACAAATTACCTAACTTTACTCACGGTGAAGAAATATTTAATTCTGTAACCCACATAGTTGGAGCAGGTATAGGTGTTATTGAATTAGTCGTAGCGATAATTCTCTGCTGCATATATAAAAAGAATTATCCCTCTGATTTAATCACAATGATAATATTCGGAATCTCTATTATCACTTTGTATACGATTTCCTCGATATATCACGGTCTACACATCAATAGAGGCAAAAGAGTATTTAGAATATTAGATCACTGTACTATTTTCTTTATGATTATAGGTAGTTACATTCCTATATGCGTATTAGGACTAGGACCTATCTATCCGACTAATTACATTTTCTTAGCGGTTATTATTGCTATAAATATTCTAGGTATAGTCTTAAATGCGACGATGCTAGATAAAATTACTGTTAAAACTATATCAATGGTCATCTATATAGTTGGAGGTTGGGCTATATTAATTTTCTCCCCGACTCTAATTCAAACTATGACTATAAGTGGTTATATCATCTTCTTGTTAGGAGGAGCCACTTACACTGTAGGGGCTATACTTTACGGAATTGGTTCCAAGAAAAAATACTGGCATTCGATCTTCCACCTCTTTGTTTTAGTGGCGACCATCCTCCAGTATTTAGGTATTGTACTCTATTTAATTGTTTAGCACCCTTTACCAGTTATCGAACACGAAGGCTTTGAACAAACATCTAAAGGTTCAAGGCCTTTTTCAATTAACATCTTTTCCCAAGATAAGAAGACTTCTCCATCTTCTTTAACTAAAGCAGGTAAACCGATATCACCAATTTCTTTGCAGTGATCAAAGACGGGATTTTTATCTCTCATATCTAAAAAGACTTTTAAATTTCTTAGAGATTTATTGATATCAATAAATTCATATTCGATATCGTATTTATCAAAACTAGCCTTGCAATTGATACAATCAGGGCACATTTCACTTCCATAAATTTTAAACATAATTATTTACCTCCAATATTAAAATATAACATTAGAAATATTATTTAACATAAAATGCTTTTATTATTTTCCTCTATCTTAAATAATTTTCTATTTCAGAAAAAGTCATAAAAAAAGAGAGGTGATTCTTCTGTTCACTTCTCTTCTTTGACACAGATATTTCTTATAAACTAACTGCTCTTAATGAAGCAATTATAAGTAATGTAAGTCAGCAAGTTTATTTGCTGAGAGTGATTTGCTCGACAACGAAATCCTTTTCAAGTTGTAAGGAATTTAATTTGCGAAGCAAATCGGCCTTGAATTCTTTGTTCTCACCTTGGCAATCTTCTAAAGAGAGGAACTTGCCATATTTTTCAATCATGAGATCGAGAACTTCTTCCATTTGCGAGTCGATATCGAATAACTCGTCAATTAAGGAATCTCTATTTTCCATAAGCATTCCTCCTTTCAACAACTTAATTATAGTTAGCCCTCAAACTATTTAAAAGGGTTTTATTAAAAATAATTTATGAAAATGCTTACATAGGTTACATAGCAAACTAACTATTTTAATTTATTTGATTTAAAACAGTTAAAAAATCTTATATTTACTAGCTTTTTATGAAATGCAATAATTATCAATATAAAAAATTTAAATTTATATTTATCACTTGAAAAATCATTTTGTTTCACGAAACTCTTTTAACTATTTTAGTTTCTTTTAGATTTATATCAATTTTAAAATATTAATAAGTTAAAATTATATTACGAGGTATATCAACTATGTCCAGTAAGTTTAAAGATCTTATATTCTATGAAATCTATCCAACTTCTTTCTACGATTCTAATGGAGATGGAATTGGAGATTTAAATGGTATCAATGAAAAATTAGATTACGTTAAAGATCTAGGTTGTAATGCCATTTGGTTAAATCCTTTTTACTCTTCCCCTTTTAAAGATGGTGGATATGATGTTAAAGATTTTTTTAAAGTTGATGAGAAATTTGGAACTAATGAAGATTTTAAAAATCTTGCAACTAAAGCTCATAAATTAGGAATTAAAGTCATAGTTGATTTAGTTATAGGTCACTCTTCAGAAGAAAATGAAGAATTCTTAAAATCAGCTTCTCCTTATAGAAACGAAAACTCAGATTTATTTATATGGACCGATAGCGTCTGGTCTTTTGAACCTAATATAAGATTATTAAATGGTCGCTTTCCTAGAGATGGAGCCTATATGGTTAACTTCTTTGCAATGCAACCAGCCTTCAATTATGGCTTTAATAAGATTACTAACCCTAAATGGCAGATGTCATATAAAGATGAGCGAACCTTTAAAGCCAGAAATTACATGCTTAAAGTCATGAAATTTTGGCTGGATTTAGGTTGCGATGGTTTCAGAGTCGATATGGCTGATTATTTAGTTAAAAATGACGATACTAAAGAAGGTACAATCGAAGTTTGGAAATATCTATTTTCTAAAATTAGAAAAGATTATCCCGACGCTTACTTTGTTTCTGAATGGTCTTCACCTGATAAAGCTTTATTTGCAGGATTTGACGCGGATTTTGTTTTAGATCACAATAATAACTTCATTAATTTACTAGGTCGTAATCAAGAAAAGATGATTGTTAAAGGTAACTCTCGTGAACAATTTATAAAAGATCTCTTATGGAGGCAAGAAAACGCCAATAAATACAATGGAGTCTTAGCGCCAATAAGCGGCAATCACGATTCTAGAAGAGTCGCAACTTCTCTAAATGAAAAAGAACTTCAATTGGTATATATGATTCTTCTATCTTTACCTGGTAATCCATTTATTTACTATGGAGATGAAATAGGTATGGTTCAATCTGAATTAATCTCTAAAGACGGTGGATATCAAAGGACGGGGGCAAGAACTCCCATGCAATGGGACGATTCTCCTAACGCCGGTTTTTCATCTACTGAAAGTGAATTGTATTTACCTGTATTTAAAGGAAATAAAAACAATCTTAAAGATGAGATGAACAATCCTTCTTCGATTTATCATTTCATCAAAAAATTAATCAGAATTCGCAAGGAAAACGATGATTTAAGATCTTCTTATTTAGATGTCGAAGATAAAAATGATATCTTAACAATTATTAGAGGTCAAACTAAATTAATAATAAATTTCTCTAAGAAAGATTTATCTTTAGAAGGTAAGGAAATCATTTTTACTAATTCTAAAGGAAACATCTTAAAACCTTTCGAAGCTGCTTTAATTAAATAATTCTTTAAATATCTTTTTTATAAATTTATAATTTATTAGTAATATTTGTATATAAGAATAAGAAAGAAGGTTATAAATGAAAAAAATCTACGCTTTATTCCCTGTGCTAACTCTAGGTTTATTAAGCCTAAGTGGATGCGGAGTTATTCAAACTAGCAGCGCTACTACTTCTTCACAAGTAGTTTCATCCCAAGCTACCTCAAGTTCAATCGTTACTTCTTCAATAGAAGGGGGAGTAAAAAGTCATACAGGAGTACCTTTCTTCGACTGGTTTATCGACTTGTGGGATTCATTAGTTTCCATTATTACTCAAGGTAAATTCCCTGATAATAATTCTGTTGCAAACTCCGTTCTAGGAAGAGTACTTATCGCTATTATCATCGGTATAATTTTCTATATCTTTATAAAATTATTTTTATTGCTACTTAGAAAAATTACCGGTTCTAGAAAGAGGAGTCAATCTTTTAATACTACTAAGACATTCATGCTCTCGGTAGTAAAAGTCTTCCTCTATGTAATCATGGTTTTAGTTATAGGTGGTATATTAGGTTTCAATTTCTCCAATCTCTCGACGATCATTTCTTCTGGTATCGTCGCTATCGGTTTATCCTTGCAAAATATTATTTCTAATTTCGCTTCTGGTATTATTATTCTCACTCAAAAGAAGATTCTCGCTGGTGACTATATTGTCGTCAACAACGGTCAAGGTGAAGGTACAGTAAAGGAGATAGGTATTCTCTCTACTCAATTAATTACTGTAGATAATCTTGTAGTATTCGTTCCTAATTCAATAATGACTTCTGGAGTTGTCAAGAACTCATCTATTATGAAATACAGAAGAATCAACCTCATCATCAGTGTTGATTATTCTACTGATATAGATGAAGCTAAGAAAATCATTAGAGGTGTCATCGACAATAGCAAATACGTCAATCACGAAATGTCTAAAAACATCATTATCGATTCTTTCGGAGATTCTTCTATAAATTTCTCCGCTCGTTGCTACGCAGCTTCTTCCGTTTACTGGGATGCCAAATGGGAATTAGAAGAACTCATCTTCAAAGAATTCAAAAAGAGAGGTGTCGAGATTCCTTTCAATCAAATGGATGTTCATATCGATACTAAAAACGAAAAGAAAGTTTACAAACACGCCGATCTTTCTGGTTTTGAAAATGTCAAATTAACTAACCCTGATAAATTGTTAAATACAGATTATTCTCGTTACGATGAAGCTCTAGATAAAGAGATGAATTACATCTCAGAAGTCTTAAAGCCTAAAACTAAAGAAGAAATCAAAGCCGAAAAAGAAAAGAACAAGGCTCTTAGAGAAAAAAAGAAAGCTCTTAAAGAAAAAGCTAAAAAAGAACAAAAAGAAAAAAGAGAATCTTCTAAAAAGAAGTAATTCTCTATAAATCGTAAGCTTCTAACATGGTAATCAACGAAGAGTACTCCTCTTCGTTTTTTGCTATTTCCTTATTTAACTCCTCCATTTTTTGAGGATTTAAATAATATTCTTCCTCATCAAAATGTTTCCTTAATGAAGTGATATTTTTTTCAATTCTAGTTAACTTCTCTTCTATTTTGTCTTGAGAAAGACGAGGTCTAACTTTCTGTTCATGTTGAGGTTTATAAATAGTCTTTACGACTTTCTTCTCCTCTTTTTTTAGTAAGAGTTCTTTTTCTTCTTTCTCTTTTTCTAACAAATCGAGAACTTCAATCTTGAAATCTGAATATCTCCCTTCATACAAATAAGCCTTTGAATCAAAGAAATACAACAATCTCGAACAGACTTGATCTGCAAAATATCTGTCGTGAGTAACGACTAATAAAGTTCCTTTATATGAATTTAAAGCCTCGATAAGTTCTTCTTTAGTAATCATATCCAGATGATTAGTAGGTTCATCTAAAATCAAAAGAGTATAATTATGCAAAACCATCTCCGCAAGAACCACTCTCATTCTCTCACCTCCAGAGAGATCAGAAATAATCTTCTTATCATCTTCATAAGAGAAACCATATGAGCCTAGATGATTATAGACTTCTTGATCAGATAAACGAGGGAATCTATCTTTAATATAATCGAAGATAGTTTCATCAGAATCTAAAACTAAAGTGTCTTGTTTTAAATAACCTATAGAGATAGATTCTAAAAATCTCATTTCTCCTTTTAGAGGTTCAATATTTCGCATCAAAGACTTAATAAATGTCGTTTTACCAGTGCCATTTGCACCCATAATAGCCATTTTATCTCCGCCGAACAATGTAAAATTAATATCGCTAACTAGAGGAATATTGTCATATCCAATAGAGACATCTTCAACTTCTATTTCTTTCCTTCCTTTTCTAGAAGAACCCGTGATATTAATATTAACTTTAGATTTAGTAAGAGTAGGTTTATCTACCATCTGCTTTTCTAATCTAGCTAATTTCTTTTCTCTATCGTGAGCGCGAGAAGCAAATCGGGGTTTAGGCATGTAGAAACTAATAAACCACTTTAATTTCTCAGCTTGAGCTTGTTGACGTTTATACAGTTCTAATTGATGTTCGTATCTCTCTTTTTTCAAAACTGAATAACGATCGTAATTACCCACGTATTCTTCAAGATTCTTTTGATCTAATTCTAATATTTTAGTCGCTAAAGCATTGATGAAATATCTATCGTGTGAAACGAATAATAAGCTGCCACTGTAGGATTTCAAATATTCTTCTAACCATTCGATAGTCTGAATATCTAGATGGTTAGTAGGTTCATCTAATATCAATAAATCAGGAGATATTAACAGCAGCTTAATAAACGCCGCTTTCATCCTTTCTCCACCGGAAAATGTCGATATTTTTCGAGAATAATCTTGTTTATTAAAGCCAAATTTAAAAAGCATCATATCAATCTTATATTGATAATCATAGCCTCCTAAAGAAGAATAATCAGATTCTAAAAGAGCGTAAGAAGAAATGAGATTTTCATCTTCAGGATTCAACGCTAACTTCTCTTCTAATTCCTCTAATTTTTTCTTCTTTTCTTTTAAGTAATCAAAAACTTCATCGACTTCTTCATAAAGGGTATTATCCATTGAAGAAATAACTTCTTGCGAGAGATAACCTATAGAGCAATTCTTAGTAGTTATAATTCTTCCAGAAGTAACTTCTTCTTTCCCTACAATCATTTTCAAAATTGTCGATTTACCAGTGCCGTTAATACCAATTAAAGCAACCCTTTCTTTTTGATCAACGCGAAAAGTAACAGGGTTGAATAATCTCTCTCCGTTATATTCTTTGATTACATTTTGTAAAGCTAAAACTACCATTGATATTTACCTAGTAAATTATAATCTATAATCACTTTATTCCAAATAAAAAAATTCGCTTCGAATTAATCAAAGCGAATTCTAATTTTATTTAATTTGACCTTCGATAATGGGTTTAACTTCAACTTTAGATTCAGAGATGTGGAAGTTAGAATAAATATCTTTAGCGATTCTATCAAAATGAGGGCGCTCAGTATATAAGGTTGCTAAGACATCACCTTTTTGGACTTTATCACCAATCTTCTTATTTAAGACGATACCAGCGGCAAAGTCGATAATATCTTCTTCTTTTTCTCTACCCGCACCTAATTTCATAGCATCGATACCAATACCTTTAGCCTCGATTCTTGAAACGTAACCAGAAGTAGTAGATCTAATTTCTTGAGAATACATACTTACAGGGAATTTAGAAGGATTGTCAATGTAAGAAACATCACCACCTTGAGCAATAACCATCTCTCTAAATTTCTCGAATGCTTCACCGGAATCAATCTTCTTTTGTAAGAGTTCTCTAGCATCTTTTTCGGTCTTACAGACTTTTCCTTGCAATAGCAAAGTCGAACCAGAAGAGAAACAAACTTCCTTTAAATCATCAGGCCATTTACCATGTAAGCAATCGATAGCTTCTTTAACTTCCAAAATGTTACCTACAGCATAGCCTAGAGGTTGGTCCATACCGGTGATTTCTGCACGGACATTTTTACCCATCTTCTTGCCTATAGAAACCATCAATTTAGCTAATTCAGTAGCGTCTTCGACATTCTTCATGAAGGCGCCATCACCATATTTAACATCTAGCAAGATGACATCAGTACCAACCGCCATTTTCTTAGACATAATAGATGAAGCAATTAAAGCGCGAGAATTAACTGTACCAGTTACATCTCTTAATGCATATAATTCTTTATCAGCAGGAACTAAATCTCCAGTCTGACCGACTACTGCAATTCCAATATCCGCAACTTGCTTTTTAAATTGAGAAATAGGAATTCTAGTTTGAAATCCAGGGATGGATTCTAATTTATCCAAAGTTCCACCAGTGTGACCTAATCCTCTACCTGACATCTTAGCTAATTTCATGCCACAAGCAGCGACCATAGGTCCTAAGACTAAAGTGACTTTATCGCCAACTCCACCAGTGGAGTGCTTGTCAAATTTATATCCTTTAACCGAAGATAAATCTACAGTGTCCCCAGATTTTAACATGACATCAGTTAATAAAGCTGTTTCATCATCAGTCATACCATTGAAGACAATTGCCATTAGCAAAGCGGAGACTTGGTATAAAGGAACGCTCTTATTAAGCATACCTGTAATAAAGAATTTAATTTCTTCTTTAGTTAACTTCTCTCCATTTTTCTTTTTTTCGATAATATCGACCATTCTCATAACGATTAACTTTAACCTCTTTTCTATTCTACGGAGATAACAATCCAGCGATCGTTATTAACTCCAGTATTATTATCGTATATACGAATATACAGGGTGTGTTCTTGGCTCTTTCCATTATA
>AUXO010857087.1_pt1 | contig 13945 bp, 9 predicted proteins | sample 768731 | NCBI WGS metagenome assembly AUXO01 (sample SAMN02715735, study PRJNA202380) | gut metagenome | biome: sheep rumen | host: Ovis aries | place: New Zealand: Palmerston North | reverse complement strand
GATATTAGTGTTTTTGATTATTCGTATATTGTTAGAGGACATGGAGAAGTTGTAGATAAAGAAACTTATTTATCTAGTTTGGAGTAGATTATGTGGCCATTTAAAAAGAAAAATAAAATAGAAATAGTAGGAAAGTTTAAAAAAGGAGATTTTGTTCGCTTTCGTTATAATAATGAACTTACATTTGGGTTTGTTTGGGCAGCTCATTATGATATTGAAAATAGATTAGTATATACTGTACAAGTCGGTGGTCAATGCCCTTGGTTTGCAGAAGATGTTTTGGAATCAGATATTACATTAATAGAAAAATAATGTCGAATTTTTAGACTTATTGTTGATAATAAACCGAAATTAGATTAAAATAGAACTAACGGAGGTTATGTAAAATGATAAAAAAACTTTTAGTTGAATGCTTAGGAACTGCATTATTGACATTGTTTGGATGTGGAGTTGCAGTTGTAACTGGTGCAGATAGTGTTGCAACAAGCTTAGCATTTGGATTTGTACTTATTGTATTAATTTATTCATTTGGTTCAATTTCTGGTGGTCATTTCAATCCTGCTGTAAGCTTAGCTATGGCAATTGAAAAGAAAATAAGCTGGATGGAATTCCTATATTATGTATTGAGCCAAATAGTTGGAGCATTCCTTGGCTCTGTAGTTCTTGGATTATTATTAAACAGCTTTAAACATCTTGGTGCAAATCAAGTACAATATTTTGTGTTTGAGACAACAAAGAATAATAATGCTCATGCCTACACTATTGGTTTATTAGCTGAATTAGTGTTAACATTTGTATTTGTGCTATCAATTTTAGTAATTACAAAGGATGATTCCAATAAACATACAGCTGGTATTCTAATCGGTCTATCACTTGCATTAGTTCATTTACTAGGTTTAGCATTTACAGGTACATCAGTTAATCCAGCAAGAAGTATTGCACCAGCTGTAGTTCAAGCAATTGCCGGAAATACTGAAGCAATTAAACAAATTTGGATTTTCATTCTAGGACCTATTTGCGGTGCTGCTCTTGCAGCCTTTACATTTGAAGGCTTATTTTGTGAAAAAACTGAAAATAAAGATTCTAGCAAAGAAGTAGAAGAATAATTTATAAAGGAAAAAAGATTTAAGGTAATAAAAGAGGATTTAGTCCTCTTTTATTTTTGGACTAATTTATCTCATTTAATAAATTAGTTTGAATATAGTAATTAAATTTGATATAATAAGACGAAGGTCTACCCTTCAAATTAAATAATCGTTTTAAGAGCGATGTAAAAAAAATCGAAACTTTTATCCATAAGGGAGGTAGTGCTTGCACTGCCTCCTCTTTTTTTATCTATAGAAAAATAAAAAGCCATAAAATGGCTTTTAATTAATGTTTTCTAATAACTTATTTAAGTTATTAATTGTATATGTTTTTTTAAAGTAAGATATTATATCTTGTCTAATTAAATCATTTAATTCTTTTGAAAAAGTAGGTCTTTCAACATTTAAATATCTTGCAATTTCTGTTTTGTTTAAAGATACGCTAAAAGTTTTTGAATGTGTTTCTTGATATTTGAAATAGAAGAATGAAGCTACTTTTGATTTAACTGTTTTTAAAGATAATAATTTAATATGCTTCATTTGAATAACGCTTTGTTCGTTAAGCTTACTAAATACATTAATCATTACTTGTTCATTCTCTTTAAATAATAGAATAAGATCATCTTTTGATATGAATTGAATTTCTGTAATTTCCTCAGCAATAAATGTGGCTTTATATTTAGGATTTGGTAAAAAAATTAGTCCTTCACCAAATGAATCATTTGAAATTAATGTTCTAATGACTATTTCATGATTATCATCAATAATGTTTTTAGCAAAAACTAATCCTTTTTTAATAAATCCGATATAGTTACAATCATCGTCTTCGTGAAAGATACATTCTCCTTTTTGATATATTTTAGATTGTATCTTTATTTTACCTAACAATTCTTTACGCTTATAATCATTTATATTATTAAAGATATAAAACATATTAGTGCTTAACCTCTTTATCAAGAGTTTCTTTTGACATCGCAAGCATTAGCTTTAGTCTATTATCTTGGTTAACCTTTGTTGCAGAAGGATCATAATCGATTGCAACAATGTTAGCCTCATGATATTTAGACTTGATTTTCTTCATAACTCCTTTTCCACAAATGTGGTTAGGAAGACATCCAAATGGTTGTGCACAAACAATGTTTTTGTAACCAGTCTCAACTAGTTCAACCATTTCAGCAGTCAATAACCATCCTTCGCCCATTTTAGTACCATGAGACAAAATTCCATTTGAATAATCTTTAGTCTTATCAAAACTATTCATTGGTGTGTATTTTGTTTTTTTGATGGCGTCAATCATAAATTTCTCTCTTCTTTCAAGAAGTCTTATTAATAATTTGACTAGTCTTGTATGCCAGAATGATGTATGATATAGCTTTCTATCATATAAGCTGTTGTATAAGCAGTAGAAGATAAATCCATATAAACCAGGTACATTGATTTCAGCACCTTCGTTAACCAAGAAATTCTCTAAATCATTATTACCAAGAGAAGAATATTTAATATAGATTTCACCAACAATACCAACCTTTGGTAATACTTTATCAGTAATTTCGACTTCATCAAAATCTTTAGCTATTTGGTTTATATATTTTTTTATTTCAAAATAGCTTGTACCCTTTTTTTGAAGAAATAAGGCTCCAATCTTTTCAACCCATTTTGTGACTAATTTTTCACAGTCACCTTTGTTTGTCTCATAACTTATAACCTTATTTCTCATATACATTAGCATATCACCATAAGTGATTGCTGCCGCTAAGCGTTTAAGTAGCAAAGTATTTAATCTAAAACCGGATTTTTTATCAAGTCCTGAAGCATTTAAGCTAATGACTGGTACATATTCATAATGAGATTTTACTAAAGCTTTCCTTAAAAGATGAATATAATTAGAAGCACGACAACCTCCACCTGTTTGTGTGATTAATAAAGCGGTCTTATGTCTTTCTTCTTCGCTCATGTGATCTAATTCATCAATAAATTGTCCGATTACAAGAAGAGCAGGATAACAAGTGTCGTTATGAACATAACGAAGACCTACTTGTTTAATTCTATCATCTTTATTTGTTAGTAAACGTGTTTTATAGCCTGAAGCGATTAATGCTTTTTCAAAGAAACGGAAATGAATTGGTAACATGGTTGGAATTAAGATAGTATGAGTCTTTACCATCTCACGAGTAAATGTTGGACTCTTAATTTCATAAGATTCATCAAACATATCGTTAATCATTTTTCTTTTCCTCCATTTCTTTCTTTTTTAGTCTTAATGCTTCAAATAAACTTCTTAAACGAATTTTAACAGCACCAAGGTTTGTGATTTCATCAATTTTAATTTGTGTATAAATCTTTCCACCTTTTTCAATTATGTCTTTTGTCTCATCTGTTGTGATGGCATCTAGTCCACAACCAAATGATACTAATTGAACTAAGTTCATATCATCTTGAGTGATTACATAACGTGCTGCACTATAAAGACGAGCATGATATGTCCATTGATTTAATACGTTTGTTTGGAATTTATCAGTTAAATAAGATAGTGATTCTTCAGATACAACACCAACACCAAATCCAGATATTAATGAATCAATACCATGATTAACCTCAGGGTCAACATGATATGGACGTCCACATAAAACGATAATTTCTTTTTGATTCATTCTACATTCATGAATTATTTCACGTCCTCTTTGACGAATTGATTCAAGATGATTTTTGTATTCTTTATATGCTTCATCAAGTGCTAATTTAATTTCTTTTTTGCCAACTTTGAAATATCTATTTAATATTTCATAAAGTCTTACTTCAAGTAAGATTGGATTATTTAGACTTAAGTAATCACTGATAAAATTGATTTCATTAATTTTGGAAACATTATTTTTAATGTTTTCAGGGTAATATGCTACAATAGGACAATTATAGTGATTATCTCCTTTGTTTTCGTTAACATTATATGTCATACAAGGATAGAAGATAGTAGTTATTCCATCGTTTAATAATTTCTCAATATGACCATGGACCAATTTAGCTGGGTAGCATTCTGTATCGGATGGAATTGTATGTTGTCCTAGCGTGAATATCTTTCTGTTTGAAAAACCACTAGTTACAACTTCAAATCCAAGATTTGTAAAGAATGTGTGCCAGAATGGTAATAATTCATACATGTTAAGAACAAGTGGAAGACCAATCTTACCACGCTTTCCAGGAATTCCTTTATAACTAGATAATCTATTTCTAATGAATTCGTAGATGTTATAATCTTCATTATTAATGATTCCAGTCTTGGCTAAAGGACGTTCACAACGGTTTCCTGAAATATATCGAGAGTTTCCACCAAAGTTATTTATGGTAAGAGAACATTGATTCTTACATAATCCACATTTTGTATATTTTACAGTATGAGTAAAATTTAGTAATTCTTCTAAATTTAAAATAGAAGAATGCTCGTTGTTATTTTCCATACTAGATAATGCAGCACCATATGCTCCCATTAAACCAGAAATATTTGGACAAATAACATCAACACCTAATTCTCTTTCAAATGCACGAAGAACAGCTTCATTATTAAATGTTCCACCTTGAACTACTATGTGACGTCCTAAGGATTCTACATTTGTTGTTCGAATTACTTTATAAAGTGCATTCTTTACGACGGAAATTGCAAGACCTGCTGAGATGTTATCAATAGTAGCTCCATCTTTTTGAGCTTGTTTAACTTGCGAATTCATAAATACTGTGCAGCGTGAACCTAGATCGACTGGCTTTGGAGCAAGTAAACCAATTTTCGCAAAATCTTCAATCTTATAACCTAATGCAGATGCAAATGTTTGTAAGAAAGAACCACAACCACTTGAACAAGCTTCGTTTAAGAATATGTTTGAAATTGCGCCGTTTTCAATTTTAAAGCATTTAATATCTTGTCCTCCAATGTCGATGATGAAGTCAACATTTGGCATGAAATGCTTGGCAGCTCTAAAGTGTGCCATTGTTTCAACCAAAGAAGTATCTAGTTTAAATGCGGCTTTAGCTAAGTCCTCACCATATCCAGTAGAAGCACTACCCTTAATGTTGATATGAGGGTAAGTTTTATATAGTTCTATTAGATTATTTTTAATTATTTGAGCTGGGTTTCCTTCGTTAAATTGATATCTTGACCAACGAATATTTTTATTATCATCAATTAATACCATTTTTAATGTAGTAGAACCACTATCTATACCAAGATATAGTGGAATACTAGGGTCGTCAACTAATTCAATTGTAGGAACAAAGGCTTTTTTGTGACGAGCTCTAAATTCTTCAAGTTCAGCTTCGTCTTTGAATAATGGTGTTGAAAAACCATATTTTTCGTTTGTTTCATATTTTTCAAATGTTGATATCAATGAATCAATATTGTATATTTTATCTGCACAATATGCAGCACCCAAAGAAACAAAATATAATGAGTTGTCAGGGCAAATACCTGTTAGATGTAATGTTTCGTCAAAACTTTTTCTTAATTCAGGCATAAATGTTAAAGGACCACCTAGGTATGCAACAATACCTGTGATGTCACTTCCTTGTGCAAGACCACCAATTGTTTGGTTAACTACAGCTTTATAAATTGATGCTGCAACATCTGCTTTACTAGCTCCTTGATTTAAGAGTGGTTGAACATCTGTTTTAGCAAAAACACCGCAACGAGATGCGATGCTATACAATTTTTCATGTTGAGCAGCAAGATTATTCATATCTGTTACATCAACATTAAGTAAAGTGGCCATTTGGTCTATGAATGCACCTGTACCACCTGCACAAGTACCATTCATTCTAACATCCATTCCGTCTTTTAAGAATAGTATTTTAGCATCTTCACCACCAAGTTCAATGATACAATCAACATCTGGTATTAAACGTTTTGCGGCTTGGCGAGTAGCATATACTTCTTGAACAAATGTGATTCCACATCCGTTAGCTAGCCCCATACCGGCACTACCTGAAATAGCAAATAAAGTGTTTGAAGTAATTATATTATCTTCTTTTAAACTTTTTAATATTAATAAGACATTTTCTTTAATGTGAGAGTAATGTCTCTTATAATCTTTATAAACAATATTATTTGAATCGTCTAAAACAACATATTTAATTGTTGTTGAACCAATATCTAAACCTAATCTCATATATAACTACCTCATTTTCACTTGATTATTATAAGGCGAAAAATGTCTATTTGTCAATTTTATTACGCTAAAAAGGAAAATAGGTTATATATTTAAAATATATAAAAATTGTAAAATACTAGAAAAATAGGACTTTTTGTAAATAAAATATTACTTAATCATTATGTTGTTAAATTATGTCTTTTAATGTATAATTATGTTAGAAAAGTATATGAGGTATAGGAATATGAAACGTATTTTTAAATTTATAGCAATTTGTGCTTCTGCCTTATTTATCATTCTATTTACAGCTTCATGCAATGATGCTAACAAAGATGTTACAGGTTCAATGACTATTACAGCAACTGCCTCAACGCTAAATATTAGCGCAACAGTAGTAGACGAAAAAGGTGCTGTTAATAGCAAATCTGTTAGAGCAAAATATGCTAAGCTTAACGAAGATGGTAATCCTGGAAGCTATACAAATATTACATTTACAACAATTCCATTAAAGGGTGAAGATGGAACATGGAATAGTGAGACAGGAACTGCATCAGGTCTTGATATGGAAACTACTTATAGAGTAATTCTATATTGTACAATTGGAACTAATTTAAAGACATTAGATGAGCAAGACGTTAAAACAACTAAAGCTGGTCAAGATGAAATAAATCCTATAATGATTAGTACAAAAGAAGAATTACTAAATATGTCAAAAGATAATGATGCTTATTATAAATTGGCAAATGATATTGATTTAGAAAATGAGGCAATTGGCTCCATTTTTAATTCATCAACAAAGTTTGCAGGACATTTTGATGGTGATAATCATAAAATCATGAACTTTAAGCAAACTGCAAGTGCCCAATACGAAGGTTTATTTGGCTATGTTGATACAAATGCTGAAATTGTTAATCTTGAAATTAGTGGCGCATCACAAACATTATCAAGAAATGGTGCAACATATTACGCTGTTCTTGCCGGATATAATAACGGAACAATTAGAAACGTTACAATCAGTGATGTAAATCTTGATTATACTATGACTAGTACAACTACAACTAGCCAAAATGTTGGTGTAATTGTTGGACACAATGATATTTCTGGTGTTATTGCAAATTCAAGTGTTAATGGAGATACTAAGTTAAACATTCAAAGCCATGTTAACTTTGGCGGTATTGCAGGACAAAATGATGGAAAGATTTTCTCATCAACAGTTAAAGCTAATCTTAATTTAGTATTATCTAGCACATCAACATCAACTAGTTTATATGAATATAATTTTGGTGGTGTTGCCGGATTATCAAGCGGTATTATTGCAAATTGTATTGTTGAAAACACTATTAAAGCTTCAACAACACTTAATTCTTCTAACTATACACGTAATTATTACAGAGGTAATAATATTGGTGGTTTAGTTGGTTCAGTTGTAGCAGGTAGTGTTCAAAACTGTGTAGTTAACTCTTCATTTGAATACAAGTCATATCAATCACCAGTTGTAAATCTAGGATATCTAATTGGTTTAACTGACACTAACCTAAACGGAATCAGTGCCTTAAAGCAAAATTCAGTTATTTTAGATAAGAATACATTAACAATTTCTCTTCTTGAAAAAGATAGTGATTGGCAAATTAGTGTTAAATCAGATGAAGAAAGTGATTCTACAACAAGTACAGAAACAACATCAACTTCATCAACTAAGCAAATTGATAGAGTTGCAAATATTTCATTGATCAATTTCTTAAAAACTGCTGATAAAACCAACTCAAAACTTGAGAATGATTTCTATGAAGCAGCCAATTATTTTGTATATGGAACATATGAAGTGGTAATTGATACTATCAATGATAACATCACAACTATTCCTTATTCAATTGTAGAAACAGCACCTGGTCAAGCAAGCTATACTGCTTTTGCTAATTTAGGTGAAAATGTTTCTTCATATCTAGCAAGCAAAACTAATAATTAATCGATTATGAAAAGCCAATATTTGATTGGCTTTTTTCTTTTTTTATTCTATTTTTATTTAGATAATTTTTTGAAATAAGTCTGTCATAAATTGATAAATTTAATGAGATAGTTTATAATGAAATAAAATGGATAATTATGCGAATGGAGAATTATTATGGCTTTAAAAATTTATAATTCCTTAACAAATAAAATAGAAGAATTTATACCTAAAAATAAAAAAACTGTTAACATGTATGTCTGTGGACCTACTGTTTATAACTATATTCATATTGGTAATGCTAGACCTGTTATTTTCTTTGATACCTTCAAACGATATTTAGAGTTTAGTGGTATGACTGTAAATTATGCATCAAACATTACTGATGTTGACGATAAAATTATTAATAAAGCACTTGAAGAAGGCGTAAGCGAAAAAGATATTGCAACTAGATACGAAAAAGCTTACTTTGTTGATGTTAATCGTCTAGGTTCTAAAAGACCCGATTTTGTACCACATGCAACTGAATATATTCCACAAATGCAAGAATTTATTCAAGGATTAATTGATAAAGGATATGCATATGATAATGACGGTGATGTTTATTTTAGAATTGATAAACTAAACGAATATGGAATCTTATCTAACCAAAACAAAGATGAACTTGAAAAGGGTGTAAGAATTGATGTGTCAGATAAGAAAGAAAATCCTCTTGATTTCACATTATGGAAGAAAACTGAAAAAGGTATTCAATGGGATAGTTCATTTGGCAAAGGTAGACCAGGATGGCATACAGAATGTGTTTGCATGATTGATAAGATTTTTAACCATGAAGAAATTGATGTTCATGGTGGTGGTATGGATTTAAAATTTCCACATCATGAAAATGAAATTGCTCAAGCTAATGCAATGTATCATAACCACTTAGCACGTTACTGGATGCACGTTGGTCGTGTAAATCTTGGCAAGGAAAAAATGTCTAAGTCTTTAGGTAATGTCATTTGGGTTAAAGATTTTAAAGAAAATGAATTTATGCCTTATAGATTGTTAGTAATTACTACACCTTATAGAAATTCTATTGATTTTACTAATGAATTATTTGATCAATATAAGAAGATGTATGACAAATTCTTACGTGCTTATAAACAAGCTAATTTATTAGCTGATTTAGCAAATATTGATTCAAGTGCTATTAATGAAGAAGAAAAGCAAGAATTCATTAATTATATGGATAATGATTTAAATACAGCCAATGTTTTAACTCTTTCAAATGATATTTTAAAGAAGATTAACACATTAACAAGAAGTAAAGAAATAGAAGCTGCATTAGTAGAAGCTAATACATTAAAAATGATTTTTGATATTCTTGGTGTAGAACTAAGTTATGAAAAATTAAGTAATGAAAATAAGGAATTATACTTATCTTGGAACAAGGCTAAAGAAGCAAAGAATTTTGAAGAAGCTGACAAGATTCGTTTAGTTTTATCTGAAAAGGGAATTATCTAATGGATCCAATTCAATATAATGGTTTAACGCTAGCATATATTGGGGATGCGATATACGAACTAAGAATAAGGGATTTTGTTTTAAGCCAAGGATTGACTAAAGTTAATGATCTGCATTTGAAGGCCGTTAATTATACTCGTGGTCAGGCTCAATCTAAGGTTATGCATTATATGCTTGATAATAATATGTTATCAAGTCAAGAAATAGATATGTTTAAAAGAGGAAGAAATTCATCAGTTGCAAAAGTTAGAAAAAATATTAGTAGATCAGATTATCTAGAAGGTACAGGTTTTGAATCTTTACTAGGATACTTATATTTATCTAAACAATATGAAAGAATGGATGAAATAATCAATCTCGCAATTGAAATATTAAGTAAGAAAGAGGGGGCTTAATCTATGAAGAAAATTAATGATAGTGAATTAGATTTAGATGATGAATCTGAACAAACTAATAATAAAAAAGAAAAGCCTAAAAAATCAACTATTAACTTACTTGAAGAGGCAAACTCTAGTGAGGAAAATCTAGAAGTCAAAAAAGAAATTAAAGAAGAAAATACTTTAGATGATAATAAAGAGTTAAATGAAAAAGATACTCATGAAGTAAAGAATAAGCTTGATGAAACACAAAAGGAAGAAATAGATCCTCGCTTTATTGATAAGAAAGGAAATAAGCTTTCTGATAAAAAAATTCAAAAGATTTTAGCCAAGGAAGCTAGAGATGAACAAAGAAAACGTCAAATCGAATTAGAAAAAAAGATTAACGAGGCTAATAAAGCTGAGGCTAAGAAAAATGAAGTGTTAGATGCTGAAGAACGTCAAAAAGAACGTCAAGCATTAAGAGCTCAAAAGATTGCTAAAAAGTTATCTAGAAAACGTCAAACAAACATGCATTATGTTGATCGTTTTGATGTTAATAGTGAAGATGGTTTGTCAGATGAACAAGTTAATCAAAGAATTTTAGAAGGATTCTCTAACTTTAAGCCTAAGTCTTCAAGTAAGAGTGTTACTCAAATTCTTATTCAAAACCTATTTACTTTCTTTAACATCTTAACATTTACAATTGCCGGTTTTTTGATTAGTGTAAATGCGATAAAAGATTGTATCTTCGTTGTAATCATTACTCTTAATATGGTTATTGGTATTATTCAAGAAATTAATGCTAAACGAACTATTGATAGCTTATCACTTATTAGTGCACCTACCGTTAACGTAATTCGTAATGGTAAAGTTTCAGAAATATCAGTTAGCGAAATTGTTCTTGATGATATTATGTTACTTGAGGCTGGAAAACAAATTTCTTCAGACTCAGTTGTAGTTGATGGTACTATTGAAGTTAATGAATCACTTTTAACAGGTGAATCTGATTCTATAGTTAAAAAACCAGGAGATAGTTTATATAGTGGTTCTTATGTTGTATCAGGTTCTTGTAAGGCTAAGGTAGAAAAAGTTGGTAAAGATAACTATATTGAGGCTTTAACTACAAGTGCTAAAAAGTATATGAAGCCAAAGAGTGAATTATTAAAGTCATTAAAGATTATTATCTATGTGATGGCTGTAATCATCATTCCTATTGGAATTAGTTTATACTTTATTCAAAGAAATGGTGGAATGATTCATTCTGAAGCAATTCGTAAATCAGCTGGTGCAATGGTTGGTATGATTCCATCAGGATTATTCTTATGTACATCTATGGCCTTAGCTGTCGGTGTTTCTCGTCTTGGTAAAAAGAACGTTCTTGTACAAGAATTATACTGTATTGAAATGCTTGCCCGCATTAACGTTTTATGTCTAGATAAAACAGGTACTATTACAGATGGTTCAATGGTTGTAAAAGATACAATTGAATATAAAAATTTCGCAGGATTAAATACAAAATTTGCAGTAAGTGCCTTATTAAATGCATTAAATGATCGTAATATGACAAGTATTGCACTTGAAAAATATTATGGTACTGGTAAAATTCTAAAAACTAATGCAATTATACCATTCTCTAGTAAGAGAAAATATCAAGCAGCATCATTTGATAAATATGGTACATTTGTTCTAGGTGCCCCAGAATTTATTTTAAAGAAAAATTTCCAAAAGATTTCTAAAGATGTTGATAAGTTCTCAAAAGAAGGATATCGTGTTCTTTTATTAGCTTATACTGAGTCAGCAATTGTTAATAACGAAATTGATGCATCTGCTCAAATTGAACCGATGAGTTTGATTCTTATTGAGGATAATATTCGTCCTGATGCAATTGATACTATTAAATATTTCAAAGAATCAGGAGTAGAGGTAAAAGTAATTTCTGGTGATAATCCTCAAACAGTATGTAAGATTGCTCAACGTGCTGGTATTGAAAATGCAGAAAATTATATTTCACTTGATGGCTTATCTGAACAAGATGTTGTTCGTGCTGCTGGTAAATATACAGTATTTGGTCGTGTTTCACCAAGCCAAAAGAGATTACTTGTTAAAACATTAAAAGAACTTGGCAAAACAGTTGCTATGACCGGTGATGGTGTAAACGATATTTTAGCTTTAAAAGAAGCTGACTGTTCTATCGCTATGGCTAGTGGTAGTGAAGCAGCTCGTAACGTTTCTCACTTAGTTTTACTTGATTCTAATTTTGGTGCAATGCCAAGTGTTGTTGCTGAAGGTAGAAGAGTTATCAATAATATTACTAAAGTTTCACGTCTATATCTAACAAAAACAATTTTCAGTTTATTACTTGCGATTGTTGCAATGATTAAGGGATATTATCCTATTTCAACAAACCAATTATTTATGATTGATATGTTCTGTATTGGTATCCCATCTGTTGTCCTTGTGCTTGAAAAGAATAATGATCTTTTCAAAGGACATTTCTTGTTAAATGTTATAAAATCGGCATTGCCGGGTGCGATTGTAATTGTTGTTGAATCCTTAATTGTTTTCTTGTTACAAACAGAATTATCAATTAATCAAACAGGAACAAGTACTATAATTGTACTTGCTGCAACATTCACTTGTGAAATGGTATTGTATGACGTCTGTGCTAAACCAGTATTTACAAACATTCATAAGGTATTGTTTTACACAATGTTTATATTGTTTGTATTCTTAACATTAATTACACCAAGATTCTTTGATTTCAGCCCTCTAGGTCCATTTGGTACTTACCAATCTGCAACAATTGAAAACTATTCATGGAAAACTGCTGAGGTTGCCATATCTCAATCAAATACATACGTAATTGACGGTTATGTATTATATAAGAAAGATGTAGATAGTGATAAGAATAAATATTATTCTGCAAGTGCTACAGGAGCATCTCACTCATATGGTATTGAGAAAGATGGAAGATTAAGAATTGATGATACAATTATCTCAATTAATGATTATAATTATAAAGAACATCTTCCTGCAATTTACAAAACAAGCTTAATCGATGGTGTATATTATTATGGATTAAGTGGTGTTGAAACTAATTTAGAATATCATGAATCTAAGACTATCTCTATAGATAAGAATGGAGAAGTATTATATAACCTATATAATGAAGAAGGTTCACTTGTATCTAGCGAAGATACAAATGTTAATGTATTACCTACTATTTCAATTAGTGATACAAAAGATCATGTATATCAAATAAATGGTGTTCCTACTATTACAAAAGCTAATGATAAAGAAGCTGGAATTGTTAACAAATCTAGAGTTACTATTGATAATGAATACCATGTTTATGTAGATGGTAATATGTTATATAAGTCAATTTCATCTGGTGAAGAGGCATATGTCTTATTCCCTAATGGTTTTAAGTACGGTTCTAATTCACAAAACAAGCTTGTTGTTAATATGACACAAACTGCTGTTCCATTTGATGAATCTAAGCCTTATAGCAATGCAACATTAACTATTTTAAATATGAGTTATTTAATTAATGAAGTTGATACTGATGTAAAATATAAGCCATCAATTTCTACAACTCAAGCTCAATATTATATTGTTAATGGTTATATTACTAATTATGCATGTAAGTCAGTTGGTAATGAAATCAAGCAAAGTGTTGATTCTAAAGGACATCTTGTTCTAGATGGTATTACTACTAATATTTCTGTTGATTTATTTATTTCTTATGGTGGTAATGTACCTAGTCTATCTACAAATTGTTTAATTCTATTATTTATGTTATGCTTATTAAGTCGTCCATTAATGGTGATTGTATCTAACTTCGTTCCATTTGTTAAAAAATGGATTAGAATAATTATGGATAGAGTAAATAAATTGTAGATAATAGCAACCCAGTTT
>AUXO017980288.1_pt1 | contig 13946 bp, 29 predicted proteins | sample 768731 | NCBI WGS metagenome assembly AUXO01 (sample SAMN02715735, study PRJNA202380) | gut metagenome | biome: sheep rumen | host: Ovis aries | place: New Zealand: Palmerston North | reverse complement strand
TAACAAAAAAGACAAGATTAAATCTTGTCTATTTTATTTCAAATATTTATTGATTATTCAACAAATTCAATGATTGCCAATTCTGTAGCATCACCACGACGAGGACCAAGTTTTAATACTCTTGTGTATCCACCTTCACGGTTAGCAAACTTAGGAGCAATTTCATTAAATAATTTTTGAATAGCGTAATTATTTTCTTCATCTTTTTCAAAACGAACAAGTTTAGCTGCTTGTCTTCTTGAAGCAAGATCGCCTTTTTTACCTAAAGTAACCATTCTATCAGCTAATTTTCTTAATTCTTTAGCTTTAGCTACTGTAGTTTCAATACGGCCATTTAGTATTAAGTCAGTTACTAAGTCACGGAATAATGCTTTACGCTCTGCACTATGTTGACTAAATCTGCGATATTCTCCCATCTTAATCTCCTTTATTTATTTTATTCTTCATCATGAGATGATTCTTCTTCATCCTCATCTGTTGAGTCGAAGTAAGATGTTTCATTCTTTAAGTGTAATCCTTTAGAATGTAAGATTTGCATTACTTGTTTTAATGACTTACGTCCAAGGTTTCTAATCTTCATCATTTCTTCTTCAGTTTTTTCAACTAAGTCACCAACTGTATTGATTTGAGCTCTCTTTAAACAGTTATAAGGACGAATATCTAAACCAAATTCTTCGATTGGTAAATCAAGAATTGCGTTATTAGCCTTTTCTGGTTCTTTGTCCATATAGTCATTCTTAGCAATTTCAGTATTAAGTTCTTCAATAACTTTGAATTGATCAATTAAGAATTTAGCTGCTAAGCTAATTGCGTTTGTTGCTTTAGTTGAACCATTTGTCCAAACTTCAATAACTAATTGATCACAATCAAAATCATCTTCATAACGAGTTTTACTTACTTCATATTTACAACGTTCAACTGGTGTAAATATTGAGTCTATTGCAAGAAAACCATTTATTCTTGAGTAAGCATCATGACAGAATTCTTTATTATTTTCTGTGCTGCTTACATAGCCAACACCATTACGAACTAAAAGAGTCATTTCAATCTTTCCGCCTTTAGTTAAAGTACAGATAGGTTGATCTTTATTTACAACATTAATAAAGTCATAATCACCAAGATTAATATCACCAGCAGTTACTACTAATTCATCTTGATCAGGGTTTTTAGCATTTAGATAAATTTCATAAACTTGTTTTTCATCACCATAATCACCTTTTTCATTATCTTCTTTATTGATTGTGAATACGATGTTTTTAACATTTAAAACAATTTCTGTTACATCTTCTTTAATGCCTTCAACTGCACAGAATTCTTGAGCTACACCTTCAATTCTAATAGCTAAAGCTGCAGCACCAGGAATAGATGATAATAGAACACGACGAAGTGAATTACCTATTGTCATACCATAGCCTCTCTTTAGAGGGGATACTTTAAGTTTACAATAGAAATCGTCTTTTGTACCATCTTCTAGTTCAATAAGTTCTAACTTTGGTTTGATAAATTTAATATTTTTGTTCATTCCTACCTCCTCTTAAGTTGAATGTTTTCGTCATTTATAATATATGATTAGACAACGTATTATACGTGACGAGGTTTTGGAGGACGACATCCATTATGTGGAATTGGAGTTACGTCTTGAATTGAAACAATTTGTAAATGTGCAACTTGTAAAGCTCTGATAGCAGATTCACGACCAGGACCTGGACCTTTAACTACTACTTCTACTTTTTGCATACCATTATCTACAGCAGCTTTACCAGCTGCTTCGGCAGCTGTTTGGGCTGCGAATGGAGTAGATTTTTTACTACCCTTGAAACCAACTGCACCGGCAGTTGACCACGCAACTACATTACCTTCTGGGTCGGTGATAGTTACGATTGTATTATTATAAGTTGAGTGGATATGAGCAACTCCTAATGGAACGCTCTTCTTAACTCTACGTTTACGAACTACTTTTTGTGCCATTATTTGTTACCTCCTATTACTTTTTCTTATTAGCTACTGTCTTAGCTGGACCTTTTCTAGTTCTAGCGTTTGTTCTAGTTCTTTGACCACGAACAGGAAGACTCTTACGATGTCTTAAACCACGGTAGCTACCAATTTCCATTAATCTCTTAATATCCATAGCAGTGTCTCTACGTAAGTCACCTTCTACTTTGTGTTGTGCAACACCTTGACGGATTAATGTTAATTCATTTTCATCTAAATCTTTTACTCTTTTTAAAGGATCGATCCCAGCATCAGCTAAAATCTTTAGAGCTGTTGGTCTACCGATACCATAAATATATGTTAGTGAAATACCGATATTCTTTTCATTAGGAATATCTACACCTGCGATACGTGCCATTTTATGCCTCCTCTTATCCTTGTCTTTGTTTGTGTTTAGGGTAAGCAGAGCAAATTACCATAACACGTCCATGTCTTTTAATTACTTTACATTTATCACAAATAGGTTTAACTGATGGTCTAACCTTCATATTGTGTTACCTCCTAAATTTTTTAAGATTTAATTATTTAAATCTTCTTGTTATACGTCCACGTGTTAAATCATATGGCGATATCTCAACAGTCACTCTATCACCTGGTAAAATGCGGATCGTATACATACGTATTTTACCAGAAACGTGGGCTGTGATAATTTGTCCATTTGCAGTAAGTTTTACTTTAAATACCGTATTAGGTAATACTTCTACGACTGTTCCTTCGGTTTCGAAAACATCACTTTTTGACATTTATTTTTCTCCATTTCATATCGTCATATTAAAATTTCTTTAAGCCTTCGACTATATCATGTGTTGTATCACATGCTCTTTGATTAGAATCGACGGATAAAAGTAAATTCTTTTCTTTATAATACTTGATTAATGGTTCTGTTTGTTCACCATAAATTGCAAGTCTTGTTTTAATTGTTTCTTCATTATCATCTTTTCTTTGGATAAGTGGTGAACCACATTTATCACAAATGCCATCTTTCTTTGGTTTCATAGTTATTAAATTATAACTTTCACCACATGATGAACAAAGACGACGATTAACGATTCTTGTTACAATAGTATCGTGATCTATTTCTAGATTGATTACGGCATCTAATTTTAGATTTAATTCTTTTAAAATCTTTTCAAGTTCAATTGCTTGATTAAGATTTCTAGGGAAACCATCTAATAAGAAACCTTTTTTACAATCAGGTTTTGCTAATCTTTCTTTTACTAAACCACATGTAATTTCATCGGGAACAAATTTACCATTATCAATTAGGCTTTTAGCAAGAACGCCTAATTCAGTTTGATTTTTAATAGCTTCACGAAACATATCTCCGGTTGAGATATGGGGGATGCCGTAGACTTTAATTAAATCTACAGCAGCTGTCCCCTTACCAGAACCAGGAGCACCCATTATTATTAAGTGCATTTAATTCTCCTTGTTTTACATAAAGCCATGGTAGTCTTGAGCTTGGGAAGCAGTTTTAATTTGCTTGTAAGTTTCAATGGCTACACCAACTACGATCATTAATGATGTACCACCAATTTGTACACTTGATGGTAAATTAGTAAAGATTAAACCTACGATCATTGGAAGTGATGCAAGTAATGCTAAATATGTTGCACCTAGTAGGGTAATCTTAAATAATACTTTTGAAATATATTGAGCGGTAGCTTCACCAGGTTTAACACCAGGGATGAAAGCATTTTGCTTCTTCAAGTTATCACTAATCTTATCAGGATTAATTTGTAAAAATGAATAGAAGAAGCTAAATACAAATATTAAGATAATGTAGATAGCAAAACCAATTGGTTTTCTATAACTAAACACAATTGACCACCATTCACTTACAGTGTGACCACTATTTTCTAAGAAACCAATAATTGTGGTTGGGAAAGAAAGTAGGGTTGATGCGAAGATAACAGGGATAACTGAAGCTGAATTTATCTTTAGTGGGATATTTGAATCTTGCGTACCAGATAAACGGGATGCTGATGGTCGATTTGAATATTGAACGGGAATCTTTCTTACTAAACCTTCCATCCAAACAACACCGATAATTATTGCAAAGAATAATAGTAATACTAAAACAAAATATAAGATACCTTGCCATTGAAGTACACCATCAGTGTAATAAGTACCAGGGTCTGAACTTAAGAAGTATTTAACTAAGCTTGACATCATAGTAGGGAAAGATGCGATGATACCAGCAGTAATCATCATAGAAGCACCATTACCAACACCATGAGCACTCATTTGATCAGATAACCATAATACAAATGCTGAACCAGCTGTTACAACAATTGCCATATAAATATATGTGAAAATATCATATTCAACGTTAGGTACATATTGGAAGAATTGATAGTTATAGCTTACACGATAACCAACAATTAAGGCTAAGCCTTCAACAAAGGCTAAGAATAACGCAATATATCTTGTCCATCTATTTAATTTTTCTTTTCCAGCTTCACCTTCTTCTGCCCATTCTGCAAATTGAGGAACGATGTCCATTTGTAGTAATTGAACAATGATGCTGGCATTAATATATGGACTAATACCTAATGCTAAAATTGAGAAACTTTGTAACGCACCACCAGTAAAGATATCAAGGAATCCAAAGATATTTGTAGATGATGTTGATGCACTATATTCGATAAATGGTAATTTAACATGAACACCAACACGCCAAATAAATAAGCATAAAGCAGTAAATAAAATTGCAAGAATCAATTTTTTATGCTTTGAGAAGAATTTAGCCATCTTACTTGACCTCTACAACTCCACCAGCCTTGGTGATTTTTTCTTCGGCTGCTTTAGATACTTTAGCTACTTTAAATGTTAAAGCTTTATCTAATTCACCTACTGCTAAAATTTTAACTCCTTCATATTCCTTTTTAATTAAGCCAACCTTCTTTAGACTTTCACAGTCTACAACTTGACCAGCTTCAAACTTATCATTAATTTGTTTTAAATTAACGACAGCATATTCATGAGCGTGAATATTAGTGAATCCTCTCTTAGGAATACGTTTAAATAATGGAGTTTGTCCTCCTTCATATCCAGGTCTTACACCTCTACCACGAGCATTTTGTCCCTTAGTTCCGCGTCCACTAGTTTTTCCGTTTCCGCTTCCAATTCCACGACCTACTCTTTTACGATCTTTAACTGAACCATCAGCTGGTTTTAATTCGTTTAATTTCATCAGGCTTTTCCTCCTATTCTTCAGTTACACATACTAGATGTGATACTGTTTTAACCATTGCTTTAATTTCATCGTTACAAGGGCGAACTGAAGAGGAACCTACTTTGCCTAATCCTAAAGCTTTAAGGGTTGCTTTTTGGTTTTTTGTACAACCAATTGGACTTCTAAATAATGTTAATTTTAATTGTTTATCAGCCATATTGATACCTCTTAAAGAATTTCTTCTTTAGCCTTTCCTCTTACTGTTGCTACTTCTTCAGCAGTACGAATTTCTTTTAAAGCATTGAATGTTGCTCTAACAATATTGATTGGAGTATTAGAACCTTGTGATTTTGATACGATATCTTTAATACCTGCAAGTTCAACTACGTTACGAACTGGACCACCAGCTACGATACCAGTACCTTCAGGTGCAGGTTTAAGTAATACTTTACCAGCATCTTGAACACCGATAATTTCATGAGGGATAGTTGTACCAACGATTGGAACATTAATAATATTCTTTTTAGCATCTGATAAAGCTTTTTTGATAGCTTCAGGAACTTCACCAGCTTTACCAGTACCAAAACCAACACGACCCTTAAGGTCTCCAATAACTACTAGGGCTGCAAAACGTAATCTACGACCACCTTTTACAACTTTAGTAATACGGTTGATGGTAACAACACGTTCTTCAAATTCTTTTTCTTCTTCTTTAACAAACTTTTCAGCCATGTGTTACCTCCTAGAATTTAAGTCCGGCTTCTCTAGCAGCTTCTGCTAAAGCAGCTACACGTCCATGATATAAGAATCCTGCACGGTCAAATACTACTTCAGTAATGCCTTTTTCTAGAGCTCTTTGTGCTAATGTAGCACCTACTTGTTTAGCAGCTTCTACATTAGAGCCATTCTCAAATTTATTTCCTTTTTCAACAGTAGAAGCAGAAACTAGTGTAATACCTTTAGTATCATCAATAATTTGCGCTTCAATATTCTTATTAGAACGGAATACTGCTAGACGAGGTTTAGCAGATGTTCCACTTAAGTTTCTACGAATATGTTTATGACGAGCAGCTCTTGCTACTTTTTTATCTTGATTAATCTTCATATTATACTAAGTCTCTCCTTTCTATTTAGCTTTCTTTCCTTCTTTTCTACGAATATATTCGCCTTGATAATGGATACCTTTACCTTTATATGGTTCAGGTCCTCTTACCTTACGAATTTCCGCAGCATATTCACCTACTAATTGTCTGTCACAACCAGTAATATGAATTTCAGTTGGTGATGGAACAGTTACTTTCAAACCTTGAGGAACTGGTAAATTAACTGGATGTGAAAAACCAGCTGCAAGTACTAGTGTATTTCCTTGAAGTTGAGCACGGTAACCAACACCGACAATTTCTAGAACTTTTTCAAAGCCTTCACTTACACCAACAACCATATTGTGGATATTAGCACGAGTTGTACCATGTAATGAACGATGAATACGATCATCACTAGGACGGCTTACTTTAATTTCATTTCCTTCTACTTCTGCTTTAATGTCTTTATTGAATTCATAAGATAATTCACCTTTAGGACCTTTTACAGTAATTAAATTATCTTTTACTTCAACTGTTACACCAGCAGGAATAACTACAGGTTTATTTCCGATTCTTGACATTGAAACCTCCTACCAAACGAATGCAATAACTTCGCCGCCAAGTTTTTGTTTTCTTGCTTCACGGTCAGTCATTACTCCATTTGAAGTTGATATAATAGCAATACCTAAACCATTTAATACCTTAGGTAATTCTTCTGATTTAGCATATACTCTAAGTCCTGGTTTACTAATTCTCTTTAAACCTTTAATTACTCTTTCTTTTCCGGCATATTTAAGAGTTACTTTAATAACACCTTGTTTGCCATCTTCAATCTTTTCATATTCTTCAATGTAACCTTCATTCTTTAATACATTAAGAACTTCTAACTTAATTCTTGAAGCAGGGAACTCAACTACTTGATGTTTTGCTTGATTTGCATTACGAATGCGAGTTAACATATCTGCAATTGGATCAGTCATCATAATTCTAAGACCTCCTTCTACCAGCTTGACTTTGTAACGCCAGGAATTTGTCCCTTATATGCAAGGTCTCTTAAGCAGCAACGGCATAATTTAAACTTACGATATACGGAATGAGGGCGTCCACAACGTTCACAGCGAGTGTATTCTTGTGTACTAAATTTATGTTTTTTTGCGCATTTAACTTTTTGAGATGTTTTAGCCATAAATTCCTCCTACTTCTTTGAGAAAGGCATACCTAGCTTTGTTAGTAAAGCACGGCCTTCTTCATCAGTCTTTGCAGTGGTTACGATAACAATATCCATACCACGAATCTTTAATACTTTATCATAATCGATTTCAGGGAAGATTAATTGTTCTTTAATACCTAAAGTATAACTTCCTCTTCCATCAAATGAGTTAGGATTTACACCACGGAAGTCTCTTACACGAGGAAGAGCGATAGAAACTAATTTATCATAGAATTCATACATTCTTTCACCACGAAGAGTAACTTTTGCACCAATTGGCATACCTTCTCTTAATTTGAATGTTGCGATAGATTTCTTTGCTTTAGTAACTAATGGTTTTTGACCAGTAATTAATGTTAAATCATCTACAGCTGCATCAATTAATTTTGAGTTAGCAACAGCGTCACCAACACCCATATTAACTACAATCTTAACAAGTTTTGGAGCTTGCATTACAGAAGAGTATTTGAATTCTTCCATTAATTGTGGTAATACATTGTTTTTGTAATTTTCTAATACACGATTCATTTAATGCTCCTTCCTACTTGTCAATAACAGTACCAGAAAGTTTAGCATAACGTACTTTAACTTTCTTACCATCTTTTTCAACAAATTTATAGCCAATCTTTGTAGCTTTCTTTTCTTTAGGATCTAGGTATGCAACCTTAGATACATTTAATGGAGCTTCTCTTTTTTCAATTCCACCATCTGGTTTTGCATTAGAAGGTCTCATATGTTTAGTTACCATATTAACACCTTTAACTAAAACACGGTTTGTCATTGGGGAAGCAGCAACTACTTCACCAGTTTTACCTTTATCTGAACCAGAAATAACGATAACTGTGTCGCCTTTTTTAATTCTCATGATAGCTCCTTTCTATAGCACTTCTGGTGCAAGTGATAAGATCTTCATATAATCGAAGTCTCTTAATTCTCTTGCAACAGGGCCAAAAATACGTGTGCCTCTTGGAGTCTTATCTTCTTTAATAACAACACCAGCGTTATCATCAAATTTAATATAAGATCCATCAGCTCTTCTTAATGGTTTTGTAGTTCTAACGATTACGCATTTAACTACATCACCTTTTTTAACAGTTCCACCAACGCTTGCTGATTTAACTGCACATACACAAACATCACCAACAGTGGCTGTCTTATGTCTTGCGCCACCTAAAATTTTAATAATTAGAAGTTCTTTAGCACCGGAGTTATCGGCAACCTTTAAACGAGTTTCTTGTTGAACCATTGTTTAAACCTCCAATTAAAGAATTATAGCTTCTTGAACAACTCTAACTAAACGATAACGTTTAGTAGCTGATAGAGGACGAGTTTCCATAATTTCTACGATGTCGCCTTCTTTACAGATATTTTGTTCATCATGAGCTCTAAATTTCTTTGAATATTTTACTCTTTTGCCATATAGGGCATGTTTACGGTAAGTTTCTACTAGAACAGTAATTGTTTTGTCATTTTTACTAGATACAACTTTACCAACATAAGTTTTACGACTATTTCTTTCCATAGTATCACTTACCTCCATTAATTATTACTGCTAGAACGTTCAGTTTGAATTGTATAACATCTAGCAATTTCTTTCTTTACTTTACGAAGATCAGCAGTTTTTTCTAACTTACCAACAGAAGCTTGGAAGCGTAAGTTAAATAATTCTTGTTTTAATTCGTTAATTCTTTGTTGTAATTCAGCATCAGATAATTGTCTTAATACAGCTGCATTAGATAATTTCTTTTTGTTATCTTTAGCCTTTGTTGTCTTTTCCTTAGCCATTAACGATCACCGCTTTCTTTCTTAACAAATTTTGTTTTAACTGGTAATTTGTTTGCTGCAAGTCTTAAAGCTTCTCTTGCAACTTCTTCTGAAACACCAGCAATTTCAAACATTACTGTACCATCTTTTACAACAGCATAGTAACCATCAGGACTACCTTTACCAGAACCCATACGTACTTCTAGAGGCTTCTTTGTCTTGATGTTATGAGGGAATATTTTAATCCAAACTTTACCATCACGTTTCATATAACGTGTCATAGCAATACGGGCAGCTTCGATTTGATTTGAATTAATCCAAGCACCACTTAAAGATTGAAGACCATATTCACCAAAAGTTACTTCTCTACCGCCTTTTGCTTTTCCTTCATAAGAAACGCGATGAGGACGACGGTATTTTGTTCTCTTAGGCATTAACATAATTACTTAGCCTCCTTATTTACTTTTTGATTATCTTTAGGTGCAGTAGGTAGTACTTCACCTTTGTTAATCCAAACTTTAACTCCTAACTTACCATAAGTTGTTAATGCTTCATCCCAAGCATAATCAATATTAGCTCTTAATGTATGACGAGGAACACTTCCTTCGCTGTAGCCTTCACCACGAGCGATTTCAGCACCACCAAGTCTACCTTTAACTAAAGTCTTAACACCTTTAGCGCCAGCTTTTAGAGTTTTTTGGATTGCTTTCTTTTGAACCATTCTGAATGATGCACGGTTTTCTAGATCTTCGGCAATCTTTCTTGCAACTAGAACTGCATCTTTATCAGCTTCGTTTTGTTTAATTTCGCTAACCGAAATAAATACTGTTTTCTTAGTCATCTTTTGTAATTCTTTAACAGCTTCGTTCTTTTTAGCACCACCAGTACCGATTACAACACCAGGTTTAGCTGCATAAATTGTTACGATAACTCTCTTACCAGTTCTCTTGATTTCAATACGTGAAACGTATGCTGCTTTATAGAATGTAGTAAGATATTTTCTAATTCTTAGATCTTCGTGTAATAAATCAGCTACTTGATTCTTTGGTGCATACCATTTAGCATCCCATTCACGAACGATACCAATTCTTAATCCGACTGGACTTACCTTTTGACCCATACGTTCCTCCTATTTACCATCTGCTACCACTACTATGATGTGGCAACTTCTCTTTAAAATTCTATATCCTGTACCTTTAGCACGAGGATGCATTCTCTTTAACATTGTGCCTTCATTAACAAAGATTTCTTTTACAAATAAATCATTTAATTCAACTTCAGCACCATTATTTTCTTTTGCGTAATTAGCATTTGCGATAGCGGAGTTAAGTACTTTAAGAATAACTTCACCACGTGGGCTTTCAACATTCTTTAAAATACCAATAGCTTCACCAACTTTTTTACCTCTGATTAAATCAGCAACAAGTCTTGTTTTACGAGGAGACATTGGAGCTGACTTTTTAATTGCTTTAAATTCTGCCATAATGTTTATCCTCCTTAACGACCTGTCGTCTTCTTATCTTTTCCGTGACCACGGTAAGTTCTTGTAGGTGCGAACTCACCAAATTTATGGCCAACCATGTCTTCAGTTACATATACTGGTAAATGAGTTTTACCATTGTATACTGCTACTGTATGTCCGATAAAATCTGGGAATATTGTAGATCTTCTTGACCATGTTTGAATAACTTTCTTTTGGTTTGCAGCGTTTAATGCTTGAACCTTCTTTAAAAGATGTTGATCAATGAATGGTCCTTTTTTAAGTGAACGTGACATATTCTAGAGTTCCTCCTATCCATTTCTACGACGAACAATTAACTTATCAGTCTTGTTCTTTGTCTTTCTTGTCTTCTTACCAAGAGCAATCTTACCCCAAGGTGTCATAGGTGACTTTCTACCTACTGGTTGTCTACCTTCACCACCACCATGTGGGTGATCATTAGGGTTCATTACTGAACCTCTTACAGTTGGACGTACACCCATATGGCGGTTACGACCAGCTTTACCAATATTAACTAGTGAATAATCTAAGTTACCAACTACACCAATTGTAGCTTTACATTCATTTAAGATACGTCTAACTTCACCAGAAGTAAGTCTTACAAGAACATAACGTTCTTCACGACCTAAGATTTGTGCACTAGCACCAGCACTTCTAGCGATTTGACCACCATGTCCTGGATGTAATTCAATGTTGTGGATAATTGTACCAACTGGGATATTAACGATTGGTAATGCGTTACCAACTTTAATATCTACTTTTTCGCCTGAAAGAATTGTTTGACCTACTTGAAGTTCATTAGGTGCAAGGATATATCTCTTTTCACCATCAGCATAATTAATTAATGCGATATTAGCACTTCTATATGGATCATATTCAATTGTAGCTACTTTACCAGGGATATTATCTTTATTTCTCTTGAAATCAATTAAACGATATTGTCTTCCTTGAGCGCCACCTTTATGACGAACACTGATTTTACCTGAATTATTACGGCCAGCTTTATAATTTAATTTAACTAGAAGGCTCTTTTCGGGTTTATTAGTTGTAATTTCTTCATAAGTAAGAGCAGTCATATCACGACGACCGTTTGTCGTTGGCTTATATGTTTTGATACCCATATTTGATTCCTCCTATTAGATTTCGAATGCGTCGATCTTTTGACCTTTTTCTAATCTTACAATAGCTTTCTTGTAAGCAGGTTTAAAGCCTTCATAACGACCCATTCTCTTTGCCTTTCTATGAACATTAACTGTTTGAATCTTAACAACTTTAACGTTGAAGATTTTTTCAACTGCTTCTTTAATTTCAACTTTATTAGCATTAACATCAACTTCAAAAGTGTAAATTAATTTTTCTGCAAGTTCTGAAGATTTTTCAGTAATGATTGGTTTCTTAATTACATCATAAATACTTTTCATTATTGTAATGCCTCCTCATATTTTTCAACTGCAGCTTTTGTTACAACTAGTGTTGTTGCGTTCATTAGTTGATATACAGATGCATGTGATTGAGTTTGAACTAATACATTTGGTAAGTTTCTACCAGCAAGTTCTACATTAGGATTAGTTTCATCAAGAACAACGATTACTTTAGAATCAGCTACTTTTAAGTTCTTTAAAACTTCTAGTAAGCCTTTTGTCTTAAATGTTTCAAGTTCTAATGTATCAAGTACGAATAAGTTATTTTCTCTAAGTTTAGCTGATAATGCACATCTAGTTGCAAGTCTTACAACTTTCTTATTAACTTTTAGAGAATATGTTCTTGGTGTAGGAGCGAATACAACACCACCACCACGCCATTGTGGAGCACGGATAGAACCTTGACGAGCACGACCTGTACCTTTTTGTCTCCATGGTTTTCTTCCACCACCACGTACTTCATGTCTTGTCTTTGCTTTTTGTGTTCCTTGACGCATTGCAGCACGTTCTGCTACAACTGTTTGATAAATTGCTTGTGCGTTATCTTCTTGATTAAATACTTTTTCGCTTAATTCAAGTTCGCCACAAGTAGATCCATCTTGTTTATATAAAACAACTTTAGGCATGTGTTACTCCTTTCTTATGCTAATGCTTCAGGATTGATTGTAGCATTCTTTGCTTTAACAGCATTCTTAACAACTACAAAGCTATTTTTAGCTCCTGGAACATTACCTTTAATTAAAATTACGTTATTAACTGCATCATATTTAACGAATGTAAGATTTTGAACTGTCTTAGTTTCGCCACCCATACGACCAGCCATATGTTTACCTGGTTTGATACGTGCAGGGTTAATTGAGCCCATTGAACCGATACCTCTGTGGTAACCAGAACCATGTGCTTTAGGACCGATGTGAGCGTTCCAACGTTTAACAACACCCGCATATCCTTTACCTTTAGAAGTACCTGTTACATCAACAAGTTCTCCTTCAACAAAAATATTTCCTTTGACTTCACTGCCTACTTCGAACACTAGCATTTCTTCCCCAGCGATTTCTTTAATGAAGCGCTTAGGGGCTGTGTTAGCTTTAGCAGCATGTCCAGCTTCAGGTTTGATGACTTGTTTTTCTTTCTTGTCAGCATAACCTAATTGTACAGCGTTGTATCCATCTGTTTCAACAGTCTTCTTTTGTAATACAACGTTTGGAGTAACTTCAATAACTGTAACTGGAATTAATGTGCCAGCTTCAGTAAAAATTTGAGTCATTCCTACTTTTCTACCTAAGATTCCTTTGGCCATGAGTTTTTTCCTTTCTTATTTTGTTTTTAATTATTTTAATACAATGTCAACACCTGATGGTAATTCCAAGTGTGCTAGAGCATCCATTGTTTTTGGAGTAATATTATCAATATCAATTAAACGTTTGTGAGTACGACGTTCAAATTGTTCACGACTATCTTTATATTTGTGTGGTGAACGTAGAATTGTAAATACTTCCTTTTCTGTAGGTAGTGGAATTGGACCAGATACATTAGCACCTGTTCTCTTCGCAGTTTCTACAATTTTCTTTGCAGATTCGTCTAGTAATCTGTGATCATAAGCTAATAATCTAATTCTTAGCTTTCTTGTCTTTGCCATAATTTTTTCCTCCTATAGCTTGGTTTCATAAGCTATTTAGGCTCAATACGAATTCCCTGGTCATAACGTACGACTAGGCAACTCTGCCGTGCGTACCAGCAACCTCGCATATCATAGCCCTCAATTTAGCCTTGTATATTATACTCTTTTTTCTAAAAA
>AUXO016043696.1_pt1 | contig 13949 bp, 10 predicted proteins | sample 768731 | NCBI WGS metagenome assembly AUXO01 (sample SAMN02715735, study PRJNA202380) | gut metagenome | biome: sheep rumen | host: Ovis aries | place: New Zealand: Palmerston North | reverse complement strand
TTTTTCAGGAATGTTATCGCAAGGAATACCTGCTGCTTTGGCCTCAACTGAAGAAAAAGGGTATTCCTTATATCATAATTCCGCACGGGGAATTGGGGAAAGAAGCGCAACAAAAAAAGCATCTCAAAAAAGCGGTCGCGAATTTTCTCCTTTTTGATCGCTTTATTTCCAATGCCGCCGCTCTTCAGTGCCTGTCGCAGAGAGAATATGACAACACGTCATTTGGTCGAAAGAAGTTCATCGCCACAAACGGTATCCACATTCCGATGAAAAAAGCGACAGGATCGGGAAGCGATTCGATAAAGCTGACCTATATCGGAAGACTGGATGCCTATCACAAAGGTTTGGATCGCCTGATATCCGCCGCGAAGGAGCTGCACGGCTTCCTTCTGGAAAAAAACGTGGAAATAAGCATATACGGGCCGGATTATGCCGGACGGTTTGAACACGTGAAACAGCTCATTGATGAGGCGGGCGTGTCAGATATCGTTTCGCTGAATCACGAGGTAACAGGGACAGAGAAGGAAGACATACTGCTGCAGACAGATGTCTTTGTCCAAACCTCTCGCTTTGAGGGAATGCCGCTTGGCATACTGGAAGCGTTGAGCTATGGGATTCCGTGCGTTGCGAGTGAAGGCACTACTCTCGCGCAGAGGATCAGCGACGCTGATGCGGGGTGGAACGCGGGGGAAACGGTCGAGACGATCGCAGATGCTTTGACCAGATGTCTTTCGGAAAAAGCAAGATGGTCTGAAAAGGGAGATAACGGAAGACGATTGGCTGAGTCGACGTATTCCTGGGATACGATCATGGAAAAAACGCTTGCTCTCTATGAAAATGTGCGCAAGTGATCTGTCTGAACAAGGCAAGGCCAACAGTAAACACAGTGTGAAGTAAAAGGATTTTGTAATGGTTCTTTATACCGGGTTATCTATTTGGATCACTCTTGTTCTGCTTATGGGCTTGCGACCGGATTCTATTGAAGCAGCGGAATGCTGGCCGAATCAGCCGGAGGACAGTGTGGCCAGGATCAACAACCTGATCATTTCTGTATTTGTCTGGTCGACGTTGCTTGCGCTCTGGTTCCTGACGGCCTTTCGTTCAGCTGCCATTGGAAACGATACCAGAAATTATTTGTGGTATTTCAGCCATTTTGCCCAAGGCCTTGATAATACATCTAAACTGGAAATCGGTTATCAGTATCTGAATTATTTCCTCGGAAAAGTTACCCGTGATCAGCACACTTTTCTGATCATAATGGCGACGATCATGTATGGCGGGTTCGGCATTTTTCTTCGCAAATATTCTAAAAATGCCGCTGTGTCCCTCTGCCTGTTTTTCAGCTGCTTCTTTTCTGTTTATACCAATATCTTCAGACAGGGCATTGCCATGATCATCGCCCTCTACGGATATCAATTGCTCAAAGACGGGAAGAGAATACTTGCAGCGGCGCTGTTCCTTTTGGCGACGACATTTCATACGACAGCATTTTTGTGCTTTCTCCTCTTTCTCGATCTCAAGGCTCTGAGAAAGTGGTGGATCGTGTTGGGCGTTACCGGGGTTTGCGCGATCATATCTCTCTCCGGCGTGATGAAAGCGGTCGTTAACGCGGTTTTTCCCAGATATACCCACTATTTTGCGGGCCAGTATGCCTCTTCCGGGTGGCTTGCCATAACGTTCTATTTGATTGTTTACGCTATCATGTATTTGCTGATCATCAACTCGCTTGAGGAGGATAACAGGGCAGACGGCGTCGTTGCGACCAATTTCACCTTGCTGATGATACTTACGGCCTTCGGTTATGCCGTAAATCTGTTTGAACGTGCGGGCGAGTATTTTATGCTCATTGCAGTCATTGAACTGCCAAATATATTGTATAGAGGGAAAATAAAGAATTTCCGGCTGTGGCTTTTCGGAATCTGCATGGTATTGCTGGTGTTCTTTATCGTAACACTGATCTATCGTCCGGGCTGGAATCACTTATATCCGTATGAATTTTGGCACTGAACGATCGTGGATGGAGCAGGATCGGAATAACACGTTCAGTTATTTTCCGAGGAAGAACAGATGGGATCACGATATAAAACTTTACTAAAAGATACGCTGATCTTCGGATTGGGGAATATGGGAACAAAGCTGATCCTGTTCGTGATGGTTCGGCTTTATACCAGCTATATGTCAGATGCGGAATATGGCATTGCGGATCTCGTTTTTACGATCGCGCAGCTGATGGCTCCGTTTCTGTCTGTCGTGATCTTTGACGCTATCATCAGATTTGGCCTTTCAGAAAAAGAAAGAAAAGAAGATATCATTTTAGTCGGCGTCATTGTATGGGTGGGCGCGGCTGTTCTTGGCCTGGCACTGACGCCCCTGGTCGGCTTATATAAAGCCATGGCCGAATGGAAATGGTATCTGTACGTTTATGTTATCTCCAACATTGCCGACAGCATCGGGTATTGTTACCTGAAGGCAAAAGGCAAGAACAAGATCTATGCGCTTTTGAGCGTCATTCAAACGGCGCTGATGGCAAGTCTGAACGTATATTTTCTTGTCTATCGCTCAATGGGAATACGCGGCTATCTGTTGGCGTACATCCTATCCGAGATCGTGATCGATATTTGCCTGATCATAACAGGGGATATCATCAAAGACCTGAAAAAAGCGCGTTTTGATCGGAATCTCTTCAAGAGGATGGTGCTTTTTTCCTCCCCGCTGATCCTGAACAACGTTTCGTGGTGGGTCATCCAATCGTCCGATAAGGTAATGGTGGAGGCGATGATCTCGGCCGCTGCGCTTGGCATCTATACTGCCGCAGCCAAGATCCCGGCGCTGATCAACGTGATGGTGACCATCTTCCAGCAGGCGTGGGGGATCTCCGCCGTAAAAGAATTTGAATCTTCAAACGACAGAAGCTATTACTCGACGGTGCTTCGATACCTGTTTCTGTTCATTTCCGGCGCCTGCGTCTTTTTTGTAGCGATCATGAAGGTCTTTATGACTCACTATGTGGGAAAAGACTTTATCGAGGCCTGGCATTATGTCCCGCTGCTCCTGGTCAGCGCAGTCTTTGCCGGAGTTGCAGGATATTTCGGCTCGATGTACAGCGCCCTGAAAAAATCAGTAAACAACATGCTGTCTACGGCAACGGCGGCCGTCGTCAACATCGTATTCAATTTTTTGCTTATACCGTCCATGGGTATTTGGGGCGCCGTGATCGGTACGCTTATTGCCTATATCACGATCGCTTTCTTCAGATTGTTTGACGTTAAGCGATTTGTGGCTATCGATATTAAATGGCAGACCTTCTTGCCGACGATCCTCATCCTTGTTCTGCAGGCCGTCGCCGTGTCTCTGGACTATCATATTTATATGTGTTCCGCAGTGGCTGTCGGCCTCTTTTTAGCCATAAATTTCAATGATATTCTGTTTCTTACCAGACAGATCATGGCTCGCTTCGCGCGATGATCTATCGCATCAGAAACGAGCTCCCGCCTTTCCAGAAGGAGTAAAAAAAGAACCATGAAACAACTTACGAGTGAAGAGTACAAAAACCTGTTGCTTGAGACCATGCTGAAAATCGACAGGATTTGCCGGGATAACAACTTTCAGTATTCCATTGTTTACGGGACTCTGCTCGGCGCGATCAGACACAAGGGCTTTATCCCGTGGGATGACGACATGGATATCGCCATGACGAGAGGGGAATACGCAAAACTCAAGGCGTATATTTTGGCGCATCCTGAGTTGGAATTAAACGTGATCGACATAAACAGTCAGGAGGATACGATCTACGCTTGCGGGAAAATATGCGACGCGAGAACGATCGTCAAGGAGTCCAACTTCAGACCGGTAGAAGGCTACGGCGCCTTTATCGATGTTTTTCTGCTCGACAACATACCGGATGACGAAAGAGAACGGAAGCGCTTTAAGGCGCATGCGCGGTATCTTATTAAACTGATCCAACATTCATCGAAGATGCGGCCGGGAAAGCCTGAGGGGCTGAAGCATGCATTCTTGCTGTACGGAGCATTTGTGTACTCTCATTTTTTCAGCACCAGCCGTCTTGTCAAGGAGCTTGATGAGTACTGCATGAAATACAATGAGACCGAAACAGAATGCTTCGGTGTTCCGTACTTTATCTCTGTCTTTAATAAGTCGGATTTCGAGAAGCTTACAGATATCCCGTTTGAAGGGCATCTTCTTATCGGCCCGAAAAACTATGAAAATGTATTGAATTCTATATATGAGAATTACCGGAGAGTTCCGCCGCCGGAGGAAAGAACAACCCATTCGGTTGAATGCTATTGGAAAGAGTAAATAAGAGACAGCCTCTTACTCAGATTTCAATTCCTTTTGGGGTGTTTCGGACCGTCCGACAGGATTCAGTTTTTGGAGGAAACATTGAATGTATTACTTAGATCCTAAAGTTGAAAAATTGCATCGCATCTTTGACCAAAACGAACGCAAAGAATACCTTCGCTTGGACCTCAATGAGAATCCGGGCGGACTTCCGGATGAGTTCATCTCTTCAGTATTAAGCGATGTAACGCCACAGCTTGTTGCACAATACCCGGAAACGCTCCATTTTACAGAGATACTTGCCGATTATCTCGGAACGGACCTGTCGCATCTTTGCCTGGTCAACGGATCGGCGGAAGGGATCCGTTACATCATTCAGGCATTTACATCTCCTGACGGGCGCATTGTCGGCGTTGTCCCTTCATACTTTATGTTCCAGGTCTATTCTGAAATGTATGGACGAAAGTTTGTTAAAGTTCCATACAATGATGACCTGAGCATGGATGTTGAAAACATCATCGCAGAACTGACGGATGACACACAACTGCTGATCCTTCTGAACCCGAACAACCCGATGGGGAATGTTTATTCTGAAGAGGAGTTTCAGAAGATAATCAATGTAGCTCAGGAAAAGCAGATTAATGTTCTGGTTGACGAAGCTTACCATTATTTCTATCCAAAGACTTTTATCAAATACGCTCTGGAAGGCGAGCACATTTTTGTAACTCGTACGTTCTCCAAGCTATTTTCTATGGCCGGATGCCGGCTGGGTTATGTTGCCGGGTGGCCGGAAGGCGTGAAAATGGTGCAAAAGATGTGTACGCCTCATAATACCAACGCATTTGCCTTGAAAATAGCAGAGGCGATTCTTACAACGCCAGGAATGACTGACAGGCTAATCACGCAATTTAAAGAGGGGCGGGAATACCTCGTTCAGTGGCTCGATGAGCATAACTATGCGCATAAAGGAGAGGCCGGCAATTTCATCTTTATTAAGCCAAAGACAGATTCTCAGAAAATAGTTGATCGTATGAAAACCGAAAAACGGATCCTCATAAAAAGTTATCCGAACGTTGGCTCGTTCGGAAATTGTCTCCGAGTTTCTATCGGAGAAAGAAAGTTTATGGAGCAATTTACCGAAGCGCTGCTTGAAATCGATGCGTGATTGATAAATGAGGCGAAAAAGTATGGTCAAGGTTATTACATACGGTACATATGACTTGCTGCATTACGGGCATATTCGCCTTCTGGAAAGGGCAAAGGCGCTTGGCGACTATCTGATCGTCGGCATTACAAGCGACGACTATGACAAATCCAGAGGGAAGATCAACAACCAACAGTCCCTCATTGAACGTATTGCCGCAGTCAAAGCGACCGGTCTTGCGGACGAGATCATCGTTGAGGAATATGAAGGACAGAAGATCGACGATATCAGACGATATAATGTCGATATTTTCACGGTCGGATCCGATTGGGTCGGAAAGTTTGATTATCTCAATGAGTATTGCAAGGTAATCTATCTTCCTCGCACCGAGGGCGTTTCCAGCTCGCAGATCCGGGCGGAAAAAAGAAAGCTGCTGATTGGTGCGATCGGCAACGGAAGTGTTCGCAGAAAATTCGTCAGAGAGATGGCATATGTCAACGGTGTCGAATATAAGGATTGCGACGATTCCTTTGACGGAGTAGACGCTGTCTATGTGGCGACACATCCGAAAAAGCACTATGACGACGTGAAAAGAGCGCTGACGGCCGGAAAGCACGTGATCTGCGAGTCTCCCGTTGCGCTTTCCGCGGCGCAGTATCAGGAGTTGCAGGATCTTGCCCATACTAAGGGGCTCATCTTAACAGATGCAATCAAGACGGCATATTCTACCGCCTATTCCCGCCTCCTTGTCGTCGCAAAAAGCGGAAGGATCGGAGACATTCTCTCTGTTGATTCGGTCTGTACAAGCCTTGCTGACGGAGCAGGGGAGTCCGGCGCGGATCTGAGCCGTAAGCAAAACAGTATCTGCGCATGGGGACCGACCGCCATGCTCCCGATTTTCCAGCTTCTCGGTACAGACTATCGATCCAAGACCATGGTTTCCCGGATCCTGGATCCGGAGCTGAATTTCGACGGATTTACAAAGGTCGACTTTGTTTATGAAAAATCTGTGGCTTCCATCAAAGTTGCCAAGGCCGCAAAAGCGGAGGGCGAGCTGATCATTACCGGCACGAAGGGATATATTTACGTGCCGTCTCCGTGGTGGAAAACCGATTATTTTGAAGTACGGTTTGAGGATCAGACGGAGAATAAGCGCCATTTCTATCAGCTTGACGGCGAAGGGATCCGCTACGAGATCGTTGCCTTTGCCAAAGCGGTGGAAAAGGGCAGCGGCGGTTATGATATCAGCGAAGATATATCAAAGGCCATTGTTCAGGTGATCGAAGATTATAACAGCAAAAAATATATCGAAATATAATCAAGCATCACATCGATCCCGGCGAAGAGAAAGAAAAAAGGAGAATATGACAAATGCAATTGAACAGCGAGGAACTGAAAAAGCTGCAAAACGTATGCCTGGAGCTCGCCTGTGAAGTTGACAGAGTCTGCCGTAAAAACAACATCGAATACACATTGGAGGGCGGAACGCTGATCGGCGCCGTCAGAGAGCACGGTTTTATCCCCTGGGACGACGATGTTGATATCTCCATGTCCAGAAAGGAATACGAAAAGTTCTTCGAGGCCTGTAAAACTGATCTCAACGCAGAGAAGTTCTTCCTGCAGGAGCACAGAACCGATCCCGAATACCCCTGGGGCTATGCCAAGCTGCGTATGAACGGGACAAGTCTGGTTCAGATCGGTCAGGAGGATATGCGCTTTCGGGACGGGATCTTCGCCGATATTTTTATCTATGACAATGTCCCGGACGGATTCCTCTCACGAAGACTGCATTTTGCGGCTTGCTTCTGTATCCGAAAATGTCAGTATTCTCTCTTTGGAAAAAAGAATGCAAAAAGCGCAGGCCTCCGGGCATGGTATGCAATAATCGATAAAATCCCCAAAAAATGGCTCTTTGCCGGACTTGATTCTCTCGCATCGAGCACCAATCGCAGAAGAACTGAGCTCATGCGGCACTATACCTTCCCATACTTCAGAAAAGAGTGCATTTTCGGCCTGCCAAGTCATTGCTTCGATTCCTATATCGATGCTGACTTTGAGGGGAAAAAGCTGCGGATCATGAAAGATTATGATACATTTCTGACGTTGAAGTACGGAGATTACATGACGCCGCCGCCTCCGAGCGAGATAACGTACTATCCTATCAGCCGGATCAGGTTTCTGGAAGACTGATACGGCGTACTGACAGGTCTATAAATCAAGAGGATGCTCTATGAAAAAAGCGCTTGTTATAGGTGGCAGCAGTGGAATCGGCCTTGCCATCACCCAAAATCTGATCGAAAAAGGGTATCATGTTGATATCCTTACTCGCCGAGAACCTGAAAAGGGAATTATACCAGAGGGCAAATACGAGCATCACTATTGCGATATGTTGGATCTTGACGAAGAGCTTATATCGTCATTTGCCAGAGACCCCGAGCTCTCTTTTCTGATGATCACGGCGGGGATCGGGCGCGTTGCGGATTTCGAATATTTCCATACGGCTGAAATCGACCATATCATGACGGTAAACGCAACGTCGACGATCCGCATACTGCGTCTTTTCTATGACAGGATAAAGGGGAAGGACAGCTTCTTTTGCGGCGTGATGGGATCGATAGCGGGCTTGATGTCGTCTCCCATGGCGGCAGTATATGCTGCGTCAAAGGCCGCGGTTTGCCGTTTCATAGAAAGCGTGAATATCGAACTTGAAGTCGCGATGACCGACAATCGCATTTTGAATGTTTCTCCGGCTTCCTTCAAGGGATCCCGCTTTAACGGCGGGGAGAACCGGCTTGAGTTGCTGGAAGGATTGGCCGGGGAAATCGTGGAGCATATTTTTTCAAGGGATACGCTCTATATTCCCCAGTATGAGGAAACCTTCAAGGCTGTGCTGGAGCGATACAGGAACGATCCCCATGAATACGGCCTGTACAGTTACCAGTATAAAAAAAGTTCGGACCGCGTCATGAACGAACGGAGAGTCGTGATCGGATATCTGTCGGGAACGTTCGACCTGTTTCATATCGGCCATCTCAACCTGATTAAACGTGCGAAAAAGCAATGCGATTATCTCATCGTAGGCGTGCATGACAGCGGCGCCTGGAAGGGGAAAGAGACTTTCATTCCCTTTGAGGAAAGGAAAGAGATCATTGCCGCCTGCCGGTACGTAGACAGAGTTGTCGATGCACCAGAGGAGGACAGCGACGCCTGGGAGCTCTATCATTTTGACAGGCTGTTTGTCGGGTCTGATTACCAGGGAAGCAAGAGATTCCGGATGTATGAGCAATTCTTCGCTGACAAAGGCGTTAGAATCATCTATTTCCCATATACAAAGACAACGAGCAGTACGCAAATCCGAGACACCATTATGAAAAGAAAAACAGCTTCTCCCACCGAATAAATCTATAAATAACAAGAAGGACAAGAGAATGGATCTCGATTACATCGTTTCAGAAGAAACGAAAAAACTTTGGGCGGTAGAGTTGAGCCTGTTTGAAAAGTTCGAAGAGATCTGCAATAAATGGAATCTGACTTATTATGCTTCTGACGGAACTCTCCTTGGGGCTGCTCGACACAAAGGGTTCATTCCCTGGGACGACGACATGGACTTTGGGATGCTTTGGCCGGACTATAAAAAGCTTATGGAGATCGCGCCGAAAGAATGCGATTATCCCTTTGTGTTCCAAGGAATATATTCAGATCCTTATTCCATGGTTGTCGGCAGCAGACTGAGAAGAAGCGATACGACCGGGTTCACGAAATGGGAGTATGAAAATATAGGGCCTGAGCATGACCTGGGAGTATTCATTGATATTTTCCCGCTCTTTTCTGTTCCGGATTCTGAGGAAGAGCGTGCCGAGCAGAAAGAGAAAGTTATGCATCTTTGGAGATGCATTCACGGACATGACGCATTGATCTTGCAGAAAAAAGGAAAAATGATCAACGAAAAGTACGTGAGCTTCATCCCTGAATATTTGGACCTTTGCAAAGAGAGAGGAATCCGCAAAGTCGACGACTTGGATATTACATGGCTGAAAGAAGAGTATCTTGAGGTATGTGCGGGAGAGGAAACAAAAACGACTGTGGTTGGGATGACGGCAACAAGATGTCACGCCCCTCATCTGATGTGGGATAGAGAATGGTTCGAGCATCCCGTTAAATTGCCTTTTGAAAACACGACGGTAAATTGCCCGGGTGAATATGAAAAAGTGCTGGAAAGAGAGTACGGCGACTGGAGAACACCGGTCATGGGCAGTTCGGAGCATGAAATGTTTGCTGTGGATACGGAAACTCCCTGGAAGAGCTACCTGAAGGATCTATAATATTATTCCAACTTGTACCATTTTAGTGTGTGTTTTTAAAGCCAAAGGCCAGGCGGCGTGGACTTCTATGAAGCCCACGCCGCCTGGCCTTTTAGGAAAACAATAGATGACCGCTATGAAAGGAATTGATGTTCGTACTATTTCTTTTAATTTTTAAATGCTTTATTCTTCTTTAACTCAACAAACCCGATAACATTAACGGATGCATATTCAAGCTGAGCCATACACTCTGCAAGCTGATTTCGAGTACATCCTTCACTTCTATATGTGACAAGCATGCCCCCAAGCTTTTTTCCAACGGAAGCAGCGTCGATGTTTGCACCGATCGGCTCAAGATCAAGAAGAACATAGTCAAAATCTGCTTTAATTTTGTCTAGAATAGGGATAAGCGTTCGACTATCCAACAGCTCGGAGGCATCCTCCGCACAGACCCCCGCAGGCAGAACAGAAAGTGTACAGCCATTATCTTCTAGGGTTTGGATCAAGGAGGCGTCATACTCCTTTTTATGAATCAGATCGCATAAACCCGGTACTGCATCTTTCATAACTATACGTGAAAGGGTGCGATTTCTCAGATCAGCGTCGATAAGCAGGACACGATCGCCCAATTCGGATAACGCTTTTGCCAATCCAAAGACGATCTCTGCTTTTTCAGGATCGGGATGAACGGCAGTAAGGCCGAGTGTTTTGCATCCATCTTTTTCCGGCATAGATAAAAGTATGTTGGTACGAAGACGTTTCGAAGCGTTGAGATCACGAGAGGAGAGGTACGAACTCAAAATCTTCGTCTTGGGATACAACCGCTTGACTTCGTTTGTCGATACGCGATTGTCGCCAGAGTATTCTTTTATGACAAATATTACAGCAAAAATGATGAGCAATCCAGCGGCGGAGAGGATCGCAGCCATAAGTGGTTTTTTCGTATCCGCGCCGCCGGAAGATTGTGAACTGACGGAACCGCTGTTAATTACGCGAATAATGGAGGTAGGATTCATATCCGCAATGATTGAAGGAAGATGTTCAGCAAAAGCCTGCGCGATCTGCAGAGCTTCCGCTTCATCAGAACTCTGAACAAACACTGTAAATGCAAGAGCTTTTGTGTTCTCCTGCCGCGCAGAAACCATCCGATAAAGCTCAATCGATGAATAGGGGAGATCGGCTTTCTCGATAACAACCTCTAATACAGCCGGAGACGTCGAAAGATAGCAGAGCGTATCAACAGAATTGAGGGCTGAAGATGTGTTGGATACTAAAGTCGAAGTGGTTTCATCATTTTCTGTAATGCTCTCTGATTGAGAAACATTGGGCCTGGCGAAGAAAGACGCTTTTCCGTTATATACAGTCGCTACAGGAGTGCGGAAATAGAAAAAAGAAGCGACCGCGATTACGGCAGAAACGATTAGAACGACAGGGAGCCGTCTCCATAAAGAGAGCAAAAGCTTTGCCAGGTCCACTTCAAAATCATTTTTTTCGTTCATATATCCTCCTATAAAACAAAACAGGAAAAATAATTAACAATACATGATAATCAAATTTACCATAGATTCACATCCTTTTCAACTCTTTGTTTTTTTAATGATATAATCAGCCCTGGAGAAAGACGAATTCCATTTCAATCTGAAAAGAGAAATCAATTGGCCCCTGTATCTTGATAAAAAGCAGGATAAATATTATAATATACTATAATTCGAATGCGATTCCACATCTGATTCATAAAAAAGATTTAACTTGGATATAAAAAGGTGATACCATGAAAGATAGTAAAAACCTATATACGAGATGCTTTTCAGAATACAAGTTAAGTGACGAGGATTTAAAGAAGCTGCAAAACGAACTGCTGGAGATCCTTGTGGATATCAAGACTGTCTGCGACAAGCATCAGATCGACTATATGCTTTGCGGCGGGACGATGCTCGGCGCGATCAGACACAAGGGGTTTATTCCCTGGGATGACGACGTTGATATCATGATGCTGCGCAATGAGTACAATAAATTCAAGGCTGTTTTCGATGAAGAACTCTCTGAAAAATATGTGCTCGCTGAGCCGCTGTCGTCCCCACGCTATTTCAGCAAAATGGTTAAAGTCTTCAAAAAGGATACAACGTACGTTGAGATCCCGACAGCCGGCGCAGATGGACCAAATATGATATTTGTCGATCTGTTCTTGCTTGAAAATGTTCCCAACCCCGGAATTAAGCGTAAAATCATAGCGATAGCCTATAATACTGCGTTCCGAGCCGCCAGCGTATGTCTGGATTACAAATATCCGTCCTTACCAATTTTGGAAAAAAGCAAAACGGACCGCGAATTAAGAAATTACTATAACTTTCGTCGAGGCATGGGGTTTTTCTTTTCCCTTTTCGGGAGTATCCAATCTTACATAAAGATATGTGAATCGCTGGCGAATCAAAAAGAAGCCACAAATTGGCTGGGGATCCCGTCTGACAGCGGCTATCTGGATCGAATTTATCCGCGGGACCTGATGACAGCTTTTACGGAAACTGAGTTCTGCGGCTATAAGATGAAGATCCCTAAAGATTATGATAAATATCTGAAAGCCGAGTACGGCGATTACATGCAGATCCCGCCTCCCGAGAAAAGAGAGATCCACAGCGCCTACAAAATCGAATTCTCAAAATAAAAATGAATGCCTCGCCGCTTTGCTGCGGCGAGGCATTGTGTTTTAAAAGATCGTTTCAGATCATACGTTGTCGATCGATCCCAAAATATTAAATCATTACCGCGGCGCGTTTTCAAGCTGTTCATCCGTGATCAGCTCATTATTGAGGATCGTATGGAAAAGCTCTTTTGCAAAGTCAACGGAGCGGGCATTCGGGAAGACGAAATACACTTCCTCCGATCCCATGGATGCGACCTTACCCTTGCCGCTGCCGCCCCAGGCACTGTAGGATTTGATATCCCAGTCGTTCATGCTTCCAAGTGCAACTTTGACAAGGTCTGACATCTGTTCAGATGTGAGGTCTGTCTCAAAGGTTCCGGCCAAAGTATCGAGAATATCGGAATAATTCATGAGGATAGAGGTGCTATTGGATTTGACCTTATCAAAGATGGCCTGGAGCACACGGATCTGGTTTCTGCCACGTGCAAGATCGCCATCACCGAAAGCATGGCGTTCACGCGCATAGCAGAGAGCCTTATAGCCGCCAAGAGTGATTTCGCCTTCTTCATAATGATATCCGTCGTTTTCTTTTGTCGTGGTGAACTCAACAGGATTATAGAATGTGATGCCACCGATCAAATCTATAAAATCAGCGAAACCCGTGAAGTTAACGCGGCAGTAATTGTTGATCTCGATGTCATACAGCTTGGACAACGACTCAATAGAATTGGGAACGCCTTGAATCGCGCAATGCGTCAGCTTGTCATAACCGCCGAGGGCGTAGTTCATGACATAATAATCACGAGGCGTGCTGACAAGAAGCACCTGCTTGGTAATCGGATTGACTGCCATCAGGATATTAACATCTGCATGAGCGTTGTAGGCAATCTCTTTGCCGTATTTGTCCATACCGCTGAGATAAAAGACCAGCGGGCGGTCCTCGCCATATTTGATTGGCTCCGGCGTGGGCACGGGGGTAGGCGCTGGCGTAGCTTCGGGAGCAGCGTCAGCCTGATCAGAGCCATCGACAAGAATTGCGGTATTCTCAAGAGTCGCGGAGCGCGGAACCGTGATCTCTTCTACAAGACGGACCTCGTCGGAGAAAGACGCAAACGACTCCGTATCCTTCAGAAGAGAGAGGAAGCTCTTGTTGACAGCAAGCGCCTGAACGTCTCCGTTCATCAGAGCCGATGCCGCGTCTGTGATACCGGAGTAAGAGACAGCCTCGACCGGAGAGCCGACAGCATCGTTAATAACACCAAGCGCATAGTTGGCGTGCAACTTCTCATCGCCAAGTCCGGCCAGGACGGCAAATTTGTGTTCGGCCAAATCAGCAAGCGTCTGGGCAGAGTCGTCATTGGAAACATAAACCCCAACAACCGCGCGGGGAGCATCATCCGGTCTTACAATAACAGCATTCTTCGTTTGGTCGACACGGTTCAGGATAACAGAACCGAAAATAAATGCCACGGACAAGATTGCCGACAACACGATACCAATGATCCTGCGCACGCGGCGAGCAGGACTGCGCTTTTTGTGCATCCCGAAGAAAAGAAGAACTCCG
>AUXO017540862.1_pt1 | contig 13950 bp, 15 predicted proteins | sample 768731 | NCBI WGS metagenome assembly AUXO01 (sample SAMN02715735, study PRJNA202380) | gut metagenome | biome: sheep rumen | host: Ovis aries | place: New Zealand: Palmerston North | reverse complement strand
TGATATTTTTTTTAATGAATCTATTGCTACTTGCATATTATCAAAATCATAATTTAAACTACTAGCCATAAATCCACCTTCTTTCTTTTAATATATTATTTAGAATCATTATTTTTAATCATTTCGTCTATATATTCATCATAAGTTATTCCTTTTTCATCCGCTTTTTTAATTGCATCTGGAATAGACTCAATCGGTAATCCAGCCCTTTTAGCTAAATCCTCATTATGAATTTTTATATATTCATCATAAGTATAATCTAATGATTTTGCCTTTAATCTATAATATGCATTCATATATTCTTTGTATGAAATACCTAGTTCTTCTGCCTTTGATTTTCTTGCTGAAACTACTTGTTCATGAGTAAGTCCATCCCAATTTCCATCAGGGAATCCAATCAATTCTCCTATTGATGAATAATGTGTTTCAAGATATTCTTCATAGGTATAATCTAATGATTTAGCTTTACCTCTATAGTATAACTCCATATATTTATCAAAACTAATACCTAATTCTTTAGCTTTATTCATTCGTTTATTCATTCTTTCTTTAGGAGTGATATTTTCATAATAGAATTCATCAGGATAAGTAACTTCAGTTGTAACTGTTTCTGTGTTTTTACCATCTTCATTCAATTTATCATACTCAAATTCTCCTGCATCATCAGACATCATATCAAACTCTATGTCAGAATAATTATTTGATTCTTTTTCCTGATTAGTTAAACATGTAGTTAAAACACCAACAGTTGTAAATCCCATATATACTTTTTGACCCTTTGAATTTGTATCGATAAACCAAATTGTGCCATCATTTCTAACTTCATATTCAATCTCATCATTTGTATAAACACCCCACCATTGTGGGCTCATCTTTTCAAATGGTATCCAGTTTCCTTCGCCTTTTTCAGCTTGGAGAGCTCCATATGCATTATCAGTAATTTTAGCAAAATCAATATACTTTTTATTGATAGTTCCTTTATCACCTGGTTTTAATTCTATTTTTATTTCTTTTGGTACTTCTTTTTCCTCTGGCTTTTCTTCATCTTTTGGTGTAACATTTTTAACAGTTCTAAAATTATCTGTTGCTGAAACAAATTTTACTCCATATAATTCAGATGTCTTAATTGCATATTTCCCAGTTCCACCATCTCCAATACTTCCTTTTAAATATCTTGAGTAATCACTAAGATAGCTAACAACTGAACTAAATTGTATACTTAAACTTTGAATATAATCATTAATTTTGTTACGCACATTACGTAATGTCTCAATTATACTATTTATTGTTGAATCTGAAGAACCTATAATAGAAATATTAACATCCTGAAAATTTTCTGCTTCTTTTTTAAAATCAGCAAATTCTGTAGGTAAATCAGTAAGTGAAAATGCATAATGACTATAAGTCGTTGGCACGACGTGAGTAGTAGCAACTCTTGAATTATCAGCAGTTAAATTATTATTAATAGCAGTATCTGCTGTATCTAATTTACGCTGATATTCTTTTATTAGTTCTGCTAATTCTTCAAGTCTTTTAAACTTTGTTTTTAATTCTTCAATTTCTTTTTTATCATTTTCTTCAACTTCTGATAAATCCCAATAAGGTTTATAACCATTTAAATATTCTTCAACTATGGTTCCATATCTATCAACTAATTTCATTTTTTCCATTTGAATCTCAGAATATAATAAATTTTCTTCATCTTTATAATTTTTATAAGTACTATACATGTCTTCATAATCTGCCATCATAGAAGCTACAACTCTATATTGTTCAACTAATTGTTTAAATGTTTTTACATTTTTTAAATATAATTCTACTTTAGATACAAATGCCTTTGCAGAGTTTCCATGCCAAATTGATACAGTTGCTGCTCCATTTGTATTTGAAGTATTTAAATGATCAATAAATCCTGTTAAAGAAGAATTATTATATCCTAAAGTTTCTAATTTAGTCATAATAACGTCTAACTCATTTTCTAAAGTTTCAGCATCAGTTTTATTATATTTACTGTTATACCCCATATTTTCTCACCTTCTTTTTTATTTTTTAAATACCTGTTGTTCTATTTATAATATTTTGTATTTCTTTATCAACTGTCTCAAATGAATTAAATAGATTACTCATACATTTATACTCAATTGTTAAACCACTATATATTTTATTTAATTCATCAATATATGTTTTCACTTTGGTTAGATAAGACTTTCCATAATCATCATTCCAAGCAATAGTAACATCATCATAATATTTTTTTAATTTTTTTATACTCTCATTCAATTTATCTAATTGTACTTTAAAATTGCTTGCAATATTTTCTGATTGCTTGTCAACACTCATGTCAATCATTACCATATTTTTTCCTCCTTTTATACTCTAGTCAGAAAATACTATTTATATAGTATTCACTGACTAAAGTCTCTACTAAAGTAGAGTACTTTATTAATTTGTTAAAGCTGCATCTGCTGCTTGGTAATCAGCAACAACTTTAGCTATATAAGTTGAAGTATCTTCAACTGCTTTTATAAATTCTGGGAATTTAGCCTTTAACTCATCAAATTCTGTTTTAGCTTTATTTGCTGCGTCACCAGACCAAGTTCCATCTTCACCAATTTTTTTAAATTGAGTATTAACTGCTTCAAGAATTTCTTGCATTCTTTGCGCATTTGATTTTAATTTACTACTTACTTGTAGCATTTCACTATAACTTAATTTAGAAAAATCCATTTTAATTCCTCCTTCTATATATTTATTCTTCCAGCATTTTCCTCACTTACTCTTTGATATGTATTTGCTGCTTTTACTAAATAATTTCCTACTTCTGTCATTGTTTCATTTAATTTTGCTGCATTTTTAGCTTGCATTTCTATTGCTGCTGTATATTTTGATGCTTCTTGTCCTTCCCAGCTAGTTTTTAAACTTTCGTTAGTTGTTTTAATTTCATTTAATAATGTTGCAAATTCTTCACTTTGAGAAAGAACACTTTTTCCAGTATTTCTTAATTCATCAAAATTAACTCTTAATGTTCCTGCCATTTTTTCACCTCCTAACCTCATGAAACTAGCTTATGTTAAACCAAACCTCGCTACTCTCATACTATAATTGATTATATCATATAATAATTAAAAAAACGAGATATTTTTCTCGCTTTTTTTACAATTTATTATTTCACATAATCTTTTTCAAGTAGCTCCATGCTTATTTCATCAAACCATTGTCCATCAAGATAATAGCACTCATGCCTAACACCACATTCCTTAAATCCTACTTTTTTATAGCACTCAATTGCATTTTTATTAAAACTAAATACATCTAATTTAATATTATGAAGTCTTAAAAAATTAAACCCATAATCAAGTAATAATTCTAATACTTCTTTGCCTATCCCTTTTCCTCTATATTTTTCTTCACCTATAAAAATACCTAGGGTTGCTGTTCCATGAATAAAGTTAGGGCTCATTATTCCACAGTTTCCTATTAATTTATTATCTTCTTTTAAAATGATAGAAAAAGTATATTCACCTCTTTCCATATTTTTTTGAATCCAATCTTTTTCTGAAACTATATTATATACTTTACATGTAGCGTTAGTACCATCAGTTACTTTTCTATCCGAAAGCCATTCTATATATTTTTCTGCATCATCTACTGCCATAGGTGATAAATAAATTCTTTTACCTTCTAATTTTTTATAATACATTTTAATTCTCCTTTCTTTAATTATACCTCAAAATGATAAAAATTTTCTTTATATTCCTTATCTCCAATTTTTTTATACTTATATTTATAATATTTTCCACCCATTTTTTTATAAAAATTATTTGTTTTATTTTTATCTAAACAACTTATAATATAATCTTTATAACCCATTAATATCAATTTATTTAATGAATAATTAAATAATTCATTACCTAAACCTCTTCCTTGATATTCCTTTAATAGATATAAGCTTAATATTTCTAATAACCATAGTATCACCTCTCTAATTTTAATTCATAAATTTTCTTTTGTTCTTTAAAATCTAATTTTTCATAAAATTTAATTGCATTCTCATTAAAAGAATAACATGTTAATTCAATTCTTTTAACGTTATTAGTAGCCTTATTTTTAATTTCTTCAATTAATAATCTACCATACCCTTTTCTTTCATCACTAACAACTAATTCATCTACCTGTAAAACAGTTTCCTTTATATGATAAGATAGATATCCTTTAATATTTTCTTCTTCTAACAAAATTATTTCTTCATCTTTATCATTAAATCTATTTAATAAAAATGACTTTAACTCAACATCACTTCTATATTTAAAAATATCTTTTCTAACATCATAATGCAATTTAAAACCTTTTTTATATAATAAAAATAAATCATCAAAATCATCAATTGTTGCATTTCTAATCATGAGATCACCTCCCTGTCATTAAATTCGTGCTTGAATAACTTTTTAAACCTCTATTAAAAACTACATAAGCTAAAACGGTTATAAAAATAGTAAAAACTATAATTGTCATAACATAAATTATATTAAAATCTAATATTGTTTTTATTGGTAAAAATATCATAAATCCTACTGGGATAACTGTATAAAATAATATCTTTATAATTTCGCTATATATTGAATCTGGATATATAGAAAAACTAATCATCAAATTAACAATACTTTGGGCTAAATCATCAGCTTTAGTAAATTTAAATGCTAAACTACATATAATTACAGAAAATGCTGTAAATATAATTCCACCGCTTACTATATATAATATTATCAACATTATATCTTTTAAGCTATGAAAAAAAATAAAAGATAAAATTAATCCATATAATAAATCACCAAGAGCTGATATGCTTGAAAAAGATGTAATTACAGAATTTAAAGTATTATTAGGTTGTACTAAATAACTATCTAATTTACCCTCTTCAACATATTCAGGAATTTTATATGCTCCTCCAAAAAATAATCTTGAAAAGCCAAATGTAGCTGAGCCAAGTCCCCAAAAAAGCATAATTTCCTTAAAACCATATTCACCAAAATTATCTTTAAATGTAAATAATATTATCCACTGTATTATAAAAGTTGCATTATTAATCATCATGAATAATACTTTTAATATAAAAGATAACGGATTAGCCATTTCTCTCATAATGTTATATTTAATAGAGAGTAACATTATTCTTAATTCTTTCCTAACCACCATTAACATTTAATTTCTTTGCTCCTTTCTTATACATTATTTTTATAATTATGATTAATAAAATTAAATATATTATTTGAAATAATAATACATTTTTAAATAAACTAATATCAAAACTAATTAATAATTTAACTGGTCCATAAATAGTAACAAATATTGGTGAATATGTAATAATTTTTTGAATTAGTAGTGGAAACATTTCAATTGGAAAAAATACACCAAAAATTAATGCTAATTTTTTATATATCCAATGAAATGGATCAGAATCTTCAAATCTAAATGCTAATAATGTAATAGCAATCATTATTAATCCATTTATTACTACTGATAATAGAATAGTTATAATTATTAAAAATAATTCTAATATATTAAAACTTATCATAAATTCTTTAATAAAAATAATACCTATTAATATACTAACTATACTATATGAAATAAATCTTATAAGACAATCTCCTAAATATCTCGAAAAATAATATAGAATATATCCATAAGGTTTATTAATTTTATAGGCTATTGATCCAGTTTGTATATCTCTTTGAATTTCATTTTTTACCTTTTCACTTTTTGTATATGTTATTACTTCAGAAAATAATAAATACCATATCATCATAGAAAAACTATAACCACTTATTAGTTTAGATGGTTCATCATATATATAATTCCATACAGATATTAATAAAAACATATTAACAAAAAATGAAATAAACCTAAAAAATATAGTATTTAAAAATTGAAAACTTTCATATAAACTCATTTTAAAAATTGATATATATTTTTTCATATTTTACTCCCTTTATATATTTCTGAAATAATATTTTCAAGTGGTATATTACTAATATTTATATCAATAATATTATTAACATCTAATAAATTAATAACATCATTAATTTTTCTTTTATTAGTATCTACTTCAATTTTTAAATTGTAATCTTTATCTTTTAAGATTTTTATACCATTTTCATCTTTTAAATTTACTTTATTATTCATTTTAACTTCTACTATTTTTTTATTTAAATAATGATACTTCAAATGTTCCATAGTATCATCAAGTACTATTTTACCATCATTAACTATAATTACCCTCTTACATAATTTTTCTATATCAGAAATATCATGACTAGTTAAGAAGATAGTAGTTTTCTTTTCCTTATTAAGCCTTTTTATTAGTACCCTTATTTTTTCTTTAACAACTGGATCAAGTCCTATAGTAGGTTCGTCAAGAAATAATATTGATGGTTCATAAATCAAAGATGCAACTATTTCACATATTATTCTTTGTCCTAATGATAAGTTTCTAACAGGAGTATTAATAAAATCAGATAATTCAAACATTTCAATATATTCTTTAATTTTCTTTTCTACTTGAGATTTTGGAATATCATATATTTCACCTATAAATTTAAAATTATCATATGGTGTTAAATGTATCCATAATTGTTCTTTTTGACCAAATACAGTACCAATTTTATAAGCTAATTTTTTTCTTTCTTTTTCTGGATCTATCCCCATTATTTTAATACTTCCAGTATCTTTATAAAGAATACCTGTAAGCATTTTTATAGTAGTACTTTTTCCTGCACCATTTGGCCCAATAAATGCTACTATCTCACCAGATTCAACACTAAAACTAATATTATCAACTGCTTTTTTAATTTTATATATAGGTTTAATAATAGATTTTAAACTACCGATAAAACCTTTTTCTTTTATTCTAGTCTTATAACTTTTTTTAATTCTACTTACTTCAATTGTTTTCATAATAATCACTCCTTTTTATTAATTAAAAAAAGCGCGCAATCTACAGTATTAACTGTGACTCCGCACTTTTTGCGTGTAAGAATAAATATTCCCTGTGTAGCTCGAATAAACTTATACACACTCACTAAAATTAAACATATTCAAGTTTTAATGTTTCTTCTTCCTCTTTTTTAAACGAAAAACCTAAAGAATATAATGCAAAATAGAATACTTGTTCTCCAAACGTATTAGGTTTAGTACAAAAAATTTCTTTAAATAATTCTTTATCCATATTATCACTATTAATATTAGATAATGCATTATTAATTTTACTATGAAATTCTTTTTCTCCTATATTATTATTATCAGCTACTTTTTTATAAAATGATGAATTAGTTTCTTCTAATTTTTTTAATATCATAAAAAAATTATCATTTGAATCTCCATTAAATATATCAAAAACACTTTTTGAAGCATTTAATATTACATCTTTATAAAATAACGTACCTTCATCATGCATAGGAAAACCTAATCTTTCTAAAGTTGAAAGAACACCATTCTCAATCATGTTGTTTTCATCTAACATTTATTTTTTCCTCCTATCTTAAGTCTATTCGTAAGGCAAAAAAATAGTCACGAACAAACTTAATTAATTCGTGACTCCAATACTCTTGTGTAGGTTTTTACACCCGGGATAGCTCAGTAACTAATATACTTATATCCCCTCACTTGATAGAAATTATACATAATAATTTATTCATTGTCAATATGATTTTATTGATACATCTATTTTTTTTATCAAATTTACCAACTTATTATACCTATATTATTTTGATTCTATATAATCTTCTGTATAATTAGCTGTTTCTTGTATTTTTTTCATTCTTATTACTTATGATAATTAATTTTGCTTAGCAATGATTTGGTATCTTTACTTAATTTATTGTATTCTACTTCAGAATAATCACCAAACTCGTCATATAAATAATAAAATTTTTCAAAATGTTTGTTTAATTCATCATACTCCTTTCCGAATAATTCTTTTAAACCTTTATTTTTGTTTAATTCATATTCAATATGATTAATATCATTTTCTAAAGAATCAACATTATTATTTATTTTTTCTTCCATATAGTTTGTATTATTATTCATTTTCCCCAAATATCCTTCTATATCCTTTATTTTCATAAATTTTTTCATAATTCCAACAAATATTTTTTCACAATTTTCATAATATTGTTCAAATGTATCAGATTCTTTTTTCAAATCTAGCAAAAAATTTGATACAATAAAATTGTAAGAGTTAAAACTGTCATCTAAATATGGTGCAAGATATAAATTTTCTGTATATGGGAATGCATAATATTGTATATATTTTTCATTTATTTTTATATTATTATTCTCACCTAATATTTTATTTATTATTCTAACATAATCACTCATCTTATCTCTATCGGCATAAATTAAAAAGCTATCACTTCTTTCTTCTCTGCTATAAACGAAATTATTTATTTTAAAATTAACTTCAATATTTTCTTTTAAAATTTCATTTAAAAATAATTCTGTAAATTGAAAAAGTGATTCATTAGATATAGGTATATACATTCTAACATTTTCATGATTCATATCATGATGTCCCTTATATGTATTAAAATATAGCCACTCACTTGATAGATTACTAGCTATTGTAGCTTCATATTTATCACTATATCTAACACCGGGATAATCTTTTAATTTGCTAAATTCTTTAACAAAGTCTTCGTACTTCAAACCACTTTTTATTTTAAAATTTTCTGAATATAGGGATGTATAACCATCTCTATGAATATATTCAGTACAATAAATGCTCATCAAAGAAATCTTTTTATATAGTTCACTGCGAGCTACATTTTCAATTAAAGAATAATCAATCTTTCCATTATTCATAACTAAATATTCATATATTTTTATACGATCAGCATCCTCATCATCATAAATAATTTTTAATTTTTCTTCAAACTTTTTAAAATTATCTTTTATAATATCAATACTTTTATTCAAGTCATGAACACCTAATGACTTAATGGAATGAACTGTGTTTCTCAAATCAATGCACCCATCATTATTTCTTAATACGTTTATCATAGAACTAAACAATTTTTTACCATAATTCTTTAATTTCCTTGGTAATTCGTCTACCGCATCTAAATTTACATAACCTGAATTATTATTCAAAAAATTAGAGAATGTACCAGGAAATCCAAAATTAGTTGTAGTATTAGAGAAATTATAATTATTTGGATTATTATTGTTTTCATTATTTTTGTGATATGGATTTTCTATAGGAGGCAATACTTTAGTTTGCTTTACCGGTACATACATTTCAATATATTTTGGATCAATATATCTGTTTCCATTTTTTTCTATAAATATTGAATTATTACCATCAACAGCAAGTTCCTTTGGTATTTTAAAAATGAAGGCACCTTCACTCATCTTATAACTTCCTAATGCTGATAATTCATGTAATAATAATGCAAAATTATCCATTTTTTGAACATGACTACTTAATTCAACAGCTGACCTAACTATTAAACCATCCTCAAATATGTTATCAACAGTATTAGCAGTTCTATGAATGCCAATAAAATAATCTTCTTTATTTTCTTCATAAAATTTAACTAACTCATTATATGCTTCTTCACTAATTTTTCCATCTATACTTTTAATAAAACTATCTTCACTTTTTTTCCATGTTCTCAAACCTTTTTCTTCTGATTCTGTCATTTTTCTATTCTTTTTATATTTTTTATATTCAGTATTTAAATCTACTGGAATAAAATTATCATATTCTACTTGCTCATTATAATACTCTATTGAATCTAATACAAATTGAATAAAATTCTCCTTATAATCTTTGTATGAAAAAGTTGCATCAATACTTTCTGATTCTAAACCACATTCATTTAAAATTTCTCTTATTTTAGAAAAATCACCAGATTCATATAATGAATTAATATATTCTTTTGTATATTTTATTTTCATGCCATCTTTATCTACTTTAAATCCATATGTTTGAGCATTTTGTAAATCATGTTCTAATTGACTTATTTCAATTCTTAAATTTATAAATTCTTGGCTTGGACTTATAGTATGTCCTTTTTCTATCTCTTCTATCCAATATTTATAGTCTGAATTATTTTTAAATTCAGAAATTATTTCATTATATCTATTTAATTTTACTTTTACTTCTGCCTCTGTAAATTTCGCTTTTTCAGATGTTTTATTATTATTACTATTAGAATTTGATTTTTTAGTAAATAAATTCTTAAAAACATTTCCTATTGCACCAAAATCTACATATCCAGCATTATTATTCAAAAAATCAGAAAAGGAATTAGAAAAAGCATTATTATTAGCAGGTTTCATTTCAACTATATTATTTGAATAAAAACCATTATATATTATATTATTTTCTTTAAAAATATTTTGCAGTTCAGTTATTCTATTACAATTATTTATAAATTCACTACTATATATACTATTTGGATTGTTTATATAATTGTTATAATTATTTAATCCTATCTCTTTTATCAAACTATCATATTCAACTTTTAAATTCGACAAATCCGTAACTGTGTAATTAGTATTATCATTTTTAGATATATTTATAATTAAATTTTTTATATCATTTTTAGTTAAGTTTTTATTAATATTACCATTGCTATCATATAATTTAGCTGCTAAAGCATCTACATCTACACCGTAAACAGCTCCGTTTATTATAACTTTTGCTCTGGAAGTACCACCACCAAGTACAAATGACATTAATACACCCATGCAAAATGAATCTCGCATGTTTTCTGGTAATTCATCAAAATTAATTTCTTCTCCTAAACATATTTTTTTAAAAACTACGTCTACAACTTCTTGAGTTAATTCTTCAAAACCTTCCTTAAACAAATCTTTAATATAGTTTTTTGCTAATTCCTTTCCGGCCACTTTACCTACTTCATGAGTGCCTAATGAAGCAAATTCTTTTCCTTTACTTAAAAATGGCATTTTACCTAAAAAATAACCAACCAATCCTTCACTTGCACCAGTAAATACTCCATACAAAAACGAACTAGCCGTACTATTTCCATTAACAAGACCTTCGTGCATTGCATTTCCACCTGCAGATAATCCCATTAAAACACTACCTACTTTTGCACCTACTGCTGTCGAAGCAAGTGCTGATATTATAACACTTGTAGTGATTGATGGAAGCATATTACCAAACGCTGAACTAAATTTATATGCTCCATCATATATATCTTCATCAATTATATATTGAGCGATAATCATTTTTGCATAATCATCTGCGGTAACTTTATCATTCCAGTCTACTACATTTTTCATACCATCAAAAAATGAATCAATTCCATCAAGCGTACCTTTACCTACTACTTTACCACCCTGAACAGCAAATCCTAGAACACTTTCAAAAGGGTGATCTTCATCATATCCATATTGTTCATATTCTTCTATCCATTTAGCTGCCATTTCAGCACCTTTAGCTTTATTTATATCATTTTCAATTAATTTATAGAATTCTTCTGTTTTTTCTTTATTCTTTTCATAATAAGTATAATAATAGTAAACCCATCGTTCGTCACTTGACATATATTGAACATCATAAACATGATTTATCTCAATTCCACTTTCTTTATACCTATCATGCATAAAATCATCATAAAATTTTTTAAAGTCTTCTGAACTCATGATACTAAGCCATTTAGCTTTTTCATAAGCATTAGTCGCCTCAGATAAATAAAAATTAATTTCTAATAATTCATTTTCTAAAGGTTTTTTTTCGGCAACTATGCTATCTATTTGTGCCTGAATTTCGGCATTTTTCTTAATTTCTTCATCAGTAAATTTAAAACTTTTAAGTGCCCTAGCATCATTGTAAGAAGCAACATTTGGTGGTTTCACTTTTTGCTTTTCTAATTCAGATATTGCTAAATTTTTTTCTTTTATTAACTTTTTTAGTTCATTACTTCTTTCTTCAAAAGATTTCATTGTTAAATACATCATGGCTGTATTTTCATCATATTCCTCAATTATCTTATTTATTTCTTTTTGTCTATATTTTAAAGCCATATTTTTTTCTTTATGTTCTCTTGCTTGATTCTGTAATTCAGCCATTTGACGATTTGCATAAGCAACAGATGTAAGAGAATTATCACTAGTATTTGGCTTAGAATTATCTGGTGATAATGGATGACTATATTTATTATTACTATTATTTTCTTCATAGTTACTTTTTTTATTCATTGCTGTCGCATAAGCTGCTGCCATTTGACTGTTTGCATAAGCTGTGGTTTGTTTATAATTTGAAACTTTATTTTTATTTATTAGAATACTATTTCTTGTTACATTTTTTATGTTTACTTTACTATTTTTAATAATATCATTAACATAACTTCTAGTATCTATATTATTTATAAGATTAGTACCTGTACCTAATGTTTTTTCAAAATTTTTTACATCCTCCAAATAATCAGTTAACCACGCAATTAAATTTTTATAATCTAATAATACATCTAAATATAATTTTTCTAAATCATCTGACATTTTAACTAATTCAGGAATAGTACTATTATATATATAGCTTCTTTTAAAATTAGTATATGAATAATTTTCAAAAGTACCTTTAGCACTTACTAATTTAGTCAAAAAAATACCAATGTCATAAGTTTTAACTATATATTTCATATACACCTCATTTTATTTTTTTGTCTTTTTTTATTGTTTAGAACCTATTAATTCTATATTAATTAAGCATTCGTCTATTTTATTATTTAAACTATTATGTTTTTCTAGTAATTTATTCAAGGCATTTAAAAATATTGCTTTACTAGGAGAACTCCATACACTGTTCCCTAAATTTCCTTGAATATCCTTTAAATTTTGGATTTTTAAGTCTTCCTTTAATTTATTAAGTGAATTTTTAGCTTTTTCTATATCTATTTGTTCATTAGCCATTTTATTAACCTCCAAAAGCACTATCAATTATTTTATTATTATTATTATCTATTGTTTTGATATCTTCCAAAACTCCATTTAAATAATCATTATATTCACCTAGTACTTCAATATACCCAGAAAATGTTTTAAATGAATCGCTCATGTTGTTTGTTAAATAACTAGATGGAAGTCCCTTCCAGTTGCTTTCTATATCTGTTAAAAGGTTGCACATATTATCTAATTCACTTTTTATTTTTTCCATAGATTTTGAAATGTTATTTATTGTATTTTCTATTATCTTCTTATCATATTTCAATGTAATCACCTACTTTATATCTATATTTTTATTTTTATAGCTTTCATCCAATAATTCATATGCACCCGGTACTTTTGATAAGTAATCAGAATAATTACTAAGTAAATCAATTGCATTCTTAAGACCTTTTAAATATTCATTTTCAAAGGCATTAATAAATTTATTTGCTTTTTCACCTTGCCACCCATTCTTTAATTCATCAACGCTTTTAACTATACTGAAATATTCATTTTCTATTGATTCTAAATTTGAATTATATAAAGCATTTATTCTTATTATTTCATCAGTATCTATTTCCATAATACCCTCCTACTCTAGTCAGAAAATACTATAATTATAGTATTCACTGACTAAAGTCTCTACTAAAGTAGAGTACTTTATTATAATTGGAATGCAGATTTAACACTACTTTCTGTTGAATCAAATTCTGCTTGTGCTTGTGACATATATTCAGAATAATCTGCAATTAATTGATCCAAGTATTTTGCTACTGTTGCCTCGTATGTAGTTACTTTATTTAGTAAATCATTATAAGTATCTCCTGACCAATCACTATTCATATTTTGTACAGTTACTTTAATACTTGCAACATCTTCTTTTGCAGATTTAAAACTATTTTCTACATCTGTTTTTGCTGCTGATACTGCAGAAATTGTCCATGTTAATGCCTTTTCTCCTGAAGCTGGAATACTAGATAAAGTATCAGCATCTGC
>AUXO018639296.1_pt1 | contig 13953 bp, 10 predicted proteins | sample 768731 | NCBI WGS metagenome assembly AUXO01 (sample SAMN02715735, study PRJNA202380) | gut metagenome | biome: sheep rumen | host: Ovis aries | place: New Zealand: Palmerston North | reverse complement strand
CCACTAGGGCCACCATAACTTGGGTTATATCCATTACTTGGTGATGGATTATTCTTCCATTTCGTATATAATGTTATTTCAGTAGAACCTTCGTCATCAGCCAATTCATGGTTAAAGTCCCATTTAACTTCAACATTTTCTGCATTTTTATAATACCATCCTTCAAAAGTTTTATTTACTTTAGTTGGACTTGATGGTGTTGCAACTTTATCACCAATATTTAAGAATTGTGATGGATATAAATACTTATTATCATCTTTAAATACAATCATATAGTTAAAATGAACATTTTTGTTCCATACAGCATACAAAGTTATTGAGTTATTACTAAACTTTGATAGCAATAATTTATTTGATGCTCCAACATAGTCTTCATAATATGGATCATCCCAAATATTACTAATAGGTGATTTTTGATCATAATCATACCCAGCCCATCTATACGGACTTTCATCTCCATTTTCAAATTTAATACGAAAATCACTCCACGCATGCAAAAAATCCGAAATATCCATCATATGATTATTATCAGTAGGAAAATGATATGTCCAATCTATAGTATTATTATCCACATCAAAATATGATGTTATGCTCCTAGTGTTTTGATCAATCTCTGTACTATGCCAGTTTTCATCATCTATAATCGTTCCATCAGGAAGATTAGGATCAATATTTATCGTAAGTTCACGAAGATTCTTTCGCTTCCAAACACCTTTTAAATTTATTGTAATTGAGTTTGTACTTGCATCATAATACTTATTGAACCACTTAATCAACTCCGTATTTTCTTTTGTTACTCCAAGAATTTCTTCTACAACATTAAAATAATGTTCATATCTATCTTCCATAGGAAGATACGGATTTTCATTTCCCATGTACAATCCGAAAAAATCAAACGGGGGATAATTTGGGCCATCAGGAATTTCTTTTTTTTCGCTTAATCCTTGTATGTATTTTTTATTATTCAATTGTTGCTTGATCTGATGTCTTTCAATTGTTTTCACGTCTTCATTTGTCAACTCAATATACCGATCTATTCTATCTTTAAAATCTTGATCTAAGTACAGTATTTGTTTGTCAGCCTTCCATTCAACAAAGTAATAATCATTTGTTTCCCAAGTTGAGTTATAAAAAGCTGTTTGATCATTTGTCCCTGGATAAGTAAATTCAAAATTAGCATTACTTATATTTGAACCATTTGGCACATTCCAGTCATATCTAATAATGTACTTAAAGTTAGAATCCCCAGTACCTAAAAACTTTTCTTTTATTTCACTCAATGTGGCAATAGTTCTCTTGTTCTCGTTGTACATTGGATTGTTAATATCATCTTGCTCTTTCTCAATTGATTCTTCACTGTCTGCCTTACTATCATTTGCATTTTTTTCACCGATTATAGCATCTTTATTGTCGCCTTCTAATCTCTTAATCCTTTTCTTTGAATCATCAGCAATCATATTATAAGTTTCATTTCCATTATTAGTTTCGCTTTCAGTGTCAGCTTCAATTTTTGTAGCTGTCTCATCTACTTTTGTAATATCACTTTCTGCAAAACTTGAAAACGTCATGCTTAAAACCATGCTCACAGCAAGTAATAGTGCAATTACTTTTTTTACTTTCATAAATATCCCCTCCTCTTTATAATCATTTTTGCAAAATAAAAACTCGCAGGCAAGAGCCCACGAGCGAAAATTGCGAGCCCTTGCTGCGAGACAAGTGTTATTTATTCTATACGAAAATAAACAAGCCCGCACTTTTACCATGTGATAAAAATGGGTTTCGTATAGAACACAACAAATAATAACACTTTCTCGCACTTATATCTTATCAAATATATTTCAAAAATTCAATATAAAATTAAAAAAGGGCGGTCACCCGCCCCAAATAATACTAGCCCAAATTGTTTAATAAAAGAATTATTTCTTAAAAAAGCATGCATGTATCATAGCTTCTTACACTAAAAGTGCATCAACCTCTTTTTTCAATTCTTCTTTACTAACTTTTTCAACAGCAATGAAACACTCAATAAAAGCCTTTAATTTTTCTTCTCTTGTCATTTTATCAGAATAGTTCTTAACCACGCCATCAGAAAAATCATATTCGTCTCTCATAATAATCTCTCCTTTCACTTTCTGTTGCTTTTCTATCAGATAAATATTAGCAAATTATGCGAGCACTAACTCATCATTTTTCACATCAAGCTTAAGTACATCCCCTTCTTTTGCCGTGCCGTCAACTATCGCTTTTGCTATGATATTTTCTACTGAATTTTGTATAAAACGCTTTAATGGTCTTGCGCCAAAGTTTTCATCATAGCCATTGTCGATGACATACTTTTTAGCTGTGTCTGTAAGTTCTACCTTAATCTGCTTTTCAGCTAATCTCTTATTTAAATCTGTCATGATAAGGTCTACTATCTTATCAATATTTTCTTCAGATAATGGACTAAACATAATTATCTCATCAAGACGATTCAAAAATTCTGGTCTAAAATTATTTTTAAGTTCATCCATCACTTTAGATTCTATAAGAGACGAACTATTCTTTTTCTTTTTACCGCCTACTTTCAAATCGAGCGTAGCGCCTGCATCAAGTTTTATTTTAGTCTTATCATTTGTTGCAAATCCTATCGGGCTTGACACACCTTCAAGAAGAATCTGTGAGCCAATATTTGATGTCATAATGATTATAGTATTTTTAAAATCAACAGTAACACCTTTTGAATCAGTTATCCGACCATCATCAAGCACTTGAAGTAAAATGTTGTAGACATCTGGATGAGCTTTCTCTATCTCATCAAAAAGTATTACTGAGTATGGTTTCCTACGAACTTTTTCCGTAAGTTGTCCGCCTTCATCATATCCTACATATCCTGGAGGTGAGCCTATAAGTTTTGATACTGCATGCTTCTCCATGTATTCAGACATATCAATTCTTATAATCATATTTTCATCATCAAAGAGATTGTATGCAAGTGATTTTGCAAGTTCAGTTTTTCCTACACCTGTAGGTCCAAGGAATAAGAATGACCCTATAGGCTTCTTTGGATCTTTGATGCCTGCTTTACTACGTATGATACTATTGGCTACCTTTTCTATAGCATTGTCCTGCCCAATAACTCGTTTCTTTAGTGAATCGGCAAGATGTAAAGTTTTTTCTCTCTCGGTACTCGTAAGCTTTGATACTGGGATTCCTGTCCACTTACTTATAACTTTAGCTATCTCTTCTTCTGTAACACGATTATGAACCAAAGTTAGCTCTTTTTCTTTAATCTTATTTTCTTTTTTTTCAATTTCTTTTAAAAGCTCTGGTTTATCTTGATACTTAAGTTTTGATGCGAGTTCAAGATTAGCATCATTTTCTGCTTTTTCAATCTGCTTATTAAGATCTTCAAGTCTTTCATTTAATACTTTTACACTATCAACTACTTCTTTTTCACTATTCCACTTGCTAACCTTCACATTGTATTCATCTTTAAGCTCTGCAACTTCTTTTTCAATATTGGCAAGTCTTTCTTTTGAAAGCTTATCTTCTTCTTTCTTGAGTGCAAGCTCCTCTATCTCAAGTTGCATTATTTTTCGACGCATTGCATCCAAGTCTTGTGGCATAGAATCAAGCTCTGTCTTTATCATAGCGCATGATTCATCTACAAGGTCTATCGCCTTATCAGGCAAAAATCTGTCACTTATATAACGATTAGACATTTCTGCTGCAGCAACAAGTGCTCCATCCGTTATCTTAACTCCGTGAAATGTCTCATACCTATCTTTTACGCCACGAAGTATAGATATAGTGTCTTCAACTGATGGCTCATTTATCTGCACAGGCTGAAATCTTCTCTCAAGTGCCTTATCTTTTTCTATATATTTTCTATACTCATCAAGAGTTGTAGCACCTATGCAGTGAAGTTCTCCTCTCGCAAGCATTGGCTTTAAGATATTACCTGCATCGATAGCTCCTTCTGACCCACCTGCGCCTACTATGGTATGAAGCTCATCAATAAATAAGATTATCTGTCCGTCTGATTTTTTAACTTCAGAAAGTACTGACTTAAGTCTCTCTTCAAATTCGCCTCTATACTTTGCTCCGGCTACAAGTGATGCCATATCAAGTGAAAATAGTTTTTTATTTTTTAGTTGAGTAGGGACATCTCCTCTTACTATTCGCTCCGCAAGTCCCTCTACTACAGCAGTCTTTCCAACGCCAGGCTCGCCTATAAGCACTGGGTTATTTTTTGTCTTTCTTGAAAGTATCATTATTGCATTTCTTATCTCACTATCTCTACCTATAACTGGCTCAAGCTTTCTATCACGAGCTCTCTCTACAAGGTCATATCCATATTTATTTAGCACATCATAAGTTGCCTCTGGATTATCCGATGTCACATTTTGGTTGCCACGGACTTCAGAAAGTGCTTTCAAGAATGCTTCTTTTTCAATATGGTATTCTCTAAAGATATTTTTGATTGTAGAATCTGGATAGTTAAAAAGATTTATAAAAAGATGCTCTACTGATACATACTCATCTTTCATGCCTTTGGCTATATCTTCAGCATTTATCATAACTTGATTAAGCTCATTTGAATAATGATATTGAATGCTTCCAGACGCCTTAGGAAGTTTATCTACTTCACTATCAATAGAATCCTTAAGCTTGGCAATATTCACTCCCATTTTATCAAGCAGATTTTTAATGAGACTATCATCAATATCAAGAAGAGCTTTCAGAAGATGGGCTTCTTTAAATTCAGAATTGCCATTATTCATAGCAATCTTTTCCATATTTTGAATAGCTTCAACCGATTTCTTTGTAAATCTATCTATTTGCATAATCGTCACCTCCATTCAAGTGTATTAATTCATTGTTATTATAGGGGATCACAGAGCTCGCCCATACATTGTGCTGGCGAGTTACATGAACCCTACTTCAACTATCAGAATTATAACACAAATTGTTAGCACTGTCAAGAGGTGAGTGCTAATTGTTATTTTCTACTTTATTTTTCCCCTCAAAAGGCAAAGATTTCATCCACCAAGCAGACAATATTCCATAAAAAATAACTGGTAAATATAAGCTAATTGCCCTACTTATAATTACAGCATTTCCTATATCATCACGAGAAAAATAATTACTAAATATCAGTATAAATAAGCTTTCGGTGACAGCAAGTGCACCTGGTACAGGTACAAAACCACAACCAATATATAAAACTGCTTGTAGCATAAGCATCTGTATGTATGGGAAACCACTATTCCCAAGACCCTTGTAGACAAAAAATGGGATGCTATATAGTAGTATATATTGAATAAAAGTATTACCCAAAATTCTAAATACAATTCTTTTATCTTTATTGATATGTTCTGATGAATTTCTATATCTATCTACAAATGCATTTATTCTATCATTAATTCTATCACCGAGCTTTGAATTAATCATATAACAAACTCTTTTTATAAAGTGCATAATCCTTTCTGCAAGTTGCCATTTGAAGATAAGCGTTCCCACAAAAAATACAATTGCTAAATCAATCATAATCGCAATAAAAAACCAGACATTTAATGACTGAAATATACTCTGAATCTCATTGAAATTTACAATATATCCTATCGTACCATATATGCCTATAACTATCTGATAGCAAAATAACAGAACCAGTAAAGTAAATGAACTATCAGAATACTGTATGTCATCATTTCTCATATACACCATCTGCATTGACTGTCCGCCACTTGATGATGGAGTAACACCACTAAAAAAGAAACCAATAATAGCATATTTCATACAGCTAAATAATGGTTTCCTAATATGCATACGGCTTAGTAGCATTTTTATACTTACCGCTTCAATAAGCGAATACAGTAACATAAAAAACATTCCCAAGATGATATAAATTTTATCAATTGCCATTAATGATTTTGCCAGTACCTTGGGTTTTACATTCATCAATATTATTAAAATAGTAAGGCCTATACAAATAACAAAAATCAATATGCTTAATATAAGTCTTTTTGTCAAATGCCTTTTCATCGTAGATATTATACAAAAAATATCTTATTTTAACAATGGCTCAGAGTAATTTTTTCAAAAGTTTTAATTGAAAAATAAAGACTTTTCATCTATAATAATAAAGATTATTTTTTTGAGGTGACAAATGGCTAAAACGCTTAATTTTGAAGGAAAACTTGTAGATGACCCAGTAGACCATAAACTCGGTACTATGCCAGTTTTAGAGCTACTCTTTAAGATGTCTATCCCTATGATGATATCTATGTTTATGCTCGCACTTTATAACCTTGTAGATAGCATCTTTGTAGCACAGATTTCAGAAGCCGCCCTATCTGCACTATCTCTTGCCTATCCTGTACAATTTCTTATGGTTTCGCTAAATATAGGTACAAGCGTAGGTGTAACGGCACTCATATCACGATCACTTGGTGAGAAAAACTTTGAAAATGCCAATGACTATGCGAGACACGGGCTCTTTCTATCTATAGTTTATTTTGTAATTTCAGCAATTCTTGGATATTTATTTGCAGATGATTTCTTTTATCTTATGACTAGTGATCCTGATATAAGAAGAGACGGCATCACATACCTATCAATAATTATGATATTTTCTACTGGTTTTTATGTAGAGACAACTTATGAAAAGATGATGCAAGCTACAGGAAAATCAGTAAGCTCCATGATAACCCAACTTTCAGGTGCTATATTCAATATTATCTTTGACCCAATACTGATATTTGGTCTTTTTGGTTTTCCTGCGATGGGAGTAAAAGGCGCAGCAATAGCAACAGTCGCTGGGCAATACTTCGGTACTGTAGTTGGATACTTCTTAAATAAATATACCAATAGTGATTTAAAGCTCAATTTCTTTTCACTAAAACTTGATATCAAAAAAATTATCAACATATATATAATCGGCATACCATCAATAGTCATGCAAGCCATAGGCTCTTTCACTATTCTTGGTCTAAATGCAATACTGACAAAATACGAGTCGGCTGTAGCAGTTCTTGGCTCTTACTACAAAGTGCAAAGCTTTGTGCTTATGCCAATCTTTGGTCTGAATAATGGCATGGTGCCAATAGTTTCATACAACTTTGGATCACACAATAAAAAAAGAATTACAAAAGTTATAAAAGTTGCTCTTATAGCTGCATTTGCAATTATGATAGTTGGTGGCTTCTTTGTATTCTTTGGAGCAGAATTTTTACTAAAACTCTTTAATGCAAGTGATAACATGATGAAAGTTGGATCATACGCTTTCAAAGTTATAGCTATACATTATCCACTTGTGAGCTTCAACATAATACTAAGCTCTGTCATGCAAGCAACAAAAAAAGAAGTGTATAGTCTCATCGCATCTGTCATAAGGCAAATCGTATTTCTCTTACCATCAGCATATATACTTTCTATGTTCTTTGGTGTAAATGGTGTATGGTACTGTTTCCTTATATCAGAATTTGCAGCATTTCTTGTTGTACTTCATTTATTTAAGAAGACTTACAATAGTAAGATTGCGACACTATGAGATTAAGACACAAAAAAAATGCAGAGATGAATATATATGATTACGATATGGTAATCCGATATACAGAGCATAATGATAATCTTATTGCCACTCGCACAGCTCGCGGCTACGATAAAGATGAGCATTCACAAGTTCGTACAGGCGAGCTATGTGAGCCTCATGCCATTTTCAAAAATGATAATCCAGTCCACTTAGAACTTGGCATGGGCAAAGGTAGATTTATCTCTAATCTTGCTCACAATAATCCAAATATTAATTATATAGGCGTTGAGAAATCTGCCACAATAATTTTGAAAGCAATAGATAGATTAAATAGCACTATCAATCCCGCCGAATTGCAAAACTGTAAGAATTCGCTCACAGAGCCAAATCTTAGATTTATGTGTATCGATATCATAAAATTAGGCGAGGTATTTCCGCCTCACTCTATAGATAAGATATATCTCAATTTTTCTGATCCCTGGCCAAAAAAAAGGCATGAATCAAGGCGACTCATGCATATAAATTTCTTAAAAATATACGAAAAACTCTTAAAGCCAGGGGCTCTTATAGAATTCAAAACGGATAATATTGATTTATTTAATTTTTCACTTGAAGAGATAACAAAATCTAATTTTAAGATTTTATCAAAAACCTATGATCTCCATAGTGATAGTGCTTTATGCAAAGACAACATCATGACAGAATACGAAGAAAAGTTTAGTAAACTCGGCAATAAAATCTGCAAGCTTATCGCCAAAATTAATTAATATTCAGCATTAACTTTACTTCCAAAAATTATAGATAAGTTTTTTTGTCTCATCGGACTTTGCATTTAAAATCACTTCATTAACTGGTCCAGATTCAACTATCTTACCATTTGATATAACCATCACATCATCACATAAAAATTCAATTTCTCTTATATCATGTGATACAAAAATCACCCCATTTGAAAACTTTTTTACAATACTTTTTAATTCATTTGCAAGTGACCATCTTAAATGTGCATCAAGCGAAGAAAAAGGTTCATCAAGTAGTAAAAAGTCTGGCTCATTCACTATAATTCTTGCAAGTGCTACTCTTTGTCTTTCTCCCCCTGATATCTCACGTGGGTATTCATTTCCAATGTCTGAAAGTTTAAGCATATCTAAAGTTTCTTTCACTTTTTTATTTTTTTCGCTATCACTTCTATATTTTTTACTTACAGAAACTTTTACATTCTCTTCTACTGTCATCTGTGGAAAAAGTGCAAAGCTTTGAAAAAGGTATCCCACTCTTCTATTTTGTGGAGTCAAGTTGATACCTTTGTCACTATCGTATAGCACTTTATCATCAAGTATAATATATCCATCGTCAAGTCTTTCTATCCCAGCAATACACTTAAGTATCATTGATTTCCCTGTAGCCGATGCACCAAGAAGTCCAATGATATTTTTTTCGCATTCAAAAGCTACATTCAATTCATATCTATCAAGTTTTTTCTTTATATTTACTTTTAGCATACTATTGATTTTTATATTTATGTTTTTTTATTTTCAACAATATTTATAGTTAATAACACTATTGCAGATATACATATATTTATCATAACCCATATCAATGCAAGATTTTCGTCATTGATTCTCCACAATTGATACACGGTTGTAGATATGGTCGCAGTCTTACCTGGAGTATAACCTGCAATCATAGAAGTGGCTCCATATTCGCCAAGTGCTCGAGCAAAAGAAAGTACAGCACCTGCTATAAGTCCTTTTTTACAATAAGGTATCCTAATTCGCCAGAATATAAATGCATTGCTTAAACCAAGAGTCTTTCCTGCATATGCAAGCTCTTCATCAAAAGCTTCAAAAGCACCGCGAGCTGTCCTATACATAAGTGGAAATGCTACAGTTGTTGCAGCAAATATTGCAGACCACCATGTCATAATCATTTTTACATTGAAAGTTTCAAGCATATACTCGCCAAATGGTCTTTTTGGTCCAAGAAACATAAGAAGTATATATCCTACAACTGTCGGAGGCAAGACTAAAGGAAGTGTGAGTACCACATCAAGTATACCTTTTAAAACTCTTGGAAGCTTTGCTATATAATATGCTAAAAATATCCCAAGAAAAAAAATTATCACAGTGGATATAAATGCAACTCTTAATGAATTATATAATGGAAATAAATCCATATCTACTCTGCCCTTGTAAAACCTACTTTTTCAAAAACACTCATTGCAGCATCACTCCTTAGATAGTCAAGATATTCTTTTGCCACGTCTATATTTTTCGAAATATTAAGTACCGCTGCTGGATATATAACTTGCCTACACATAGTTGCATCCGCAAGGTCGACTATCTCAAGACCAGCAGAAAATGCATCTGTAGCATAGATAATCCCAGCATCTGCAAGACCTTCTTTTACTTGAGTTGTCACTTCTTTGACATTGGAGCCGTATGTGACTTTTCCTTCTTTTTCAAATTCAGTTACAGGCTTTCCAAGACTTTCAAGTATCTCTAAAGTATATGCACCTACAGGCACATCTGCATTTCCTATGGCAAGAAGTGAAAGTTTATCTGTCAAGATGTCATCAAATGATTTTATACCTTTTGGATTGCCATCAGGTACGGCAAGGGCTACTTTGTTTTCCAAAAGATTTATTCTTGTATCAGAAAGCACGAAGTCATTTCTATCTTTATTTGCTGATTCATCACATGTTATATCAAGTGAATTCATCTGTTTCTCTGCCGCTGATATAAATACATCACACTCTGCTCCTGCAAGAATCTGCTTAAGCAAAGTTCCTGATGAATCAAAATTATATATAATAGACACATCTCTATGTTCTTTTTCATACATAATCTTTATCTCACTTAAAGTTTCCGTCATTGATGCCGCTGCAAATACTATAAGTTCTACTTTTTCATCTTTTACATCATTTTTTACGCTTTTGCAAGAAATTAACCCTACACATAAAGTTATAGCTATTACAATACTTAAAAACTTTTTCATAATCAATTCTCCTTTTAATTTATTTTCCAAAAGTACAATTTGGGTAGTGGCAAACTTTGCAATTTTGACAAAGTCCTCCATAACCAAGTTCAGCAAGTTCTTCTTTTGTCCACTTGACTCTTGCAAGAATCTTTGGAAGCACCACATCAAACACTGTCCTTGCAGCATACATGACGCATCCTGGAAGCCCAAGGATTGGTGTACTATCTTCAAAGTATCCTACCATAAACATTGCTCCAGGAAGAAGCGGCGAACCATAGCTTATGACATTTGCTCCTGATTCTTTTATGGCTTGTGGGGTCATGTCGTCAGGGTCTACTGACATGCCACCAGTACAACATATCATATCTACTTGAAGTCTTTTCAGCTCCTTTATAGCATCAACTATCATATCTTTATTGTCATCACAATATATCTTTTTTACAAGTTTTACATTATATGCCTCAAGCTTTTTCTCAACCACACCCGAAAACTTATCTTCAATAATATGATTATATACTTCAGACCCTGTCACGACCATTCCAAAACTTTTAATCACATATGGATATATTTTTAGAAGTGGAGTATCACCTACAAGTTTTTTTGCTTTTTCCAGCTTTTCCTTCTTTATAACAAGTGGTATAACTCTCATACCTGCAATTCTATCGCCACTTTTCACATCACCATCTTTTATAGTAGCTATCATCATCTCGTCTTCTTGGTTTATAAGTTTCAGTCTTTCTCTATCTACAATCAGACATCCATCTATAGTTGATGTAAGCTCTATCTTTCCTTCCTTTATCTCACTTTCTTTCATGTAATCATTTTGGCAGAAAGACTTAAGAACTTTTGCAGCATCATTTTCATGAAGAAAACTTTTATCGTCTTCATATACATATAGATGCTTTTTTCCCATTGACAAAAGCACGCTTATATCTTCTTCTTTTATAATATGTCCTTTTTTAAATCTCGCTCCTTTATATTCGCCAGGTATAATCTGAGTGAGATCATGGCATAATATTGTCCCTACTGCATCTTCTGTCTTTATAAGTTTCATATATACACCTCATAAATTAGATACTTAGATAGCGTTATTTTTTCGAAAAAATAACACTTATATTTTACCATCAAATAAAATATTTATCAATACTCATATACATAACTAAAAAAGGACTCATACAAGTCCTTTTTTTTAATCATTTACTATCTCCACTATCTATCTTCATAGTTAGTGATATTCGCTTCTTTTCAAGATCCACAGATAGCACTTTCACATCTACTACATCTCCTATTGACACAGCCTCTAAAGGATGTTTTATGTACCTATCAGCAATTTGCGATATATGCACCAAGCCATCTTGATGCACTCCTATATCTACAAATACTCCAAAATCTATACAATTTCTAACTGTCCCTTTAAGTATCATTCCTTCTTTTAAGTCTTCCATGCTCAAGACATCAGATCGAAGTATTGGCTTTGGAGCATCTTCTCTCGGGTCACGACCTGGTTTTTCAAGTTCAAGTACTATATCTTTTAATGTCTCTGCTCCGATTTTTAGTTTCTTTGCTACTGCATCATAATCATTAATCATAGATGAAAGACCATCAAAATTGCCACTAACCAAATCTTTTTTTGAAAACTTTAAGTCCTTTAATAATTTATTGGTTGCTTCATAAGATTCAGGATGTACCCCAGTCCTATCAAGTGGCTCATCACCACCAGTTATGCGAAGGAATCCTGCCGATTGTTCATATGCCTTTGCCCCAAGCTTATCTACACTCAAAAGTTCTTTTCTATTATTAAATCTTCCTTTCTTTTCTCTATATGATACAATATTTTTTGCTATGTTTTTATTGATACCAGAGACATATGAAAGAAGTGAATATGATGCGGTATTCAAGTCAACCCCTACTTTGTTGACACAAGTTTCTACTACTCCAGTAAGTGTGTTACTTAGTCTTTTTTGATTCATATCATGTTGATATTGACCAACACCAATGCTTTTTGGATCTATCTTCACAAGTTCAGCAAGTGGGTCTTGCAGACGCCTTGCAATAGATGCAGCTGAACGTTGCCCTACATCAAATTTTGGAAACTCTTCTGTAGCAAGTGCACTTGCACTATATACTGATGCTCCAGCTTCATTTACAATGACATATTTTACTTTTTTTAACTTCTCTCTCTTCAAGAAGTCAACTATAAACATCTCTGATTCTCTTGATGCAGTACCATTTCCTACAGATATTATATCTACACCATAATCATCAATCAGCTTTTTCAATGTCTTTCTTGATGCTTCCATCTTTTCTGGTGTAGTAGGCTCTGTAGGATATATGACAGTTGTGGCAAGTACTTTGCCAGTAGCATCACATACTGCAAGCTTACAACCAGTTCTAAATGCTGGATCCCATCCAAGTACAACTTTTCCTTCTATAGGAGCCTGCATAAGAATTTGTGTGAGATTCTTCGAAAATACATCCATAGATGTATCTTCCGCTCTGTCAGTAAGTATGCCTCGCACTTCATTTTCAATAGATGGTGCTATAAGCCTATCATAAGAATCTTCTATTGCTTTCACAAGGTATTCATTTGTAAACTTATTATCTTCCTTTATTATCTGTTCACTTAAATACTTTATGATATCATCCCTATTTACTTCTATCTTAACTTTTAAAACTTTTTCATTTTCACCACGATTGATTGCAAGAATCCTATGTGGAGGGATTTTAGCAACTCCTTCAGTATAATTATAATATATCTCATAATTAGACTTTACTTCCGCATCTTTTGCTTCAGAATGTACAAGCCCTGTCGATATAGTGTATTCTCTTATCCATGTCCTATAATCTGCTACATCTGATACCATCTCTGCAATTATATCAAGAGCTCCTTCAATAGCATCTTCTATGGTTTCTACACCTTTTTCTTTATCTATATATTTCTTTGCATAAGTTTCTATCTTTTGTTTTGCTTTTTGATTCCAAATAGTTTCAGCAAGCGGTTCAAGCCCTTTAGCTTTTGCCACACTTGCGCGAGTTTTTTTCTTAGGCTTATATGGTCTATATAAATCTTCAAGAGATACCATGGTCATCGCTTCATCAATTTGCTTTTTTAATTCTTTTGTAAGTTTTCCTTGTTCATCAATTGATGCAAGAATTGTCTCTTTTCTCTCATCAAGTTCCCTAAGATAGACCAGTCTCTCATAAAGCGTCCGAAGCTGCTCATCATTAAGACCTCCTGTCACTTCTTTCCTATAACGAGAAATGAAGGGTACTGTAGACCCTTCATCCAATAATTTTATGGCTGCATCAACTTGTTTTTCAAGAACTGCAAGTTCCTTTGATATAACTTTTGCTATATTCATAAAAACTCCTTATACCTTTTACTACACCCCTATAAGGATTCGAACCTTAAGATGACGGAGTCAGAGACCGTTGCCTTACCATTTGGCTATAGGGGT
>AUXO017882761.1_pt1 | contig 13958 bp, 9 predicted proteins | sample 768731 | NCBI WGS metagenome assembly AUXO01 (sample SAMN02715735, study PRJNA202380) | gut metagenome | biome: sheep rumen | host: Ovis aries | place: New Zealand: Palmerston North | reverse complement strand
AAATTCAAAAACTGATTATCTCACTGCTGGCTGGTGAGTTGAAGGCACTATATTATTAAGCGCTTACACAGAATTCGTTCAAAAAGCGAATAACTTCTTCTTGATTACCATTTTCGCGTAGTTTTATCAGATCATTAAGCAATGCAATAATGCCGTTATTACTTATGAACCTGTATAAACCAGTGCCCCATTGTGCCTTATCAGGATTATTCTTGTTACGATAATAATTCCAGAATCTAAGCTGCCTTGCTTCATTTGGGGTCAATTCAATGTGATAGTCAGTATTACATTTAACATATCCAGATTTTCTATCATCACCACGGAACAACTCATCAACAATAAAGATACCGAAAACAAATCTATCTTCTTCATCCATGTCTGGAAGACGAGTAGTAAACACGCATGCCGCTCCCTTGTGAAGCGATGATCCGAAGTGTTTTGTTGTCTGACCATCTTCTGTAAGCCCGGCCTGTGTCATCCAATCTGTCAACATAGTTGATTCATAACAGACAAAGTCACTTGGCGTAGCCATTATTTGATTCAGTCTGTCTCGTGTGATTCTGCCATTATAATACTGAAAACACGGACATTGCTCATTACTACACCATACTCTATGTTCTACTTCAATATTGTATCTAATAGTTCGGTCGGAACACACTCCGGAAAAGCCTATATGATCAGCATCTTTTCCGCCATCACAATAGTTGCATTTGATGGCTATGTTGCCATCAAGCTGCGATCCAACTATATAGGGATTATCGTTCATAAGAGCTCGTCCTTTCCTAGATTAATATCAATAAGCACACTCACTCTTGGGACTGAATATACTCAAGTAATTCACCATCTAACTTCTTGGCACGCTGAGGTGCATTCTTAAGACCGTGTTCCCTCAGAAATGACAACTTAAGCCTGTTATTATCTAGCCGTTTCAGTAACTTTAATCTACTGTATTTCATCTCCTTGCGACGAAGATCGTGAGTATCGTGCCAGAAGCTATCATCCTCTTCAATCTCCGATATATTCATATTGTTCTTGGTGACGACGGTTTTATATTTAATCACACCCTCTTGCTTTGAGGCGTAAATATAAACTATATCTCCAACCTCATAATTAGCAAACTGCATCCAATCAACGAATCCCCACTTTGCGAAAGCAGCACTGTGATCATACATGTTTGCATTTGCAGATATTAACCAAGTAGTCATACTATTAACCTCACTCGTTATCTTTTATCCCTGTAGGGATGTAGTAATACGCCCCATCTCTGAACTCGAGATGATCCGTCGTTGTTCTATTGATAAGATCTACCGCCAGATTATCAGGCAGAGGCATATACCAATAGTAGTGCTTTCCGAGTATCAGATAATCGTTCTTGTGTCCGTAGAAATAACCGACAACAGAGTTAGCTTTCATCGTAGCAACAAACCGTTCATAAAGAAGCTTATCCTCATCTACAAGCCACTTCTTGATGCAATACTCATGGGGAGCAGTATTGGCATACGTCGACGCAAACTTCCAATAGTGGCTTTCTGCATACTTCTCTGCTTCTTCAAGCGTGAATGGGATGGCAGCATCTTCTCTTGCACGTTCTGCCTCCAAAGCTGCAAGCTTAGCGTTAGCCTCTTCTTCCGTGTCGAAAATGACTGGCTTGAAGTCCTCTTGGAACACATTACCGGAACGGCCATCATAGATAGCAAATTTGCTTGTCCCATTATCGTTATATGAAGAAACATATATCTTACTCATAAACATTCCTCAGGCTAGGGGTATACGATACTATTGAACTGAAAATGGATTTTCGCCATACTTTTGAGAACCAATTTTATTCGAATCAAAATCCATGGTTGTCATCACTCGCGCTGTATTATTTTTTTCAGTGCCAAGGCTATTTTTTCAACATGTTCTTGAGTATTATATTTCCCGAGGGATATTCGTATTGTCCCTCTTGCATAGTCTTTGGCTACGCCAATTGCATCAATAACATGAGAAATCTGAGTGTTCTTACTATCGCATGCTGACCCGGTAGAAATACATATTCCCATAAGATCCATTCTATGAAGAATCATTTCTCCATCTGAGTTTCTAAAAGATAAGCTTATATTCCCAGGAAGATGGCTATCAGCTCCGTTTCTAACAAAGTCAAGCCCATAACTATGTAATCTATCAATAAGAAGCGTTTCTAGTTCATTCATTTTACTCTTGAATGAGACCAATTCTTCATTATTAATTCTCAGAGCAGTAGCCATTCCAACAATAGCTGGAACATTTTCTGTGCCCGCACGCATACGATGCTCTTGCGCTCCGCCATTCATAAACGGATCAATTGGGACTCCATTACGAACATATAAGAAACCGACACCTTTGGGGCCATTAAATTTATGTGCTGAAGCAGAAAGCATATCAACACCTAATTCATTAACATTTATGTCAATATGTCCCATAGCTTGTACGGCGTCAGTATGGAAAACGCTTCCATTTTTATGAGCAATCTCAGCAAGTTCTCTAATTGGTTCAATAGTTCCAATTTCATTGTTAGCAAGCATAACTGAAACAAGTTTAATACCTTGGTCGATATGCTTTAGCAAGACCTCGGGAAGCACAATGCCCTCATTAGTAACATCTAAATAACCAATATGGATTCCAAAACGTCTTAAGCTATCTGCTGAGTTTAATATAGCATGGTGCTCAATTTTAGAAACCAACACCCCTGACTGAACATCTTTGGATGCAAGAACTGACTTGATTGCCCAGTTATCGCTTTCCGTTCCACCTGAAGTGAAGAAAATCTCTTCTTCCTTCGCGCCTATGCAATCAGCGATAATTCTTCTGGCATCTTTCAATGCATTCCTAGCAGATCCAGAAAATGAATATGGCTGCGAAGCATTTCCATAACAGCCAGTAAAATATGGTTTCATGGCCTCAAATGCACATGGGTCAAGACTTGTTGTTGCTGCATTATCAGCATATATACTTTTATCTATATTAGAGGTCACAATGCTAATCCTTTTGTGTGAATATCAGGTATAGTTTTCCCGGCTTCTTTTGAATCTGCCATTCCCATTTGCTCTCTTATAATTCCGCGCATAATAAGAGCAGGTTGCAGACAGTAAACATCAAAATCTTCAGGACTTATATCTTCAGGGCTTTCAACTTGAGGGAAGATAAGCTTCATATATGCTGTGCATATTTTTCTTATTGCTTCAGTATCTCTAGTATCAGCTTTAGGCGGAATAATCAGCATATTATCAACAATCGTTCGGTAAGAAGTAGTATCCCTTAGTTCATGAAGGATAGAAGAGAAATATTCGGAATTCAAGGCCCAGCCATCTGCCTTCATGTCATCATTCATTCTTGGTAATTCCCACCCCTTAATAAAGCCATGCAACCTATCTAAGAATGGTGCTCTGTGAAACGGAGGTGGTAACTCCTCAAACATAAATGTGTGTTCATTCATGCTTGCTCCTGAAATATTTCCCAGAAAAACAATCGCTGCATTAACATTAACAAGATGCCCATCATCAGCCTTAAAGCTGCCATTCTCCATAATCTGCTGAAGTGATGAGTGCATTTCGGTATCTTTCATATAATCTGCTTCGCGTATCTCATCTAGTGCAACATAATCTTTATAAGCAACCACACCTTCACGCTTGTTAGTTTTGTTATATATAAGTTGCGCGCGTGTAGACTTACCAGAAACAAGCCACCCAAACCTACTGATTTGTCCAAACAAATACGATTTACCCGTTCCAGGAGGAGCAAGTTCAATGATATTCAAGCTTTTTTCAACAAAAGGCAGAAGACGTTGCAGGAATGTTAAACGCTGTTTATTATCGATAAAACCTTTAGCGTTATAATCTGCTGCAGAAATAAGAATGTTAATCCACTCTTCGGTTGTAAAGTTTCTTCGGCCTTCTTTATAATCTTCAAGATCGACTGTATATGGACAAAACGGTCGATAATCCGTCATTTTTATATATCCTGTAGATTTGCTTTTTGAAAAGTCCTGCATCCAAGTTAGTTCAATAATGCCCCAGTTTTCATTCTCCTTAAGCAAGGTGTTTTGCCACTTTTCAACAACTTGTTTCTCGATTATTCCACCAGCCCCTGATTTTGCATTCCCAAAATCAAGCATGTCAAACATAGTCTCACCTGTTTTAATGTCTACAGTAACACGTATTTTGGTGAGGATATTTATAGTCTCCCCGTTAGTGAGTTGAAACTTCATATGTTCGAAGTCCTCTTTGCTAGGGACATACTTTTGGATATAATTCTGAACCCTCTCATTGTCGATATTTCCATCATCATCGGAAAACTTCATTACAATCCAATCTCTCATATAAGACGGCATCTTTAAGTCCTTAAAAAAGCTTGCTCTTTTAGGACTTTTTAGTACAACCATATCCGCAAATACATCTCTTAATTTATCTTCTTCCATATTTGTTCTCCTCAAAGGAACAAGGAACACCCTTGTTCCTTAAACTCCTTAATCTTAATAACCAAATCTTCTTCTTCACAACCAAAATACTCGGCCATGCATGAAATACAGTAGAATTCTTCTGTGTCAATATCAATTAGTTTCTTCGATAAAGCCACTTCATCTTTTTTTATGGCCTTACCGCATTCAGAACACGTTTTCTTTCTCATGGCAAATCACCTTCGCCACCGCCCAACGCTGGCATTACTCTTACATCTTGCATAGCTATAATTCTGTTATCAGCTACTACATGAGGAGAATAATTACCGTGACCGATTCCTCTAAATGTAATGGTCCATTGTTTACCCTCATCTTGGCGGACAGCATCCCCTGCGATTCCGTTAATATTTACTTGAAGATTGCTGACGGGCTTATTGAAAACTATATTCAGATTTACCTTTTTCATTGAAATCTTTACAGTATCATTTTCCCAAGTTCCTGTTATCGGAATACTATGATTACTGTCAACAACAATAATAGGAACTAGCATTTCTTCTGGTGTAGCTCCACCATGTACTTCGCCGTATATTGCATTTTCATCATCGGCACCAGCAGCAAATCCAGACTTCTTAAAATGGTCGTAATTTTTGAACACAAGATATTTATTGCCGTCTTGTGTTTTCGCTTCCCTCAACTGATTCCATAGAACATTTGATTCTTGGTTAAGCTTACAATATCTTCCGTGACTACATACCGTAGCATCCTTAGGAGAAGCATACCCATCACGAGTATGAAAAAACCTTGCTGCCAAACGACTTGTTCCATGATCACCAGTAACTATTACGCGGTGATAGCTTTTCATCAACTCAGAAACTGTATCATTCAAGCCTGAAATAAATGATAATTGTTCTTGGACACATGCATAATAATCCGGTTCATCAATCACACCCTTGTGCGCTAATTTATCAAGTCTATCCAATTTCTTATGAGGAACACTCATATAATTCCATTGATCGTTATATTCTGTTTCGGTCGGAAGACTGGCTTGCCCGATTTCAACTTTTTTAACAGTAGTCTCACGATTGTTTGAAAGAGTCCAATGTAAGAGGGGGAGCCATTCTATGCCAAGGGCATCTATCCACAAGACAATTGTTTCGGAGTCAATATATTCTGATAAAACAGTATATCGCATATCGTATATATCTGTTTGAATTCCGTTAAAATATGTGTCTTCATCATCAGGCAAGGTATTCTCGAGTTTAAATGATTTGTACTTAGACATATATTGTTTAATTTCAGGGTCTACGTTCAATTCTTTATCACTCAGATAATAATACAACGCAGGATAAATACGCTTAAGCTTATCGCACGCTAAAACCTGATTTTTGTCTTCTCTCATCCATTTGCCAACCATGCGAAGAATATATATACGTTCATCTCGAGATAACCCAGTCATATACTCTAATCTATCTTCATAAGTAGGAACCGAATCTAATCTATTAAAGAATGTAGAATTAGGAGTTAAAGACATTGCCTTTATAAGTTGACGATATTCATTTAGCCACTCAGGCTTATTAAATTTGAAGACTTCCACCAATAAAAGATCTTCTAAATTAGACACGTCCGAGCTCACGCTTAAACAATGGCATAGGTAAGAATTGTCAGGGTGAAGTATATACCAAATGCAAACAAAACGCTTATAGCTATCACTAGAGAGCTTCCATTTTCCTGCAATATCAATTTCTGAAAATGAAGTGACGTTCAGAATAATCAGCAATGCATCATCTAGACTTAATCCTTTTAATGCATATCCAAATAACATTTCTTGCATCTCATCTGAACAATTATTACTTGATAATATATCTGCTCCATTCATTCTTTCTCGAATATAAGACAATGTATCAGAAACAACGTGAACAGAAATATCTCCATTGGTAGTACAAACACGATTAGCTCGTTTTGTTATAAGAATAAAATCAGTCGTTTCAGGAGTAGGATTCAGCCAGTAATCAAACCAACTTTTCAATCCGACTTTTATTTCACCCTTCATTAAATTAAGCTTGTCGACATGCTTTTCAAACATATCTGGAAGCACGAGCAAATTCATTTTTTGATCATATGTTTCAGCTTCAGAACAATCATAATAAAACTCTTCTTGCCTCGTGTCTCGTGTTAAATCTAAGTTTTTATCAAACCACTGAGCTTCACATCCCCAAAGTGGGATAATTATTCGTCCAGTACTACTAGCCGGTGCCTGATAACCCCAAAGACTTGCGAATCGTCTGTCAACCATTTCGCTTTTTGAAAATAAACGAAGATATTCACAAACACCAGTTAGAATAAGCCATTTGTCCTGATAATCTGCGTTCATCAGGAGTTCATACTTAGGCATAACATCGTCACTCGTAAATAATTCCTGCATTTGAACAAGGTGAACGTCACTGATTTTCTTTAACTCCGAAAGAAGTTCACAGTATTGTTGAATGTTTTTAACCATGATTGCACGACAAGGAAAACGCGAAGGAACATTCGCTTGTTTTTCCTTTTGCAAATTTGATACAACTTCCAGAATCGTCATCGTGATACTGCACCTCCTCAAATTACTCTATGAAATCATCACAAAATTCCGGATGGGAGTCCAGGAACGCATTTACCTTTTCACGCAATACAGAATCCTGCATTTTACTAACAGAATTTTTTGTTCCTGCCAATTTTTCTTTTTTTGCTTTTTCCTGCTGCGCTTGTTTCAGCATCTTCTGCAAAGAACTTAAATCGGTAATAGACCAAGTGCTCATGTCATTTCCAAGCTTCAATTTAGCTTTGTTAATAATTGAAGAGTGCTCTGTGCTCCAAATATCAATAAACTCAGTCCCGACTGTATTAAGAAATGCCTTCTCAACCTTCTTTTTGTCTGTCAGAATTGAATTATCCATATTCTGGAATGAGCTAATTGCAGATACAACTGCAGCATCTGCTGTATGATTACCATTTTGAACATCAATCAAAGTGCTAACAGCCTTTTGTAATTCATTCGGAATGATCCACAGAATAGGAACTTCGTATGAAGTGCACCAATCTTTCACAGTATTACAGCCTGTAACGGATTTCCATGTTTCTACTAAAGTCACTTTATTTCTGGCAAAACTAATACGTCCAAGTTGTGCATCTAACTCCTTTTCAAACTGAGTAAGAGAGGAATCGCAACTCATATCCTTTAGACCAGAATAAATCGTGTTTAGCTCGTCAGAAGTGCACTCCACATTCTTTGTCGAAAGAATATCGCTAAGGACAGGTTTCCCATCTGTAAGGCAGTCTTTCGCATACTTTCCATATTTTTCGAGAATTGCAATTTCTTTTTTGCGAACTTCAGGATTCAATTGAACTGCTTCACCTTTTGATACTCTATACAAAACCTGAAGTGCACAAAACCACTCCGGATTAAGTTTCTCAATTGCAGCAAGTGAAATTCGAAGAAATTTGAATAAGTTCGCCAAGTCTTTCTTAGCTGCATCCAAACTATGATAGACACAACCTTGAACATTACCAATAGCCTCAATATATTTATACTCATCAGCAACATCAGACAATTTTTCAGTAACTTGTTCTTCAGTCCAGGTATAAATAGCTCCCTGCATAACTGAATGAAGTTTATCATTTAATTCTTCTGGCTGAATATCAAGCTTAGCGGCAATACTCTTAAGTTCTGGCGAAGCACTGTATAAGAATGCTTTAAATGCTACTGCCATTGTGTTTTTATCTTGGAAAGCTTTGGCCAAAACCACTCGGATTTTTCCTCGTCCTTGCATCAACTGAAGCACATTGCTCATTGCTCCCTCAATATCACCTTCTTGAGCAATAAAGATTTGGAAATTATCAATGACCTTTTCAGCAGTTTGACGCAAGTCTTCACTACTCCAAGCATCGGCAGGTAAATACTTTAACACCCAGAATGGTGCACCGCTCTTTGTGACAGCCTCTCGAGCATTGTGGAATCCTGTAGTTTGTTCTGCAACTTGAGCTACAGTAAGGTCAAAAATTTTGCTTAAGTATTCACTGAAGTTCTGCCATGTAATAGAACCTGCAGACAGATAGTCAGTCGTCATTTTGCCTTTACACATGCTAACGATCATATTTCCAATCGTTGCTTCTGCTAAAACATGAGGGGATTGAACACTATCAGTCCAAGTGTATTTGCTATTCTTGTAGCAAGAAAAGACATATCCTAACAAAATGCCACAAGCTATTGTATCGTAATAGCCAAACGGAGGTTCTTGTAATGTGGACCAAAGATCGCCAAGGTTAACTTTTTGACCAGACTCCATTTTCTCGCGAATTAGTTTGGCAAGTGCTGCAACACTTTCTGTTGCACGCGATCCCTGAGCTTCCGACATTTCAGCAATCGTCGATAAATCAAGCAAACCTTCCGCGTTTAATGAGTTTAATACGTTTTTCAACTGAGAATTACCACTAGTTCGTTGAATACCAGCAGTCGGCGCTCCATCATTACAGGTTTTGTATGCGGTATTAGTGACAACAATATTTTCGGGAGCATACTTGAAAATGTTGTCTAATACATTTTTACGAATGGTCTTTCTTAGTTGAGCCATTCCATATTGATTATTAAACACCTGATTTCCGTTGTAGGCTATTATTCTACCTCCGCTTACTATGCTGCTCACCCAAGAAGTTAGGATTGTAGCCGCTTCCATTTTGTACTGGTTAACAGAGCCGGTTTGGCCTGATGCACTTGCCATCTCCTGTTTGGTAACAGCGGTTAGCCATTTATTTCGTTTCTCATCAGTAAAAGGATCCCTTATCAAGGCTATTACAATACGCGGTTCATTTAATTCAACTGCTTTGTTCTGCAAAACAGACTGGATAGCAACGCCTTGTGCATCACTATTAACAGTAACTAGAAGTAACCCCAACTTATACGGGCATTTTTCCAATTCTTTAACAACCTCAGCCAATCGAGTATTAATAGAATTTGTTTCAGCGCAACAAGCAGCAATTTTCATACGTCTATTCACAGCATCATTTTCATCAGCTGCCTGTTTTTCAACCGCCTGAGAATACTCACCGTCTTTAGAAAACATCATATAACGGCTGTATTTTTTGTCGTTCTGAGCAAGTCTAGCCGGAAAATCATCGCTATTCGCACCATTGAAGGGAAGCTGAAGACGAACATTATCATGTTGATCTTTATCCAGAACCAAAATCTTGCTATCTTGCATGGTTTCCAGCAAATCATGAACTGTATTTTTAGAAATAACTCCTGCCATACAAGTTGCTAAACAATCTTCAGTCGCTGCAATACCATCTTTGGTTCTTTTTCCACTATAAAGACCTTTTGTTGAGGACATTAATGCCATTAGCAACATAGCTGTTTTAAAAACTCGGAAAGCATTTTCATCACTCTCAACCATGTTTTTACTTTCTTCAAAATGCCTTATATATTCTGGAACTTTAGTATCCTTATCCGAGAAATCACTTTCACGGGTGAAAAAATAATCCCACAGCCAATCTGGAGTTAACCAGCAAGCTTGGCTATCTGGACCATATTTGTTTATGTATCCAACAAAACCAAGCTCTGAAGTAGACTGATCTTTCATAAATCGAAACATGGTTCGTTGAGCGGCTGCATAGTTTTCAGCTACACGAGATAAAAGCTTAATTGTCATTGGGTGTATCGGACAAAGATGATCTATCTTTTCACTAATTTCATCATTCAGGCCTGACATGTCTGGCAAAAAAGGACGAATATTCTTGACGACAGGTTTACGTGCCTCAATCCAATGCTCTGTCATACCATTACGAATGTTAATAGAACCGGCAATTAAGTCGAGCGCTGCATCTTGAGTAATATGAAACTCAACTTGATGGAAACGATGTGTAATCAACTGATATCTATCCGTAGTGAGGTTATCTATCATCTCTTGCGATTTATGAACGATAAACATCATGTATAGGGGTTTAACTTTCGTAAATTCAGATAACTGCTGTAAAATCGTAACATCATCACTATTCAGTATATACTCAGTAAACTCATCCCAAATAAAGAAGATTCCTGATTTATCGAGGTGATTGTTTTCTATTACCGCAGAAACCCACGATCTAAAAGTCTCCAAACTATCAACAAGACCCCAATTGAATTGACGGATAATAGAAGCTGTTCTCTGGAGTGCTTTTAAATCCGAGGCATCAATTGCTTCTTGCAATTCCTCAACACTTCCATAATCATCTCCCAAGGTCGTTGTTTGCAAAATATAATCCCAATTGTGTAGATGGCTGTGAACCTGCGTTTTTACAACATCTGCAAGTGAAGCATCACCGTAATCCGCTTGATCTCCAAATTTCTCTGCAAGCGCATCACGAATCGCCTTCTCCGCTTCCATTAGCAAAGAATTACCATCTCTTAATCCAGTACATCCAGTTTTCCAAATAACTAGATAATCGCCACCACGATTACGGCATTTCATAAACCGGTTTCTATATGCCGATAAGCGACTCGTGCTAGATAGATAATCATCAACAATCGGAGCCTTGTCCTCAATCAGATGTTTAACAAGAATAGCAGCATAACTCTTTCCTGTTCCATAACTACCATGGATCCAAAACGAACGTCTTAAATCATGCCCCTCGCTATCTACACCTTCATTATTTAATGACTGACATAGAGCCTCCATCAGATTTTCCATGTCATCTCCAACAATGTATTCTCGCCAAAGGTTTTTATTCCTGGTGTCAGCATCAATATCCACTACAGATTCGAACGTAGGACTAATTTCAATATAATCGCTGTATCTCTTGTTAAGCATATCTGCACCTCTCTGTTATTCTTCCAAAGCTAAGTCAATAATATCGTTACTCGAATAATCTTCGAGAATGATGTTATCCAAATTGGCAATAAATGAAACACGTATGTGCTTCGGGAAGTTCATAGCAAGTCCTTGAACTTGATCTCTAAATGCTTTTGCATCTATTCCATAAATATCATGGGGAGAGATTCCTTGTGAATCAACGTTGGAATGTGCATTAAGAAGCTCGGTAAACGTAAACGATTTCCTTCCTACATGCTCTGAATAACGATATAGGGAGTAAAGCAAAGCAACATCATGCGGATAATCCCATCCCTCACGAAAGTAAGAATAGGTATTCTTGGTCAGTTCAATAGGTATTCCTTGCTTTATTGAAGAACCAATTGGAGACTGCCTAAGAGTTTCTGTCAAGGCAGTAATTGCATTTTCTCGATTTGCTTTAGAGTAATTATCCCCAAGCAAAACAACCAAATCGCCTTTTTCATAGGTGGCACCGGGTTCTGCATTTAGACAGAACCATCTACAGATTGCTGAATTATAACAGAGGTTTGTCCATATTATTGCCCATACAAAAGGATTGTATGAGCCCATCTGATTCAGTTTCTTTCCAAGCTCCGTCACAGTAATAGTTGAAGAATTGCCTTCTTTCTTCATTTCTATCATTTCAGCATCTTTTAGCCATGTTTTAAGAGCCGTATACTGTACAGTTCCAAGTACCCCTTTAGAAAAACACTCCACACCATCATCCATAAAGTGTGAGAGCCATGCCTGTCTGAATCCAAAATGATGATAGGGATCTAATCCTTTCATGTTTACAAAACCTCCTTCAGGAACTCTCATGTTGTCTGCCACCAAACAACTTCTATCTGTAAAGTCAATACAGTTATTGCAATGCACGCATAAATTCTCACGAATCGCTATTCTGCCATCGGACAAAATAGTAAATGCCCCTGTAGGGCACTGGACCATACACGCTTTGCACCCTACACAATATGCAACCTTTTTAGCGATTCCTCTGATGTGCGCTATAGTAAACCTATCCATTTTTGAAAATGGATAATATGAAATGGTTGTTGTATCTCCATTTGCATGAATGCGACACTCGTAATTGAATGTTCCTATTCTTTGAACATATTTATCCCCGTCATTCTCAACAAAAACACCTAGAATCGGAGCCACATCAATCCAATTCTGTTTGGGTCTGATAATATCAATAATAAGACAGTCATTTTTAATTATTTCCTTGGTTCTATTACCACCGTTTAATAATCCTTTACCACCAACTCGAGCCTTCCATCCACCATTTTCAACATATTTCCTCGCCTCTGATTGTTTAGCATTCTGTGCATACTTTTCGACCTTACTTACGAGTGGCTTCATTTCATCTTGATATTTAATATTAGCGATTCCTTCCCACCATTCAGAGGATAAAGGACAAACCATGCATCCAACTCTAAATAGGCCTAAACGATATGCCTTATTGAAAAGCAAATCATTAGCCAACAAATAACAATACAGTTCAGCAGTATTCCATCTTAGTATTGGATGACAATTATTCTGACTTATATTTTTTGCTCCAATACTCACTTCATCATATTTAGCCCTTCGCGCACTTTCCTCCGCACGCACGCCATCATAAACAATTGCTTTTGCATTATAATTTCCTGTGAGTTCACGCAGTTTTAAAATCGTAGGTACAGATTTGTGAACAGTGCAACACCACCTCATTCTTCTTCCAGGGGGACCAAATTCCTCCCAACTTTCTTCTGGTGGCATGTGACACTCTGCTTCTTCGAATCTTAATTGAGGCCATCGAGCCTTGGCCTCTTCAACAGCTTGCAGTGTATCAGAAAGCTCCATTCCCGTATTACTAAAGACAACATAAAACTCATTGGGAGCCAATGCTTTTGCTACTAAATCAAGTAAAGCAATAGAATCTTTTCCGCCAGAAAACGCACAAATGAAAGCAAATCCTTGTTTGACATATCGGTTATATTGTTCTTGTATAAACTCAATAGCTTTTTGTTCCATGTTTACCAAGAGATCTTTATTAACTTCATAAAGACGCCTAATGTCAACCGGCTGAAGTTTTATTCGTTCTTCAGATAGTCTTTTTATACTTGGTTTGGAATAAAAACTGCCGCCTTGAGCTTCGGCTATCGTTTTACCGTTCAATATATATTTACGAACACCTTCTGCCCAAAGTAACGGTGCAGTCGTATCTTTAGGATAATCCCAATATTTGTCCATTTCGAAGAAGTCCAACTCTTCTCTAAACACAGGCCTTATCTCTTTTTGTATTTTTGCGTCTATAGTTAAACGGAAAATGCCATATTCTTCTGTCCATTCATATCCATACATGACATTTTCCTCCTTTCATCCATCAAAAATTCGCAAATATAATTATAACACTTGCTTTATATAAATTATAATAATAATGTCACGGTTTCACCTGAGGCATCCCATGCAAATCGCGGATCGTTTCCAATTGCGCGTCTTAAATTATCAATAAGCTCACGATTTCCTATTAGCTTTCCGTAGGCTAGAAGCCTTCTCAATTCGCCCTCATTAAAGCGTCGTTCTGATATTTCGTTATCTATAATGTAGGCTATAACTGCATCTCCAAAGCTACGCAAAACGCTATCATTTCGCACCAAAAGGCAATGAATAGAATCATATTGCACGTTTAAGTCAGAATAAATCGTACGTGCGTTCAATTTTTCTCC
>AUXO014036492.1_pt1 | contig 13958 bp, 13 predicted proteins | sample 768731 | NCBI WGS metagenome assembly AUXO01 (sample SAMN02715735, study PRJNA202380) | gut metagenome | biome: sheep rumen | host: Ovis aries | place: New Zealand: Palmerston North | reverse complement strand
ACATGGGTATATATAATATGACCGATGAATTTTTTTGTTTGCTTTTAAATCATACTTTCTCGACTCAAAATCGTAATATTCTTGTTGTTGTTAATAGTATTTATGAAGCAAATAAATTATATAGTTCTTTATCAAATTATAATTCTGATGTTTTCTTGTTTCCAATGGATGATTTTTTGACTAGTGAGGCATTAGCAATGTCGCCAGATTTACGTATTAATCGTTTGGAGACTCTTAATCGTGTTGTTAATCGTAAAAAGAGTATTGTTATTACTAATTTAATGGGTTATTTAAGATATTTACCTACTAAAGATGATTATCAAAAATTTATTCTTCACTTATCTGTTGGTGATGTTATTAGTCCATCTGATTTAATTCATAAACTTTCTTCTTGTGGGTATGAACATACTACTTTGGTTAATAAGACTGGTGAATTTGCTTCTCGTGGTTTTATAGTAGATATTTTTTCTATTGATGAAGATAATCCTATTCGTATCGAATTTTTTGATGATGAAATCGAATCCATTCGTTTCTTTGATCCAGATACTCAAAAGTCTATTCATTCTGTTTCATCCATTCAAATTAAACCATTTCATGAGTTTTTAACGTTTAAAGAGACTGAAGAAGAGCATTTTGGTAAACAAAAATATTTGCCTATGTATGAAGAAGTTGCCAATATTTCTAATTATTTACCAGATTGTTATACTTTTTTTAAGGATTATAATCAATTAGAATTAAGTTTTGTGAATATTTTAGAAGAAACTGTTACTTATAAAGAAGAGAAGGATACTTTGTTTTCGTCTTCTTATATGTTTGATTTTCATTCTTTAATTCCAAGCTTTCCAATTTTCTATTTGTCATTAAATAATGTTAATTCCTTTGATTATATTGATAAAATGCATGATTTTAATGTAAAAACTATTAGTAATTTCTATGAAAATGTGGATATGTTAAATCATTTTATTTATGAACAAATTCAAAATCATAAGACGGTTTTAATTTGTTTGAAAAAGTATCAGATTCGAAGTGTGTTAAAACATCTTACTATGAAAGTTGTTGAGTCATCTTTTGATTCTATTCGTTTAGGGGAAGTAAATATCGTTGAAAATGAATTAAATCAGGGTTTTATTTATGATAATTTTGTTGTGTTGACTTCGAATGAATTATTTCAGAAAGTTGAAAGCAAAAAAAAGTATAATACCAAGTTTAAATATTCTACTGCGATTCAAGATATTAATAAATTAGAAGTTGGAGATTATGTTGTTCACAATGTACACGGTATTGGTGTCTATAACGGTATTAAGTCTTTGACTTTAAATGATGTTACTAAAGATTATTTAGAAGTGTTGTATCAGGGTACAGATAAAATCTATATACCTGTTGAAAAAATTCATTTATTGAGTAAATATTCTGGTAGAGAAGGATTAGTTCCTAAAGTGAATAAATTAGGAGGTTCTGATTGGCAAAAAACAAAATCTCGTGTTAAAGAAAAAGTAACAGATATGGCCGAAAAATTAATTCGTTTATATGCAGAACGTGAGATGAAAAAAGGTTTTGCTTTTTCTCCTGATTGTGAAATGTCTACAGAATTTGAAAATGATTTTCCTTACGATTTAACTATTGATCAAAAACGTGCTATTCAACAAATTAAAGAAGATATGGAAAAACCGATTCCTATGGATCGATTATTATGTGGGGATGTAGGATTTGGAAAGACAGAAGTTGCTTTTGTAGCGGCATTTAAAGCTATTTTAGATTCTAAACAGGTTTTATTTCTATGCCCAACTACTATATTATCTAATCAACATTATGAAAATGCGTTAACAAGATTTCAAAATTTTCCTGTTAGTATTGGTTTATTAAATCGTTTTACCAGTCCTAAGGAGACAGAGAGAATATTATCTGGATTAAAAGATGGAACAATCGATATGGTAATTGGAACTCATCGTTTATTGAGTGATGATATTCATTTAAAAGATTTAGGTTTACTTATTATTGATGAGGAACAACGTTTTGGAGTAGCTCATAAAGAAAAGATTAAGCAATATAAAGCAAATGTTGATGTTTTAACATTAACGGCTACGCCTATTCCTCGAACTTTGCAAATGTCTTTAGTTGGAATTCGTAGTCTATCTTTAATAGAAACTCCTCCTGTAAATCGTTTTCCTGTTCAAACTTATGTAGTGGAAGAGAGTAAACAGATTTTAAAAGATGCTATTTATAAAGAGTTATCACGAGATGGACAAGTATTTATTCTTTATAACCGTGTTCAAACAATCGATGAATTTTCTTTGAAAATTCAAAATCTAATTCCAGATGCTCGTATTGGGATTGCTCATGGACAAATGAATAAAATGGATCTAGAATCTACTATTTATGATTTTATCAATTATCGCTTTGATATTTTAATATGTACTACTATTATTGAAACTGGTATCGATATTCCTAATGTTAATACATTAATCATTATGGATGCAGATCATTTTGGATTGAGTCAGTTGTATCAAATTCGTGGTCGTGTTGGCCGTAGTGATAAATTTGCTTATGCTTATTTAATGTATCAACCTTTTAAATCTTTGACTGAGACCGCTGTTAAGAGATTGAATGTTATTAAAGAGTTTACAGAATTGGGTAGTGGTTTTTCTATTGCGACTAGGGATTTGTCGATTCGTGGTGCTGGAGATATTTTGGGAAGTGAGCAAGCTGGTTTTATTGATAGTGTTGGAATAGATCTTTATCTAAAAATGTTGCAGGATGAGATTAAAATATTAAATCATGAATCCATTGATAAGGAAGAGTCTGAAGAGAGTAAACCTCTTATCAATGTTACTACCCATATTGATGATCACTATGTATCAGAAGATGACTTGAAGATTGAAATTCATCGTAAGATTAATTCTATTATGGATGAAAATACCTTTAATCTTGTTAAAGAAGAATTGGAAGATCGTTTTGGAAAATTAAGTGAAGATTTAATTGTCTATATGTATGAGGAATGGTTTGAAAAATTAGCTAGTCGTTTAAAGATTTCTCATGTTCATCAAACTAAAAACTCTATTGAAATGGTTTTCCCTGGTTCTGTTGTTGAGAAACTAGATACGGAAGAAGTATTTATGGATGCCTTTACAGTTACCAATATGTTTCGTTTTGTTAGTAAAGGAAGCAATTTGGTGATTGTTTTAGATATTATTAAATTAGAAAAACATCCGATTTATTATTTGGTTACTTTGCTAAATAAGATGTATGAAAAGTTTGGTAAAAGTATTGACTAAAAATTTTTACCTTGTTAAATTAATTATACTAGGAGGAAAAAATGGAAGACGATATTCAAAATTTAAGACAACAACATCTGGATAATTATAAAAAGGCTATCTTGGAAACTATCAATAACAATACAAAAGTATTAGTGGAAGATATTGCTTCTTTGATTCGTAAACCTCCTTTAGATTCTATGGATTCTCTTCGTAGTAAATTTTTAGAATTAGCTAAGAAAAATACACTTGTATTAAATACAGAGAATTTAGGTAATCTTTTGGAAGAGTTTCGCAATGATGTTATTAATTGCTGTGAATCTATTCAAACGATTCGAATTGATAAATTATCTCATACTCTTTTTCATTTTTCTTTGGAAAAAGATAATGATGTTTATCAGTTGTTTAAGAAAGATTTTATTTCTATTAATAAGGAAATAAGAGGAATCATAAAGAATCAGTTGATGAAATCTTATGAAAATATATTGTTAAAAAAACTATCTCTTTTATTAGGAGATTCTGTTTCTTCTGAAATTTCGGATAAAATTGAAAAAGATCTTACTAAGTTTTTTAAGAGTAATTATCAAAAACAATTATTAGAAAGTTTTGATATCAAAGTAATGGTAAAAGATACTACTTTGATGAATAGTATTAAAGAACAGGCAGAACGTTATTTATTTACTCTAAATAATTCAAGATTATTAAATGATTTTGAATAACTTGATTCTTAAAATTTATTGTGCTACAATAGGCTATATTTCAAATGTGTTGATGAAGAGCTTTGTAATGGAGTTATAATAAGAGAGTCCTGAATGGTGAAAATGGATGTAATGAAATTATAAAAGTATGGCTTCTGAACTCTTATATCGATAGGTAGGTATAAGCGTAAATAGGCGTTAACTATTTAAGTGTGTAATAGAATTATTATGAAATAAGGTGGTACCGCGATGATTCGTCCTTATGTTTATAATAATTTTTTTTTGGAGGGATGATTATGGAAAAACAAAAATATTATATTTCAACTGCAATTGCATATACTTCTGGTAAACCTCATATTGGTAATACGTATGAGATTGTACTTGCTGATGCAATTGCTAGATTTAAAAGGTTACAAGGTTATGATGTATATTTTCAAACTGGAACCGATGAGCATGGAGAGAAAATTGAGCTAAAAGCTAAGGAAGCTGGTGTTTCTCCTCAGGAATTTGTTGATGAAAAAGCAGCTGAAATTCGTCGCATTTGGGATATTATGAACACAAGTTATGATCGCTTTGTTCGTACTACGGATCCTGTTCATGAGAAAGTGGTTCAACATATTTTTAAATATATGTATGATAAAGGCGATATTTATCTTGGAAAATATGAAGGTTGGTACTGTACACCAGATGAATCTTTCTGGACCGATACACAAGTTGTAAAAAATGAAGATGGAAAAATGGTTTGTCCAGATTGTGGTCGTGAAGTTGAAAGAAAGAGTGAAGAAGCTTACTTCTTTAAATTAAGCAAATATCAAAAACAATTGGAAGAATATATCGAATCTCATCCAGATTTTATTCAACCAGTTGCTCGTAAAAATGAAATGATCAATAATTTTATCAAACCTGGTTTACAAGATTTATGTGTTTCTCGTACTTCTTTTAAGTGGGGAATTCCTGTTGACTTTGATCCAAAGCATGTTGTTTATGTTTGGCTTGATGCTTTATCTAATTACATTACGAATATTGGATATGATGTTAATAATTCCACGGAGGAATTTGCTTATAAATGGCCTGTTGATTTGCATTTAATTGGAAAAGATATTATTCGTTTCCATACTATTTATTGGCCTTGCTTTTTGATGAGTTTGGATGTACCTCTACCAAAGCAAGTATTTGGACATCCTTGGTTAATCATGAGCGACGGTAAGATGAGCAAATCGAAGGGTAATGTTATCTATGCAGATGATTTGGTTGAAGAGTTTGGTGTAGATGCTGTTCGCTATTATTTCTTACATGAAATGCCTTTTGCCAGTGATGGTATATTTACGAGGGACTTGTTAATTGAGCGTATTAATGGAGATTTAGCAAATATTCTTGGTAATTTAGTTCAGAGAACTATTTCTATGGGAAATAAATATTTTGAAGGTAAAGTTTCGAATAAAAAAGTTAAAGATTCTATGGATGATGAATTTTTAGAAACTATCAATTCTTTGGAAAATCGTGTTACAGATAAAATGGAACATCTTCAAATTAGTGATGCAATTACGGAAATATTTACTTTGTTACGTGCAAGTAATAAGTATATTGATGATACTACTCCTTGGATTTTAGCTAAGGATGAAACGAAAAAGGATCGTTTGGAAACAGTTATCTATCATTTATTAGAAGCTATTCGTGTTAGTGCTGTTTTCTTAGAACCTTTCTTACCAGGAACTAGCGAAAGTATTTTACAACAAATTCAGAATAGTAAGAAAGATTTCCAATTCCTTGAAGATAATATTTATCAATTAGGAACGCCAACTCCATTGTTTATGAGAATCGATACTACAAAAGAATAAGAAGTACTATGTACTTCTTTTTTTGTAGTATAATGTGTTTGGAGGGATTATATGTTTATTGATACTCATTGTCATTTATCTTTAGAGGATTATGATGATATTGATTCTATTTTAGCGGATAACCGATCTGCTGGTATTGATAAAATAATAATATCTGGTTGTACTAAGGAGAGCATATTAGAATCTTTAAAATATTGTAAAAAGTATGGTGATGTGTATGCTACTATTGGATATCATCCAAGTGAAGCAGATATCACTACAAGGGTCGATTTAGAAAAGTTAGAAGAGCAAATACAAAATGATAAGATTGTTGGTGTGGGAGAAATAGGTTTAGATTACCACTATGGTAAAGAAAATAGTGAGATTCAAAAGGATTTATTTCGTAAACAAATGCAGTTAGCTGAAAAGTATCATTTACCTGTTGTTATTCATTCTCGAGATGCTACAGCTGATACGATTGCTATTTTAAAAGAATTTCCTAATGTTATAGGGGATATTCATTGTTTTAGTGGAAGTCTTGAAACGGCTCAAATCTATATTTCAATGGGATATAAACTTGGAATAGGTGGTGTAGTTACTTTTAAAAATAGTAATTTATTTAAGATTATTGAATCGGTTGGTCTTTCTAATATATTATTGGAGACGGATTCTCCTTACTTGACTCCTGAACCTTATCGTGGAAAGAAGAATTCTTCCAAATACATACCTTTTATCGCTAATTGTATTGCTGAAATATTATCGGTTTCTGTGGAAGAAGTATCACAAAAAACCATTGAAAATACCTTATCCTTGTTTGACTTGCACTAAGTTTTGTGATACATTTATTATGATATAGTATGGTGGAGGATTTATGAAGAAGGATATATTAAAACGGATTATAATTGTTTTGATTATTATTGTTTTCATCTTGTTTGTAATGTTTTTCTTTTTCTTAAGAAATCAATTTCTACCAAAAAGAGGTTCTAATCAATCTGATGTTAAGATTGTATATGAATTAGATGATTTTATTACTGTGAAAAATATTTTGCCTATATCAGATTCTATTGGAAAAAGTTATGATGGTTCTGTTGTTCAAGAAGGAACTCAGTCTTTGATAGATTTTTCTATTGTTAATTCTAATTCTGATTTAGTTGTATATGATATATATTTAACTAAGAATCAAATTTCTCCACGAGAGATTAAAGATAATTATGTAAAAGTATTTTTAACAGATGATCGCGATCATCCCTTAAAAGGCTTTGATTCTAATATCATACCGGTTTTTAGTGATCTTCCCTATATGTCACATAAACCATCTAGTAAATTGTTATATTCTGGTGTAATAGAAGGAAATACAACTCAGTATTTTCGCTTAAGAGCTTGGCTTTCTGATAGTTATTCTCTTTCGGGTCTTCTAGAAACTTTCCAATTTGATGTTGGTGTTGTGAATCAATAGGAGGTACTATGGCGAAAAAAAAGAATGAATTAAGGGGTTTGTTTTGGTGCTTTTTTGTTGGTGGCTGTTTTGTTTTAATGATTCTTGTAGCAATTGGTTTTGCTATGTTTTCGAATCGTAAGCCTGAAGTGATAGAAGAAAAGACTAATGGAGGAAATGTAATTTTAAAATATTCCAATAATTTTCCTGGACTTACTATTACAGAAGCCATTCCTATGAGTGATGAATTTGGTATGATCAGTTATGTGGATGATGAATACTTTGATTTTTCTGTCGAAACAATAATGGATAATGCTCCAGTTGTTGAATATGAAATATCTGTTTTTAAAGATTCGGTTTTATCTACAATTCCCGATGATTCCGTTCGTATTTATTTGGAAAAAGAAGAAAGTGGAACTTATTCTAAAGTATTTGACCCTTCTCCTTATCAACCAATTAGTAAAAAATCGGCTTTAGGTTCTGATAAAGGCAGTATGGTTTTATTTAAAATAAAAAAAATGAAAAATTCTACGGATAATTATCGACTTAGAGTTTGGTTATCGGATTCTAGTTTGATTACAACAGGAGATTATTCTGTTAAAGTTATTATTAGTGGTGTAGCAAAAGAGGTGTAAAGCACCTCTTTTTTTTTACTCAAATTATAGTTTTTTAATTTTTGAGGTATTATAATGTATGTAAAGATGGGAGTGATTTAATGGAACAAGTTTTTGAAAATTCTTTTCAAAAGATTTTATATTTTTTTCATTTTATCGCTCGTGCTTTTTTAATTGCGATTCTTTGCATGATGTTGCTAATTGTACTGATTTTCTTTCTTTATTTAGGTGATATTTTAATTACTGGTGGATCCGCTACTCCTTTATTTAGTACTTATATTGTTGTTTCTGAAAGTATGGTTCCTACTATTGATGTTAATGATGCCATTGTTGTAAAAAGAGAAAATGATCGTAATTATAATATTGGTGATATTATTACTTTTAATTCTTCTATTGAAAATTATGAAGGCGAAGCTGTTACTCATCGTATTGTTAATAAAGAGTCTGCAACTTCTGATTCATCCATTTATACTACTAAGGGTGATAATAATAGTCGTATTGATCCTGCTACGGTACGAACTGAATCTATTTATGGTAAAGTTTTATTTAAAATTCCAAATTTAGGAACGATTCAATCTTTTTTTGCAAAACCTAGTAATTTCTTTATTTCTTTGATTATTCCTGCTATGATTGTTATTTTATATGATATAGGAAGAATATTATTTATTATGAATAGGAGAAGAGAGTCTTAGACTTTTCTTTTTTTTCTGCATGATTTATAATAATGGCAATTGGTGATATTTATGGAGAAATATGATGTTAAATTTAAAAAGCGATTTGGCCAAAATTTTTTGAAAGATGTATCTATCGTTCAGAGAATTGTGCAAGTAAGTGGGGTTGATAGTAAGTCGCTTGTTATTGAAGTTGGGCCTGGTGGAGCTATTATGACTCGTGAATTGTCGCGTTATGCTGGTAATGTTTTGGCCTATGAAATTGATACTGATTTAGAAGAGGAATTAGGGAAGCGTTTAGATGGTTGTGGTAATGTTCATGTTATTTTTCAGGATTTTTTGGAATCTAATTTAGTTCAGGATGTTAGTCAGTATTCTTTTGATAAACTCTATTTTGTTAGTAATGTTCCTTACTATATAACAACACCTATTCTTATGAAAATCATATCTTCTGGTCTTTCTTTTGAAAAGATTGTTATGATGGTTCAAAAAGAAGTGGGAGATCGTTTTTCTACTTCTCCTGGCAGTAAAGAATACTCTTCTATTACAGTTTTATTGAATTATTTTTATCATGTTAAGAAAGAATTCTTTGTCTCTCGTAAACAGTTTATACCAGAACCTAATGTTGATAGTGTTATTATTTCCTTTACAGAACGTAAGGATCGATATCCATTAAGTGACTTTTCTTTTTTTGAAAAACTATTGCGTGATAGTTTTCAATATAAACGGAAAACAATTCGTAATAATCTTAAACAATATGATTTGAGTATTGTTGAAAGAGTTTTACATGAACATGGTTTTGATTTAAATGCTCGTGCAGAAACTTTAGATGTTAAGGTTTTCGTAGATTTAGCGAATGAATTAAGAAAATAAGTATTATTTTCTTTTTTTTGCATATATTATAACGGTGATTATATTTGAATTTTCAAATAGGAGATTTCGTTAGTCGTAAATCTTATCATAATGATGTTTTATTTCGTATTGTTGGTTTTCGAGATGGTCTTGTTTTATTGCAAGGAGTAAATGTTCGTTTATCTGCTGATTCATTAAAAGAAGATTTGCATTTGGAAGAAAAAGCAAATATGGACGAAGAAGATGAACCTATTATTCGAAAAAATGTGTTGATGATGCACTTAGATAGAGATAACTACTTCTATATTCCTGGAAAAATATTGCATATTGATGGAGATCCTGATTATTTGGATCGTTGTATGAATTTTTACAAAGAGATGGGAGTACCTGCTAATGGCATTTGTATAAAAGAAAATGAAGTGCCAAAACATATACTTGAATTACTAAAAGAATATCGTCCTGATATTTTGGTTATTACGGGACATGATGCTTACTATGCAAATAAAAATGATAAAGAAGATATTCATAATTATCAAAATTCTATGAATTTTGTTTCTTCTATCAAAGAGGCTAGGAAGTTTAATAAAGGTCAAGATTCCTTAATTATTATTGCGGGAGCTTGTCAATCTAATTATGAAGAACTTATTAAAGCTGGTGCTAATTTTGCATCTAGTCCGAAAAGAATTAATATTCATGCACTGGATCCTGCTATCATTGCTTCTTCTTTGGCTCTATCCAATAAAAATGAAAGTATTAATCTTTTAGAAACTATTGAAAAAACAAAGTATGGAAGTAATGGAATAGGTGGATTGATTACCAATGGAACAATGTATGTGGGGTTTCCTAGATGAATTTAGATACAGCGAGAAGAAAAATTAAAAGTATGTGCGGATTACCATTGCATTTTGTTTATAAGGGTTCTAGAAATCAGCTTGAAGAATTTGATGGAGTGATTGTACAGTGCTTTCCATCTGTTTTTATTATTCATGTTAACAATAATACAATAAAGTCTTTTAGTTATAATGATTATATTATGAAAAATATAGTGCTACATTAGTTATAATTTTGTTGCTTTTTGCAATATTGTATATTAAAATATTATTAGAAGTGTTTTTGCTTTAAGAGGGAGGAATATTCTTATGAAGATCACATCTGTAAATGTACGTAAAATTGAAAAAGAAGGTTCACGTATGAAAGGAATTGCTTCTATTTTATTAGATGACAGTTTTGCAGTACATGATATTAGAATTATAGAAGGAGACAACGGTCTATTTATAGCTATGCCTAGCCGAAAGACTGCTACAGGTGGATATCGTGATATAGCTCATCCTATTAATCCTGAAGTTCGTGCAATGTTTGAAGAAGCTATTCTAGAAGCATATAATAATGCTGAAGAAGTAACTGATGAAGAATAAAGATGCTTTGCATCTTTTTTTTTGTTCTATTTTTCTTTTTTTTTCATATTTTGTATTGGAGGCAAATTATGGATAAAGATAATTCAAGTATTAATAATTATAATCATAGTGTTAGTTTATTAGAACGCAAAACTTTAGTTATTACTGGAGTAAAGAAAATTGAAAATTTTGATACGAATCATTTTTTACTGGAGACAACTATGGGATTTATGATTATTAAAGGAGAAGATTTAGAGTTGATTAAGTTAGATACTTTGGCTGGTCATGTTACGATTAAAGGTTCTATCAATTCTATTGACTATATTGTTGATAATTCTAAAAAAGGAAAAGAAGAAAGCGTTTTTAGTCGGTTATTTCGTTAATGAGTTTAAGAATTCAATTTCTTAGTTTTATTCTATCTTTTTTGTATGGTATTCTTCTTTTCTTTTTCGTTTGTTTTTGTCAAAAATTTTGTAATCTCAAAAAAATAGTTAATCGCATTTTATTATATTTCATTTTTATGTGTTTCTCTCTTTCGTTTTTTTTTCTTATGTTATTGATTAATTCTGCAGATTTACGTTGGGCTTTCTTATTATTTTTAATTATGGGTTTTATATTGTCATATTTTGTTGTAAAGAAAAGGGTGTAAAGCACTGTAAATTTTATGATTATTTTATCTTTGAATGGATATTAGGAGTTATAATATAAGTTGAAAAGGTAGGTGAGTGTGGTGGTAAAAAAGGCATCTAGAGCTAAAGCAAGAAAAAGAATGTTATTATTAGGTCTTTCTTCTATTTTTATTATTGTTACCATGACATTCACGATTGGTAAATATTGGATAGAAATATTGGACAAGTATCAAGAAAAAAAAGCTTTGGATGAAGAATTAACAGCTTTAAAAGAGAAAGAAGAAGAGCTAAAGGTTGATGCAAATAAGTTGCAAAATCCTGATTATATTGCTAGATATGCTAGAGAGAAATATCTTTATTCAAAAGATGGAGAATATATTATTAAAATTCCAGAAGAATAATGCTATTTTTCTCTTTTTTTGTTATAATATTTTTGGTTAATGGAGGAGTTAGATGATTAAAATTGAAGATAGTTTTATATTTCGTCAAAATGATATCATTGTTGTTGGATGTTCCACAGGACCGGATTCTATGGCGTTGGTTGATATGTTATTAAAAATAAGGGATAAATATAATTTATCTTTGATTATAGCTCATGTTAATCATAATGTAAGAGAAGAGAGTTTTCAGGAAGCTGAATTTTTAAAAAAGTATTGTGAAGATAATCATTTAATTTTTGAATCCATGGTTATTGAAAATTATGGAGATGATAATTTTCATAATGAAGCTAGAAATATTCGATATTCTTTTTTTGAAAATATTGTTCACAAATATGAAGCAAATTATTTAATGACGGCTCATCATGGGGATGATCTTATGGAAACCATTTTGATGCGAATTGTTCGTGGTTCTAATCTTAGTGGATATGGTGGATTTAAGCCTATTGTTGAGATGGATGGTTATTCGATCGTGAGACCTTTACTAAACTATACGAAGAAAGATTTAGAGGACTATGATGTTGAAAATAATGTCATTTATTTTGTTGATAGTTCTAATAATAAAGATAAGTATACTCGTAATCGATATCGTAAATACATTCTTCCTTTTTTAAAAGCAGAAGAAAAAGATGTACATTTAAAGTTTTTAAAATTTAGTAATTCTCTATTGGAAGCCAGTCGTTTTATTGATAAGTCAAGGATGAAAGCTTTATCAAGAGTTTTGGAAGATGATAAGATAAAAATTGATTCTTTTCTACAAGAAGACTCTTACTTACAAAAGGAAATTTTATACTATTTATTAGAAGATTTTTATCAAGATGACTTAATTTTAGTGGGAGATAGGCATATCGGTATTATTTTGGATTTGATTCATAGCAATAGGGCAAATTGTTTTATTAATCTTCCAAATGATGTTATTGCTCGAAAAGAATATAATTATTTTAGTTTGACTCGAGATACGGATGTAATATCTAGTTATGAAATTGAGTTTGATCAATATGTTGAATTGCCTAATAATCATCAGATTGAAAGAATTTCTTTTACGGAAGATAATAGTAATAATATTTGTCGTTTAAGTAGTCAGGATATCATTTTACCTTTGATTGTTCGTACTAGAAAGATGGGAGACAAGATGAGTGTTAAAGGTTTAGATGGTGTTAAGAAAGTTAAGGATATTTTTATTGATAAAAAGGTTTCTCTTCGAAATCGAGATTCTTGGCCAATTGTTGTAGATTCTTCGGGAAAAGTTGTGTGGATTCCTGGATTAAAAAAATCTAAATTTGACAAAAAAAAGACGGACAGTTATGATATAATATTGAAATACAGTTAAGGAGGCGTTGTAATGAATAGTTTTGATAAAAAGACTTTAAAAAAAGGTTTATTACCATATTTATTTTTAATTATTATTATGTTAGGAGTTTTTTACGTATTTAATGTTTTTGATAGAAAAGTAAATGAATTATCTTATGATGAATTTATTGAAAAACTAGATGACGGAAAAGTTACAGAGCTTAAGCTTATCGCTAGTGGAAGTGGTTATGTTTATGAAGTATCTGGAAAATTAAGCGGTTATGAGGAAAATGAAACATTTACGGCTACTTTGCCTTTAAGTGAAGAGGTTATGAAAAAAATTGTTACAGCAAGTGATGATCAAGAATTTAAGTTAACTGTTAAGGCTGATCCATCCTCATCATCTTTCTTAATCATTCTTGTAAATGTTGTGCCTTTTGTTATCTTAATTGGTCTTGCTTTTTGGTTTTTAAATCGTCAAATGGCAGGAAATAAGAGTTCATTAGATTTTGGAAAGAGTAGAGCTCGCTTAAGTAGTGATGATAATCAAGTTACATTTAAAGATGTTGCTGGTTTGAAGGAAGAAAAAGAAGAAGTTAAAGAGTTAATTGATTTCTTAAAAGACCCTAAGAAGTTCCAAAAATTGGGAGCACGTATTCCAAAAGGTGTTTTATTAATGGGACCTCCAGGAACTGGTAAAACTTTACTTGCTAAAGCTGTGGCTGGAGAGGCAAATGTTCCTTTTTACTTTATTAGTGGTTCTGATTTCGTTGAATTATTTGTTGGAGTTGGTGCTAGTCGTGTACGTGATATGTTTCAACAAGCTAAGAGAAATGCTCCATGTTTAATATTTATTGATGAAATTGATGC
>AUXO016166832.1_pt1 | contig 13961 bp, 12 predicted proteins | sample 768731 | NCBI WGS metagenome assembly AUXO01 (sample SAMN02715735, study PRJNA202380) | gut metagenome | biome: sheep rumen | host: Ovis aries | place: New Zealand: Palmerston North | reverse complement strand
GCGGCGATGCAGGAAAGCGGCAGTAAGCGCCGTGCCATTCCAGGCTCCGTTTCTTTTGTCCCGAGCGTAGCCGGGTTAATGATGGCTGGTTATATCGTCAGAAAACTGACACACAGCGTCGCTTATGGCGGCGTATAAGCACCCTTTTATCGGTGCTTTTTTAAATTGTCTTTACAGTTTGTCATTTTCTTGTATAATATTAACATACTATGGAGGTAGGATATGTTAAATCAGTTTTCTCGAACAGAACTTTTATTCGGCCAGGAAGCGATGAATCGCTTACCGGGGAAAAAGGTTGCCATCTTTGGTGTTGGCGGTGTCGGCGGCTATGTCATTGAAGGGTTAGTGCGTAGCGGAATTGATCATTTCGAATTGATCGATGATGATCGTGTCTGTCTGACCAATCTCAATCGTCAGGTTTTAGCGACGATCTCTTCTGTTGGCCATTATAAGATTGATGTCGCGGAGGAGCGTATTCATGATATTAATCGTAAAGCGATTGTCGAAAAGAAACAGACATTTTATTTAAAAGATCAGGCTGATGATTTCAACTGGGATTCTTATGATTATGTCGTTGATGCCTTAGATACCGTCAGTGCGAAGCTCTCCATTATTGAAGAATGCGATAAACGCGGTATTCCGGTGATCAGCTGCATGGGCGCAGGAAATAAGTTAGATCCTTCCAAGCTGGAAATTACTGATATTTATAAAACCAGTTATGATCCTTTAGCTCGCGTAATGCGTCATGAACTGAAGAAGCGTCATATTCGGAAGCTCAAAGTCTGTTATTCCAAAGAACCACCGATCAAACCGGTTGATGACCATGAAAATTCCTGCCTGTATCACTGCATCTGTCCACCTGGAACAGCGCGTAAATGTACCGATCGCCGGGATATTCCTGGTTCCGTTTCCTTCGTGCCAAGTGTGGCGGGGTTAATGATTGCGGGAGAAATCGTCAAAGATTTTGCCTGGCAGCGTTTGTAGACAAGTTTGCGCTTGTCTTTTTTTTATTTTGAAAAATAAAAAATGTAAGCGATTAAGGCCTATTTATGAAACTTTGTGAAAATAGTCATGATAACGTTTACAAATCTTCTTGTCAATGTTTCATACAAATTGTATAATTAGTAGGTAGAGTTAATGGTCGAAAATTAATGATTACACTTTGGAGGTTAATATGGAAAAGAAAGTAAAAAGAATCGCATTATTATCTGGCGGAGGTGACTGCCCGGGTCTTAACGCCGTCATTCGTACGATTACGAAAACTGCGATTACAAAATATGGCTGGGAAGTCATTGGCTTTGTTTTTGGCTATCGTGGATTATACACCAATAACTATGTCGAACTCACATTAGATAAAGTGGAAGATATTTATAAAGAAGGGGGCACCATTCTTTATTCTTCAAACAAAGATAATCTATTTGATTATCTCGTTGATGATGGTCATGGCGGCAAAGTAAAGAAAGATGTCTCTGATGTCGGCGTCGAAAACTTAAAGAAAGATGGCGTTGATGTCTTAGTTGTTTTAGGCGGTGACGGCACTTTAACAAGTGCGCGTGACTTCTCACGTAAGGGTGTCAATGTCATCGGTGTCCCTAAAACAATGGATAACGATTTAGCAAGTACGGATGTCACTTATGGTTTCATGAGTGCGATGAGTGTCGGGACGGAATTTATTGATCGTCTGCAGACAACGGCCAAATCCCATCATCGTGTCATTCTTTGCGAATTAATGGGCCGTGATGCTGGCTGGATCACTTTATATGCCGGTTTAGCGGGCAATGCTGGAATCTGTCTGATTCCGGAAATTCCATTTAGCGTTGATCATATCGTCGAAGCGATCAAACGCCGTGATGAAGCAGGCTTACCTTATACTGTCATTGCGGTTGCCGAAGGCGCTAAATATGCGGATGGAACAAAGGTTATCGGCAAGATCGTTGAAGATTCTCCAGACCCAGTACGTTTAGGCGGGATCGCAAAACAGTTAGAAAACGAATTAGAAAAACGTATTCCTAATCATGAAGTGCGCAGCGTGAACCCTGGCCATATTATCCGTGGCGGTGATATTACCCCTTATGACCGTATTTTATCGATTCGTTACGGCGTGGCAGCGGCCGATTTAATCGCGGAAGGCAAGTTTGGTAATGTCGTGACTATTAATGGTGACAAGATGGGCTACACTTCTTTAGAAGAAGTCATCGGGGCTGCGAAAGTTGGTCAGCAGAAACATGTTGATCCAAATGGCGAATTAGTGCGTGACGCGAAAGCCATGGGTGTTTCTTTTGGTGATGAATAGAGTATAGGATTTGTCATCGAGAAAAAAATTTGATAGAATAACAATGCCTAAGATGTGATGAATATTTTTCATCACATTTTCTTATGGTGTTCATACTCAGTTCATAATGATGATTATGATGTAGAGTTAAACTGTAGAAAGGAAGCAGCCTTGGCTGCTAGGTGTAATAATGATCGATGAATTAATGGCTGCGGGGCAATACGCTGCCGCATTAGAAAAACTCGCAGATTTAAGTGATGAAGAAGTCCGTCTTAAACGTCTCATTTGTCTTAATAGTTTAGGAGAATTTGAAAAGGCGAAGTTAGAAGGGAAAGCCGCGAAAGCGGTCGCTAAGGAAACTTACTATGATGTCGTTGGACAGTATATCATGAGCTTAAAGGAATGCGAAGATTATGAGGAAGCGATCAATATTCTCATTGAAGAGTTATCGATGCCCTATATTCCTTATGAATATGAAAATGCCTTCAATACGGCTTATGATGAGATTTTATTAGCCAAGCAGGATGCGGCGTACGGTAATGAAAAGAAACAGATTTTCTCTAGTGAGGAAATTGAAGTGATCTTAAATAAAGATGATGTCAATGATGATCTGCTTTATATGGCTTTAGATCAGCTCCAGCAGCTCAATGTCCGCATTCTCATGCCAAGTATTCGTCAGTACTTAGAAAATCCGAAGAAACCGCCATTTGCGAAAACGCTGATTATGGAAACGCTGATTGAACAGCAGGTTGATGAAGAATTAGAAGTATCAAAATTTCATGACTACTATACCTTTAATCCTTCATATAGCCCATTAGTATTAGAGCAGATGTGCTATAATGGCATCGGTAAGGAATTAGTACGCGTTTTAGAGGATGAAAATGCCAGTCTCTTAAATCAGTGCTTAGATTACTTAGAGTATTACTTATATGTCATCTATCCAAAAGATATTTATGAAGATGAGTATAGTTTAATAGCAGCGGCTTTACATTATTATGTGGCGACGCTGCAAAATATTGAAGTCGATGAAATGGACTTAGAAATCGCTTATAACGTATCGATGTCGCAGGTTGAAAATATGCTTTTAGCACTCAAGGAAATAGAGTGATAAAGGCCTTGCAAACAAGTGACTATTCATGTATAATACGTTAGTGTAAAAAAGGAGAATTATTGTAAATGGAAACAACTGTTAAAAAACTTGAAAAAAGCATGGTTGAAGTGAAAGCTACTTTCACCGCTGAAGAATGGAAAGAAGCTCAGAAAAAAGCTTTAAAGAAGATCGCGGCTACAGCGCAGATCGATGGCTTTAGAAAGGGTCATGTTCCAGCTAATTTAATCAAGGCTAAAGTTGGTAAACAGGCATTATTATCAGAAGCTGCAGATGAAATCTTACAGACTTCATACGCTGCTATTTTCTTAGATAATAATATTGAACCAGTTGGCCAGCCAACAGCTAACATCGATAAGATGACAGAAGACGAATTAGAAATCACTTTCACAGCACCAGTTGCTCCGGAAGTTGAATTAAAACAATATAAAGACTTAAATGTTAAAAAGAAAGCAGTTCGTGTGACTGCTAAAGAAATTGATGAACGTTTAGCTCAGTACCAGAATGAATTCGCTGAATTAGAAGTGAAGAATGATGGTGAAGTCGCTGAAGGCGATACCGCTAATATCGATTTCGAAGGTTTCAAAGACGGCGTTGCATTTGACGGCGGCAAGGGTGAAAACTACCCATTAGAAATCGGTTCAGGTTCATTCATTCCTGGCTTTGAAGAACAGTTAATCGGGATGAAAGTCGGCGAAGAAAAAGAAATCAACGTCACTTTCCCAGAAGATTATCAGGTTAAAGATTTAGCGGGTGCACCTGTTGTCTTCAAAGTTAAAGTTCATGAAATCAAAGCAAAGATCTTACCAGCAATCGATGATGAATTAGCAAAAGATGTTAACATCGATGGTGTCGAAACATTAGATCAGTTAAAAGATAACATCAAAGAAACATTAAGAGAAAGCAAAAAACAGGATGCGGAAAATCAGTTTATGAACGATATCGTTGATGCGTTAATTGAAGCAAACCCTGTTGAAGTACCTGATGCAATGGTTGAAACAGAAATTCAGGGAATGGTCTCTGAATTAAGCGATAACTTAGCGCGTCAGGGTATGAACTTAGATTTATACTGCCAGTTCACTGGTCAGACTCAGGAAAGCTTAAAAGAATCAATGAAGGAAGACGCTGAAAAACGTGTTAAATTCCAGGTGATTATCGCTGCTGTCGCTAAGGCAGAAAACATCGAAGTTTCTGATGAAGACTACGATAACCAGATCAAAGAATTAGCAGAAATCTACAGCCGTGATGCTGATGAAATCAGAAAGATCTTCACTGGTAACGAAGAACGCTTAAAAGCTGATATCGCTAACCAGAAAGCTCTTGATTTTGTGAAAGAAAACGTAGCAAAATAACAACGCAAAACAAATAAGTGTACAATAAGGCGCTTGACTAAGCGCCTTGTTTTCACAAATGATATAAGGAGGTATACCTATGGATGATACAATGACACTTGATCTGCCAGTGATTTGTACGCGTGGCATGTTAGTCTTCCCAGGGCACGAAAGTGCTATGGATGTTGGCCGTCCTTTTTCGTTAAAGGCCATCAGCAATGCGACAGATCTCTATGATGGCAATATTGTATTCGTATCACAAATTCACCCATTAGAGGAAGAAATCAACTTTGATACGATCTATCACTATGGGACTGTCTGCAAAATTGTCAGACGGGTAAAAAAAGATAACCATGGGACCATCAAGCTGACGAGCGCCGGGGAAAAGCGCTGCGAAATCTTATTCTTCTATGAAAAAGAAGGATGCTACTTCGCAAGAGTAAAATATCTTGAAGATATTCCTGGCGATCCTAACGAAGAAACAGCTTTAGTACGTAAGATTACGGAACAGATGCAGTATATCAATCGGAATGTCAACTTATTCCCACGTGAACTCTATGCCAATATTTCACAGGGCTTAAGCGCGTCGGAACTCGCTGATGCGATTGGCCAGTATATGAATATCGATCTCAACGAAAGACAGAAAATCTTAGAAGAAGCCGATATCAATAAACGTCTTTTATTAGTTCTTGCAAGCATGCAGAAAGAAAAGACAATTAATGAAATCGAATCAACGATCAACGAAAAAGTTAAGAAATCTATCGATGAAAATCAGAAGGAATTCTACTTACGTGAACGTCTAAAAGCGATTAAAGAAGAATTAGGGGATGTTCCTAACGGCGAAGATGATGTCGATGCGATCCGTAAAAAGATCAAGGAAAACCCTTATCCACAAAATATCAAAGACAAGTTAACAGAAGAATTAACGCGTTATGAAATGATGCCAGCTTCTTCCCCAGAAGCCAATGTCATCCGCACTTACATTGACTGGGTGATCAAACTTCCTTGGTGGGAAAAGACCGAAGATAATCAAGACATCGCCGATGTTGAAGCGATCTTAGATGGTGATCATTATGGTCTGAAAAAACCAAAAGAAAGAATCGTGGAACACTTAGCAGTGAAACAGATGACGCAGTCACTCAATGCGCCAATTATCTGTTTAGTCGGTCCGCCAGGAACCGGGAAAACTTCGATTGCAAAATCGATTGCCCATGCTTTAGGCCGTAAGTTTGTGAAAGCATCCTTAGGCGGTGTTACTGATGAATCAGAAATCCGTGGTCATCGTCGTACGTACTTAGGCTCTATGCCTGGTCGTATTATTCAGGGCATGAAGCGTGCCGGTGTCGTCAATCCGGTCTTCTTATTAGATGAAATTGATAAGATGGCGAGCGACTACAAAGGTGATCCTACAGCTGCGATGCTGGAAGTCTTAGACCCTGAGCAAAACTCATTCTTCTCTGATAACTATATCGAAGAACCCTATGATTTATCACAGGTCTTATTCATTGCAACGGCCAATGATTTAAGCACCATTCCGGGACCATTAAGAGACCGTCTCGAAATTATTGAACTTTCTTCTTATACGGAACAGGAAAAGGTGGAAATTGCCCGTCGTCATCTCATTCCTAAAGAATTGAAAGTACATGGTCTTAAACCAGAACAGATCACTATTGAAGATGAGACCATTATGTACATCATCCAGCATTACACCCGTGAAGCTGGGGTGCGTCAGTTAGAACGTCTGATCGCAGCGCTGATGCGTAAATCTGTCTTAAAAATCTTAAAAGATCATCCAGATAATATCACCATTAAGGTGGAAGATCTGGAAGGTTACTTAGGCAAAGCGATCTTCGATCATACAAAGAAGATGAAAGAAAACCAGATTGGTGTTGTCACAGGCTTAGCCTGGACGCAGTTTGGCGGCGATATTCTGCCGATTGAAGTGAACCACTTCCCAGGTTCTGGCAAATTTATTGTGACAGGCCAGTTAGGGGATGTCATGAAAGAATCCGCTTCGATCGCCTTAGACTATATGAAAGCGAATGCGGAAAAATATGGTTTAAGTGAAAAAGATTTCGAAAAACAGGATATTCATATTCATGTTCCGGAAGGGGCTGTCAAGAAAGATGGACCAAGTGCCGGGGTCACTTTAACAACCGCGCTCTATTCATCATTCACCAAAACGCCAGTACGTAACGATGTGGCGATGACTGGTGAAATTACCTTAACGGGTGAAGTCTTACCAATTGGCGGATTAAAGGAAAAATCTATTTCTGCACACCGCTCTGGTATTTCAACGATCATTATTCCAAAGGATAATGAAAAGGATATCGATGATATTCCAGAATCTGTCCGTAAAGATCTTAAGATTATCTTAGCGGATCATATTGATACCGTCTTAGAAAACGCTTTGGCGAAATAGGTGAAGACGATGTATACCATTAAAAAAGCAGAATTTATTTGCTGTGCTGCCTGGGAGTCACAGTGGCCTGCCGGTGATGAACCAGAGTTCATTATGGCTGGTCGCTCTAATGTCGGAAAATCAAGCTTTATTAATACTATTACCCATACCGAAGGTCTTGCCAAGGTGTCTTCGACACCTGGTAAAACCCGGACGCTGAACTTCTTTAATGTCAATGATGAACTGCGTTTAGTTGACGTGCCTGGTTATGGCTATGCGAAAGTGCCGCCAAAGATCATTGCCCAATTTGGGGAAATGTTTGAAACCTACGTTACTAAGCGTAAAAACTTAAGAGCTTTAATTCTGTTAGTGGACTATCGTCATCCGCCTAAAGATGATGATCTCACGATGTATGACTATGCGAAATATTATAAAATTCCTGTCATTGTCGTGGCGACTAAAGAAGATAAGTTAAAACGTAATGATCTGAAGAAGAATGAAAAGATCATTAAAGATGATTTAGGATTCGATGAAGAACATGATGTCTTTATTCGATTCTCTTCCTTGAAGAAAGTCGGCGTGGAACAGGTTTGGGAAGAAATTTTAAAATTATGTCATTAAGTCAGGGTATCCTGGCTTTTTGTCTTTCAGGAGGATCGCTATGAAAAAAGCCTTAATACCACTGGCGCTAGGTGCGCTCATGACTATGTATGTGCGGGATAACAAAAGCCTGACTATCAAACGAGTAGATATTGCCGATGAAAGGATTCCAGTGAGCTTCGATGGCTTTCGTATCTTACAAATGACCGATGTCCATCAGGCTAAGTTTGGCTATAAACAGCATCGACTTTTGAAAAAAGCAAAAAGCTGTGCGCCAGATCTGATTGTCATCACAGGTGATGTGATCGTCAATAGTCACACACCGCTAGGGGAAGTCATTGACTATGTGAAAAGCTTACAGGCGATTGCGCCCGTCTATTTTATTTGCGGTAACCATGAGACATTGCTTAATAAAACGGACCTCATGCAATTCATTTTAGGATTAAAAATATGCGGTGTTACGGTTTTACGAAATGAAACGATAAGACTGTATCAGGGCAAAGATGAAATCTTGCTTTCCGGGATTGATGATCCAAGCTTTAAAGCCCATAAAACCATTGAACAGGCCCAAATCATCGACGAAGAGGTCAAGGGTTTAGGAGAAAGTCAAATGTATCGCATTTTATTAAGCCATCGGCCGGAATGTTTTGATGTCTATGTCAAACATCAAATCCCGCTCGTCTTATGTGGCCATACCCATGCCGGGCAGATTCGTTTTCCTTTTATTGGCGCGTTAGTGGCGCCGCATCAGAAGCTGTTTCCAACATATGATCGCGGCCTTTTTGAAAAAGGGGCAACGAAAATGTATATCTCGGCGGGGCTTGGCGCGAGTGATATTCCTTTGCGCGTCCTTAATCCGCCAGAAATGACATTAGTGACACTTCATCATCAGTAATGTTTTGCTTTTGAAAGCCATTACACTTATAATAGAAATAGGAAATGGGGTGACATGATATGTATAAAATTGTCATTTGCTGCGCATCAGGTATGTCCACCAGCCTGCTTGTCGAGAAAATGAAACGATCAGCGAGAGAACAAGGTATTGACGCGAATATTATCGCCGTGGGAGCGGGTCAGGTGCATCAGGAAGGTGAAAATGCGGATTGCATTTTACTAGGTCCGCAAGTCCTTTATGCCAAAGACAAATTAACGAAGGATTTAAATGCGCCTTGTGCGATGATCTCAATGCGTGACTATGGGATGATGGATGGCGAAAACGTTTTAAAAACAGCTTTATCTCTGATTGAAAATCGCGCCGTCCATTGACGAATAGCCTGGGCTTTGATAGAATAGACATGCGTTGAACAGGAGGAGTACATAACCGCCTGCATTAAAGAGAGTCTTAGAATGGTGAAAAGAGACATGGAGTGTTATGGAAGGTAGCCTGGGAGCTAAATAGGTGAATGAAGTAGCTTATTTCGTAGAACTGCGTTAAAGTTTTGAGGCATAGCAATATGCGAAAAAAGGTGGTACCACGAGACATCGTCCTTTGCGATGCCTCGTTTTTTTATAAGTAAAGGGGGGACATTATGCAGCAAGGAAATGCGACCGCGATTCTTTTTACCTGGATCTTCTTTTTTGCAGCGCTGTTTGTTTTTGCCTTTGTGTTAATTCGTTTATTACACAAAAGCCGCCAGCGTAAAGTCAGACAAGCTGCGCGCCTGGCGGATTTCAAAGACAAATATGCGCATCTTACGCCGGCACTCATCGATGAATGTGAAGATGAGAATCTGCCGGGGGCGATTGTCTTAGAATGCCAGCGGAAAGAAGACGAAGATGAAAATTACTTCGATCATCTCAATGAGGTGGAAAAGACCGTCTATGGGATTTACAACATCAATCAGTGTTTAACGAGTTCCATTGGTTTACGTTCTTTCTTTATGACACCGGCGATGGCACCTTACGTTGACGCGATCGATGACATCTTCACCAATGTCAAAGCGCCCGAATTCATTGAACTGTTAAACACCGCCAAGCGTTTAAATGAAGTCATGGAAGGTACGCGCGAAGATGAAGAAGACGGGGAGTATGCGAAATATAACTTTTCTGATTTTACTGCCGCCTATAAATCGATGATTGCCGGGACAAACTTTGAAAAGAAAGTTATCAGCTATATCAGAGAAAACAAAGAATTATTTAAAGGAGAAGAAGATGAAACTACAAGATAAGTATGATCACCATCAAGTAGAAGGTGATAAATATGACAACTGGGTTAAGAAAGGCTATTTTGAAGCGGGCGATACGTCTAAAAAACCATACAGTATCGTTATTCCGCCACCAAATGTCACCGGGAAATTACATTTAGGCCATGCCTGGGATACAACCCTTCAGGATATTATTATCCGTTATAAAAGAATGCAGGGCTATGATGCTTTATGGCTGCCAGGAATGGACCATGCCGGTATCGCCACACAGGCGAAAGTTGAAGCCCGAATGCGTGAAGAAGGTCTCTCTCGTTATGATTTAGGCCGTGAAAAATTCTTAGAAAAAGCCTGGAGCTGGAAAGAAGAATATGCGTCTATTATTCGTAGCCAGTGGGCCAAATTAGGCTTATCTTTGGATTATTCGAAAGAACGTTTCACGTTAGACGAAGGGTTAAGCGAAGCGGTAAAGACCGTTTTCGTCACCCTTTACAACAAAGGTCTGATTTATCAGGGCGAACGTATTATTAACTGGGACCCTGTTCAGAGAACCGCTTTATCGGATATCGAAGTGTACCATAAAGATATCAAAGGCTATATGTATTACTTCAAATATAAGATTGAAGGCAGCGATGATACCTTAGTTGTTGCAACGACGCGTCCGGAAACAATGTTTGGAGATACGGCGATCTTCGTTCACCCTGATGATGAACGTTATACCAAATATGTTGGCATGAAAGCCATCAACCCAGCTAACGGTGAAGCTTTACCAATCATGGCTGATGATTATATCGAACTTGGCAAAGGGACCAGCGTTATGAAATGTACGCCAGCCCATGACCCTAATGACTTTGCTTTAGGTAAGAAATATGGTTTAGCAATGCCAATTTGTATGACTGATGATGGTCATATGAATGCGTTATGCGGTAAATATGAAGGCATGGATCGCTTTGAATGCCGTGATGCTTTAGTGAAAGATTTTGAAGCCGCTGGCGTCGTGGATCATATTGAAGAAATCGTCCATCCGGTTGGTCATAGTGAACGTTCTCATGCGATCGTGGAACCGCGTTTATCTAAGCAGTGGTTCGTCAAGATGAAACCATTAGCCCAGGCCGCTTTAAAGAATCAGGAAACGGATGACAAAGTTAACTTTGTTCCTGAACGTTTTGAAAAGACTTTTACCCAGTGGATGGAAAACATTGAAGACTGGTGTATTTCCCGTCAGTTATGGTGGGGGCATCAGATTCCAGCCTGGTATAATAAACAGACTGGCGAAGTCTATGTCGGTAAAGAAGCGCCAAAAGATATTGAAAACTGGAAACAGGATGAAGATGTCTTAGATACTTGGTTCTCAAGTGCGTTATGGCCATTTAGTACAATGGGCTGGCCAGACACTGAGGCGCCATTATTCAAACGTTATTTCCCAACGGATACCTTAGTGACTGGTTATGATATCATCTTCTTCTGGGTTTCAAGAATGATCTTCCAGTCTTTAGAATTCACTAAGCGTCGTCCTTTTAATCATGTTTTAATCCATGGTTTAATCCGTGATGAACAGGGCCGTAAGATGTCAAAATCTTTAGGCAACGGGGTCGATCCAATGGATGTTATTGATCAGTATGGAGCGGATACATTACGTTTCTTCTTAACGAACAATACCGCACCTGGTCAGGATATGCGTTATGTTCCATCAAAACTGGAATCTATTTCCCACTTTATCAATAAGATCTGGAACTCCGCACGTTTCGTTTTAATGAATATCGATGAAGATATGAGCTATGATGATATTACTTTAGATCATTTAAACTTACCTGATCAGTGGATCTTAAACCGTTTAAACGAAGTCATTGCCTCCGTCAATAACAATATGGATAAATTTGAATTTGGAAATGTTGGCTCTGAATTATATGACTTTATCTGGAATGAATTCTGTTCATGGTATATCGAATTAGCGAAAGAAACTTTAAATGGTGATGATCAGCAGGCCAAGATCGCCACGCGTTCGACTTTAGTGTATGTCTTAAATGCGACGTTACGTTTATTACATCCATTCATGCCATTTGTGACGGAAGAAATCTATCAGGCGATTCCTCATAAAGCAGAATCGATTGTGATCGCTTCTTGGCCGGAAGCTGATGAACGTTTCGCTAATGATAAGATTGATGATCAGTTCGCTTACTTAATTGATATCGTCAAAGCCATTCGTGAAATCAGACATCAGTACGTCATCAAAAACAGCGTTGAAGTCGCATATATTATGTCGACAAACAGCGATGACTTAGAAGATTTACTTCAGGATATGGCACCATTTATTGCCAAATTAGTCAATGCGAAAGTGGCTGGCTACAACCTGCCGGTTGATCGCAATAGCGCGAATGCTGTCATCAAAGGCGGGAATACGTTATCGATCAACTTAGGGGCTTACATTGATATGGAAGCAGAAAAAGCGAAAGCTGAAAAGGAAATTGCAAAGTTAGAAAAAGAACTTGAACGTTCGAAGAAAATGCTTTCTAATCCAAACTTCGTCAATAAAGCGCCAGCTGCAAAAGTTGAAGCAGAAAAGAAAAAACAGGCTGATTATGAAGCTAAATACAAAGCTGCTAAAGAAAAATTAGCAAGCTTTGAGTAAACGATAAGAAATGAGGAAAATTTTTCCTCATTTTTTTGTGAGATTCACTCCCTGAAATGTCTTTAATTAAGTAGGGGGAGATGAAAGCCTGGTGGCCCCTGACTCTTGAAAGGAAAACTATAAGTCTTTCCTCGCCACACTTATAGCGGTTGATTATATGTATGAATTGTCTGAAGAAAAGATGCGCAGCTTAAATGGCGGTGGTCCGATGAAGTATATTGTCTATGCCTTATTAGGCGCCGCTTTCTATCGTTTATGGCGCTCAAAGCGCGGCCGCATTTCCCTGCCGAAGATTATTACTATTGAATGGGGGAATGACTGATGATCAAATCCTTACCGCCGGAAGAAAATCCACGGGAAAAAGCGATTGCCCTGGGGATTGGTGCGTTAAGCAATACTGAATTATTGGCTTTATGTTTACATACCGGTTCCCGTCATGAATCCGTTATGACCTTAGCGACACGTTTATTAAGAGAAATCGATGGGCTGCAGGGTTTAAAACATGTTACCTATCACAAGCTGATTAGCATCAAAGGTATTAAGAAAGCGAAAGCGGTAGAGTTATTAGCTATTGTCGAATTAGCCAAACGCTTGAATGTTCCAATGAAGCCGGGCATTAAACTCAATACCCCACGGGATATTTATGAGTATATGAAAGATATGAGTGATTTTAAGCAGGAACACTTTGAAATTCTCATTTTAGATTATAAGCATCGCTTATTAGCTCGCAAACTGATGTTTATTGGTCCTAATAATGCGACGACTATCTCCGTTAGAGAAATCTTTGAAGAAGTCTTAGCCCATAACGGCTCGGCGATGATTGCCGTACATAACCATCCTTCTGGGGAAGCGCTGCCTTCCTTAGATGATGAAATCGCCACCTCGCACTTAATGGAAGCGGGTGAGGTGATGGGCATTGATGTTCTCGATCATCTGATTATCGGGGCCCATCAGTATTACAGTATGAAAGCTGAAACATTGTATAACGCACACGATAAATAATTGCAATTTAATGAGCCTTCCTCTATAATGTTTGCTTGAGGTGAGGACTGTGTTTAATAAAAAAGATAAGAGGAGTCAGCGGATGTTCTGGATAACCATTGTCCTAGTAGCCGCCAGTGTGATTTCTCTTTTGACAAGCACAAACAATATTCCGGGATCCGGAATAGTCAGAGATACAGTCGCTAATGTCGAGTATTATGTGATCAAAGCACCACTTAATTATGTACGTGGGGTGTTAGGGGAATATAATGAACTCAAAGAAGTTTATCGTGAAAACAAACGTTTAAAACGTTCCCTTGATAACTATGCCAGAGAGCTGGCTTTGAATAATGTATTAGCGGATGAATTACAGGAAATGCGTTCGATTACTAAGATTAAATCGCTGCCAACCGATTATAAAGTCAAATATACAACGGTTATTAAACGTGATTCAGAAAACTGGGATAACAAAGTCATTATTGATATCGGCAGCGGTTC
>AUXO012767871.1_pt1 | contig 13962 bp, 6 predicted proteins | sample 768731 | NCBI WGS metagenome assembly AUXO01 (sample SAMN02715735, study PRJNA202380) | gut metagenome | biome: sheep rumen | host: Ovis aries | place: New Zealand: Palmerston North | reverse complement strand
CAAAGCTTCGTCTAAAGCGTTTGCTGTATCACGAAAGTCTGTAAATCTATCGCTACAAAAACATCTTCTGTATGTTTCGTTGGCAGCTGCACAGAATTGATCCATACATGTTGCATAAGAATCACGACAAGCCGCATATCCGCCACCAATTTTTGAAACATCGTTAAATACAGCTGTTGCACGTGATTTGTTTGCACGAGAAGTATTTTTATCAGATGAAATATTTTTCTTGTTTGCAGAAGAATGTATCACAGTGCCAGATTTTTTGACTGCATTAGATGCTGCAGCACGAGAAACATTTGCACCACCGGAAACAACATTATTTCCAGAACGAACGGAACGACCAGCATCAACAGAACGTTGAACCGCAGCGGCACGAGAATTTACAACAGTATGTTTTTTACTGTTTGCAGACACATTACGTGCAATAACAGATGTTGCAGAGCGTCTGAGCGAAGCATTTGCGTTTGCTTCTTGAACATAAGAAGCATTTCGCCCCGTTGCAGCGTTACTGCCACGTGGATTTTGTGCCTGAACCCCAAAAGCAATCCCCGGCAAAATCATTGCCATTGCAGATAATTTTAGAATATTTTTTATGCCCACCACTTTCGTTCTCTCTTTATTTATGTTTTTATTTTATCATTTTTTGCGATACTAAATCAAGCGTTTATTCTATACAACAATTCACTGCGTTTTTTACCCATTGTCCAAGGCGTTTAACACTAGATACTTTTTCTTCTGTTTTTACAGTTTTTTTAGTTTCTTTTTTTTCAGGAACCTTACATTCTTTGACTGCACCATCATAAAAAGCAGGAACAGATTCATGAACACCGTTTAAGTCTATTAAGTGCATATTTAACCCCCAAAACAGAGAATATAAATCATATGCCTTGGAAAACATTTCATAAGCATCTTTCTTACGGCCAGCGCCCATTGCTTTTGTTCCAACTTCGTATAAACGCATAGAAGCGGCCAACAAATGTTTAGAAATACACCAAACTTCGCCATCTTCTGGACCAGATTTTTTAACAATGCGTTCCATTAATTCTTTGCGCATATTACGAACAGTGTTAATTAAATCGTAAAAACCGACTTTCTGTGTCTTTGCACCACTGAAGAAAAAGTGTTCTTCGAGAGATACCAAGTTCATCAAAGCTATTGATAAATCTTGATCAGATGACAAATCAAGTGGGTTTGCTTTTTTTGCAGCATCCAATTTTTCAATCATTTCTTCCATAGACAATTTTTTATCAGATTTTTTCATTTTATTTTTCCTTTTTAATTAAATCGTGTATTTAGAAACCAAGAAACTTACAATAAACAACATAACCAATGCCATAACTACTTTTTCAAAAGGGAAATGTGCATGATTATTATTACGAATTTTCATATATTCATAAAGTTTCTGGGATATAATATAAACAATTCCACCAACAATAGCCCATAACAAGAAAGCATCTATACCAAAGAAACAAGGTGTATAAACCAGATGTTTAATATATAACGCGCCAATCATTGAAAAAGACAGTAACATTAAAATCGCATCACGACCAAAAAAATGCCAATTCTTTTTATCAAACCATTTAATTGCCCAATAACCCAAAATAACCAAAAAAGCGCCCAACCAAACCGCAACAGCGTTATCACAAACCCCAAGTCTTCTGGATATTGTCAATGTTGCGCCAATTGCAACCGTGCAAACAGCACACGCAGGATTTGCAAAAACATTAGTCGTTGCAAATGTTCCAAATAAAATTGCTAGTAATTTCTTCATAGTTTCCTTTCCTTTGTTTCGTATTTTAACATAATTCAAGATTTTAGGTCAACACCATATTTATAGTTTTTTTATCGCCCTTAAATGCGCAGATCTGGCGCGTGGATTATTTTCCAATTCCGTATCATCTGGGGTAAAAACCTTTAACATTTCATATTCAGAATTGCTGACGGTTGGTAATCTTGGGTCTCCGATTGGTTGACTCCATTGTCTGAAAGTGTTTTTAACAATTCGGTCTTCAATACTGTGAAATGTCACACACACACAACGCCCATCTTTTTTTAATAAATCTTTGACAGAATCTAACGCAGATTTAATCTGGCCCATTTCATCATTAACAGCTATACGTAAAGCCTGAAATACAGGGGCAACATCTTTTGGATTTTTGATTAAATCACGCAATTGAAATGTTGTTTGTGGCAAATTCTTTTTTAAAATATTCGCAATCAAATAAGATTTCTTGATATCACCATATTCATACAAAATATCAGCCAATTCTTTTTCAGACAATGTTTCAATTAAATCTTTTGCACTTTGTCCAGAATTCGCGTTCATACGCATATCAAGCGGACCATCAAAACGGAAAGAAAAACCGCGTTCACCGTTATCTATTTGCATAGAAGAAATACCTAAATCAAAAACAATATCATCAAAATCATCAGAATTTAATTCTTTGATTTCTGAAAAAGGTTTGTTTATAAATGTGAATTTATCACCGTATTCTTGTTTTAATTGTTCAGCATCAGCAATAACATTTGTGTCGCGATCAAAAGCTATCACATTTGCACCGTGTTCTAAGAAAGCACGAGAATAACCACCCGCACCAAATGTACAATCAACAATTGTGCGATTTTTTATATCACCCAATGTTTCAAGAACTTTGTCTAAAAGTACAGGTATGTGTTTCATTATTCAATTACCACTTTTGTTCCCAATGCTGTTAAATCTTTTGCGGTTGAAGTATCTAATTCCACCGTCTGCTTTAAAACCAAAGACGCCACTTTATCCGCAGAATGTAATTTTAAAACAACCTGAGTCATACCGAACGGCAGGGCACTCAAAACCTTTTTTACATCCGCCAATGCGTTTTGAGAATATACTTCTATATTTATTCTTTTTGCTATTTTTGCGACCCATTTTGATAATGGCATCAATGAATCTACAAATACAGAAACGCGTTCATCACGAATAGATACCTTGCCAGAAATAACAACTGCTGTTTCTGATTTTAATACATCCATCAATAAATTTGCGTTTTCACCGAAAGCGACACCTTCTATATTGCCATAGCTGTCAGATGCATTTATGGTCAACATTTCTTTGCCGGTTTTTGTTGTGCGCTTTGAAAACGAATTTACAATCGCGGCAATCTGTACTGGTTTTCTATCGCCCAGCTCTGCTATTTTGTCGCTTGTCTTTAAATTAGAACGAGATATTAAAGATTTATATTGGTCCAATGGGTGGGCGGAAATATAAAATCCAAGTGCAGACAATTCATTTTCAAGTTTTTGTATAAAAGTCCAAGGTTTTGTTTTTGGTAAATCTTTGCGTAATCTGTCACTGGTAACATCATCTGCCGTTGTGTTTTCAAATAAAGATAACGCATTTGATGTTTCTCTTGATTTTGTGCCATATGCTAAAATTGCGTCAGCATTCATAAATATCAATGCACGGTTTGGTTCAAGTGAATCAAGAACACCAACCTTGGCAAAAGCTTCAAGTATTCGCTTGTTTATAAATGGTGAACACCGTTTGATAAAATCTGTCAGATTCTTGAATTTACCATTTTCTTCGCGTTCTGCAACAATTGCATCTGTGGCAATGGTTCCAACACCTTTAATAGCAGCAAGTGCATAAATAATTTTTCCGTTTTTAACTGTAAATGTAGATTCACTTTCGTTTATATCCGGTGCGACAATTTGAATATTGAAATTGGTTTTTGCATCATCTACAAACAAAGCCAATTGATCTGTGTCATTCATATTACTGGACATAGAGGCAGCTAAAAATTCTGCTGGGAAATGCGCCTTTAAATAAGCACATTGGTTTGCAACGATAGAATAGGCGATAGCGTGCGATTTGTTAAACGCATATTTTGCAAATTCTTTGAATTTTTCCCACAAATCTTTTGCTTCGTCTTCTTTCAATGTGTCGTGGTCGGCACAACCCTTTAAAAATTTAACTTCAAGTTCGGCCAGCAATTCAATTTTCTTTTTACCCATAGCTTTTCGCACAGTATCAGATTCACCACGGGTAAATCCCGCCAATGCGCGTGTTAATTGCATAACCTGTTCTTGATAAACAATAATACCATAACTTTCTTTTAAAATTGGTTCCGCCAATGGGTGAACATATTTAATTTCTTCTTCACCGTGCATACGCGCAATAAATTGTGGAATAAACGCGATAGGTCCCGGACGATTTAATGCATTCAAAGCGGATATTTCCAAGAAACTTGTAGGGTGCATTTTCTTTAATGTTTGTTGAACAAACGGCGCATCGAATTGGAATATACCTTCGGTTAAACCAGATTGCCATAATTTCATTGTTTCTTCGTCATCGGTTGGAATTTTATCTAAATCTATGTTGATACCACGCGTTTTTTGAATTAATTGAACTGCGTATTTTAACACAACCAATGTTTCCAACCCCAAAAAGTCGAACTTAATTAAACCTGCACTTTCCAAATAATGTCCATCAAATTGACATGATGGTAATTGGTTCGCAGGATCACGATACACTGGTGCAATTTTTGTTGTTGGTCTGTCGCCTATAACAACACCACAGGCGTGTTGACCCAGATTTCGTATAGAACCTTCCAATTCTTCTGCGATATCCATAACTTTCTTCATATCAGAATCATTGTCGATGATTTCACGAATTTCACGAGTCTTTTCAACGGCTTCTTTCAATGTTTTTACATCTGCAGGTATCAATTTACATACCGCGTCAGATTTAGAATATGGCATACCATATACACGTCCAATATCACGAACCGCGCCACGTGCCTGCAGACTGCCAAAAGTAATAATTCTGCACACAGAATCACGTCCATATTTACCGCCAACATAATCGAGAACTTTTTCTATACCAGTTGGTTCAAAGTCCACATCAAAATCGGGCATAGATATACGATCTGGATTTAAAAATCTTTCAAACAATAATCCATATTTTAATGGGTTCACATGGGTAATACCCAATGCCCACGCAACGATAGAACCCGCACCACTGCCACGACCTGGTCCTGTTAAAATATTGTTTTGGCGACACCAATTAATATAATCTGCCACGATAAGGAAATATCCTGGGAAACCCATACCTATAATAACACCTAATTCATATTCAGCCTGTTCATAATATGGGGCTGTGTCGGTGATATTATGTTGTTCAAGACGTGCTTTTAACCCGTTCATTGTTGCATCGCGCAACATTTGACATTCTGTTTCAAGGTCGCCCCCAAATCGTGGCAACAAAGGTTTTTCATGAACATTGACATAAAAAGCACATCTTTTTGCAATATTAACTGTGTTTTCAAGTGCCTCTGGTAAATCAGAAAACAATTCGTTCATTTCTGATTTTGATTTAAAATATTGTTCTGGTGATTTGCGTGGGCGTTCTGGGTTAATAACACGCGTTTGCCCCAAAACACAACCCAATGCATCTGTGGCCTCATAATCATCAGCGGTTGCAAAACAAACATCATTTGTTGCAACAATCGGAATATTTAAATCACGCGCAATTTGTAAAAACACAGGTTCAGTTTTTATTTCTTCTGGCAAACCATGTCTCTGAATTTCCATATAAAAATTGTTTCCGAATATTTCCAGAAATTGTTGTGCCAATGTAAACGCGGTGTTGTTTTGATTGTTTAATACAGCCATACCAATTGGACCAGTATGTGCACCAGACAAACAGATAATATCGTCTTTGTGTGCTTTTAATTCTGAAAATGTTATATACGGCCCCAAATGATGATTATCTTGACGCATATACATTATACGGCTTAATTCACACAGGTTTAAATATCCTTCGTGATGTTTTGCCAATAATACAATTTTAGACAAAGATGATTGACGTAATATTTTTGGATCTGCACTGTGTTGGTTTAATGTTATTTCAACACCTATAATTGGTTGAACCTTGTTTGATGGCATAACATCTGAAAATTCTGCGCAACCAGACATCATATTTGTATCAGTCAACGCACATGCAAACATTTCGTTGTCATGACACAATTCAGGAATACCTTTTAATATACCTAATTTTTTATTTGCGCCAACGGGCAGGGTTGAACCGCCAACAGAAACCTTTGAATGAACACGCAAATGCACAAAATCAGGCATATCAAAAACCTTTCCTTTTACCGTATATTATTAATTTAATTTTCCATGACAATGTTTGTATTTCAACCCAGAACCGCATGGACACAATGCGTTGCGGCTGATATTCATATTTGCCATATTATTTTCATTTTGATTCAGATTTGAATCATGTTCTGCCTGTTGTTGTGCTGTTGCATCAACATCTTCTTGTGTTAATTCCATACGGCAAATATACGCAACAGATATTGTTTTGAAATTCATAATTGTGTTTTTAAACAATTCAAGAGCTTCGTTTTTATATTCATACAATGGATTTTTCTGGGCATATCCACGCAAACCAATAGAACCCTGTAAATAATCCATTTGTTGCAAATGACGTTTCCAAACACTGTCCAATGCACCCAACATCATTTGACGCTGTGCAACCTGTAATAATTCTGGACCATATTTTTCACATTGTTGTTTATAACGACGCATTGCCAATCTTAACAATGTTTCATATGCAGCGCGTTCAGATACAGATTCATCTGTTTTCCATTTGTCTAAATCAGTGATATCGAGCGAGAATATACGCATCATATCATTATGAATTCCGTCCAAATTCCAATCCATTGGGTGCGCTTTTTCAGGAATATTGTTTTCACAAATAATTTCAACAACATCACCAATTAATTCTTCTACAAATGGATTCAGGTTTTTAGAACTCATCAAATCATCGCGTTGTTTATAAATAACCGTTCTTTGATCATTCATAACATTGTCGTATTTCAACAATTCTTTACGCGCTTCAAAATATCTGGCTTCTACGCGTTTTTGTGCTTTTTCAAGCGCCTTGGTTATCCATGGATGTGTGATTGCTTCGCCAGGTTTCAATCCAAGATTTGTTAACATATTTTCCAATCTGGACGCACCGAATATACGCATTAAATCGTCGTCCAATGCTAAAAAGAATTTAGAATCTCCTGGGTCACCCTGACGACCAGAACGTCCACGCAATTGATTATCAATACGACGAGATTCATGTCTTTCTGTGCCGATAACATATAAACCGCCAGCATCTAATACCAATTGTTTGTTTTTTTCAATTCTGTCTATGATTTCTTTTTTCTTTTCTTCAAAATCAGGTGCGTTTTCATCCAATTCAGCAATTAAATCTTCTGCATTACCACCCAATTTAATATCGGTTCCACGACCCGCCATATTTGTTGCAATTGTCACAGCCCCTGGTGCACCCGCTTGTGATACAATTTTCGCTTCGCTTTCATGGTGTTTTGCGTTTAATACCGCTGGGGTTATACCTAATTTTTCACGAACAATTTTTGCCAATTCTTCTGATTTTTCAATAGATACAGTTCCCACCAATACCGGTTGTTGACGGTCCATACATTCTTTGATTTGTTTAATAATCGCATCGTATTTTTCAGATTTATTGCGATAAATTTCATCATGATGATCAATACGCGCAACTGGTTTATTTGTAGGTATAGAAACAACACGCAATTTATATATTTCTTCAAATTCAGCTGCTTCTGTCATTGCTGTTCCGGTCATACCTGCCAATTTAGGATACATTCTGAATAAATTTTGATAAGATATGCTGGATACAGTTTGATTTTCAGGTTGAACCTCTACATGTTCTTTTGCTTCAATTGCCTGATGTAAACCTTTACCAAAACGACGGCCAGACATTACACGACCTGTAAATTCATCAACAATTAAAACTTCGCCATCACGAACGACATAATTTACATTTTTGATATACAAATGGTGTGCTAACAAAGATTGTTGAATATGCATAACCAAAATGGCATTTTCAGACGCATATAAATTATCCCCAACCAAAATACCTGCATCTTTCAATAAACTTGTTGCGTGATCAATACCCGCATCTGTCAAAGTAACATGTCTGTCTTTTTCATCTATTTTGTAATCTTCTGGAACCAATTGTGCAACCACAGCATCAACTTTGTTATACAATTCACTTGTATCTTCTGCTGGCCCAGAAATAATCAAAGGTGTTCTGGCTTCGTCAATTAAAATACTGTCCACTTCGTCAACGATAGCATAAAAGAAAGGGCGCAATACCTGTTGTTCTTTTGTAAATTTCATATTGTCGCGCAAATAATCAAAACCCAATTCTGAATTTGTAACATAGGTAATATCGCAATTATACGCGGCGCGTCTGTCTTCGTCCGACATATCGTGTTGAATGATACCAACACTCATACCCAAAAATCTGTAAACCTGACCCATCCAACCCGCATCACGAGATGCCAAATAATCATTAACAGTAATTAAATGCGCACCTTTGCCATGCAAAGCTTTCAGATACAAAGCCAATGTGGCAACCAATGTTTTACCTTCACCGGTTTTCATTTCTGAAATCTGACCGTTTCCCAACACCATACCACCAATCAATTGCACATCAAAATGACGCAAACCAATTGAACGTTTAGAAGCCTCACGCACAGCAGCGAAAACATCTGGCAAAATATCTTTTTCTTTTTCGCCGTTTGCCAATCTTTCACGAAAAACATTAGTTAAATTATGAATTTCATCATCACTCATTGCAGCATATTTAGGTTCAAGCCCATTTATCAATGCCACAGTTTTATCGTAAGATTTTACCAATCTGTCATTTACAGAACCAAACAATTTTTTTAATAAATTTGCCATTTTATTTCCTTCTTTTTTTACAATGCGATTTCAAGCCGTCTAGCATTGCCATATTTTTATTGTTTTATAGCAATTTTAGACCCTTTGGTCAAGCCACTTTATCCATATAATTCAGTTTTTTTATAAAACAAGTTCAGTTATGAAAAAAATCCTGATTTTTAGACTTATTCTACGGTATTATCATACACATTATATGTGTCATTGTTATACAAAACACGCATTTTCTTGCTAGATTCCGAATTTATTGTCAGATTTTGTTGTTTCATATTCATATAATATGTACGAGAACCAATTTTTATCGCCAAAGCAGGGTGGGTTAATTGGTCTTCAGACAAACACATTTTATCAGATTCATTATCACCAACACGCAAATATTTATCAGAATAACATTCATACTGTTTCAAATGGCATGACGCTGCACCCACAGAACCATAATCAGAAACATACCCCAGTTCACACGCTCTGCAAGAAACACGTCCATCCCAGAAATCATCAAATACTGTTTCAATCTGATAATGATTTTCAGGACAAGCGGTGATAATCCCTGAATCTTCAAATATATTCAACATACCATCGCCCTGATGATTATCATTATTTATATTTGCAAATAAATTTTCTGGGACCCAACCTTCTAGGGAATAAGTATCTTTAAATGTGCGTCTGAATGATTTGTCAACCAATGGGCCACTGATATTAGCAAACAAACCAGATGGTATTTCACCACTTAAATTTTCACATCCGCTGAAAGTAGCCGCAAATATGCGTTCTTTTGGTTCACCAGATATATTAACAAATAAATTTTCCGGTATTGTTCCAGTCAAACTTTTGCAATCAAAGAAAGTTCCTGGGAACATATGTGGCACAGTTGTTCCGGTTATGTTTGCAAATAAATTTTCTGGAATTGAATATGTTGGCACACCATTTTCAGACCCCAATTTTTCACAACCTGAAAATGTTCCATCAAACATATATGATGCCGGCTGGCCAGATATACCACCAAAGAAATGTTCTGGGATAGGTCCAGTAATATTTTTACATCCCATAAACGTAGAATAAAACATATGTTCTACTGGTTTTCCCTGTAATTCAGCAAACAAATCTTCGCTAAGTTGTCCTTTTAAATTTGTACAACCATTAAATGTTCTCCAAAATCTTGGTTGAGTTGCCAAAGTGTCCCCGTTTTCTATCGTAGGAAATATCTGGGCAAGTGAACCAGATATATATTCAATTGCATCATATGTGTTTGTTTGTCCAGCCCAATTTGCAAAAGAAATCACAGCGGTATCCGCAGTTGTACTGTACCCATCTGCCAAACCACCAATTCTTATTGTTCTGGTCTGACTGTCTGAATATGTGTGATAGATAGGCAAAGATGATTTGTCTGTTTTCACATATTCAGTAATATTGCCATCACCCCAATCAACATAAAATTTACCAGATGCAGAAATACGGAATTCAAAATAACTTATTGGTTTTGTTATTATTGTAAATTTTGCATCTATACATTTATTGTTATATTTAAATTGGTTTTCTTCGCAAACAACAGGTGTTGGTGTATCACCACCAGTGTTTCCACCAAACACATCACAAGAATTATTAAATAGTTTTTTTCTGAATTCTTGGTCGCTAGCTACAATTTCAGCACACAAAGCAGGGCAATTTTTACGGCAATATTCATTCTTTGTCGCCCAATCACCCGAAATACTTGATACGATATTACCATAAACAACCCATCTTTTTTTATCTAAAGAACACGAACATCCACCGTATGTTCCAGACAAAACAACAGTTTTTATATCACCCCTTGTTTTCCAAGAATTAGCCGCACATACCGCCCAACCATTTACAGTTGTTCCGTTAAAATCAACACTCCAACCTTGGTCGGCTGTATAATAATCAAGTTCCGCCATATATTGGTCATAAATTGCGCTGCCTTCGCCTGCGTTACCAGCAGATTGTGCAGATTTAAGATTAAAAGAACTGCCACTGCCAGACAACAATTGATATTCATCACCGTCATATTCATAATATGTATTTATGTTTATTTCTTGAACCGATGCTAATTCTGCCGTTGGATAATAAGAAGAAGCATTTTCAACAACCCCGTCTTCACAAATCAAATTATTCACTGGTGCATTATAATCGCATTCTTGATTTATTTCATTCCAAACATAATCACTGCCACGCGCAATACATTCAGATTCATAATCATATCTGCAACTTTCAGAACCTGTGTCCCAATAATAATATCCGCCATTATTTTCACAATCTGTTTTGTGATTTTTACATTCGTTGTTGTCCCAATAATATAAACTGCCACCGTCTGTGCATTCGGTTTCATAATCATATTTACATGTCTGAGAATCTGTATCCCAATAATAGTACCCACCACGATTTTCACAATCTGTTTTATAATCATATTTGCATTCCTGATCGGTTTCGTCCCAATAATAACCCGAATTACAAGATGGGGTGGTGTCCGCAACACAAATTTCACCGTCATTTAAAATATTTGTTTTATAAAAACTGCGTATAGTACTTGAATATGTTTTGCTTGCACATCTTTCCGAACATTTATCAAACCATATGCTTGAACCTTCTGGAATTACACTGGTTGGAGCAACCGCACCACCAGAATATGTCCAATTTGTTTCAAATGGTGCAACAATACGACACCAACAATTTTTACCCGTGTATGTTCCAGCAGGCACACTGGCGTCTATTGAACCGGTACCTTTGTCCCAACCCAAAGATTCACCGTATATCGTTCCGATATTTGTTGCTTCGCCTGTAAATGTAGAACCAGAATATGAATATGTTGGATTTTTAACATTTAAATCGTACATGTGTGATGTTTTTGTATATCCAGCATTGCAAACACATTCCGAACCATTGTACACAGAATTAGTAGGGCAATTTACATCCTCAGCAAAAACAAAATCAATATGACCAATGACGATAAATAATATCATCATTAACATATTAAAAAATCTTGTTTTCAAAGTCATTTCCTACTTACTCCATACTTGCATCATATACATTGTATATTCTGCCCATATGTTCAACATGCATCTTTTTGGTTGTTTCTGAATTTAATGTGATACTTCTGTTCTGAGATAAATTCAGATAATAAGTTCCGCTGTTTGCATTAATCACCATCACTGGGTGCGACAATTTTCTGGTTGATAAACACATTTCCGTATCATCGCCAATATGCAATTTAACGCCAGATTCGCATACTGTTTCCCATTTTGCATATAATGTGTATGGCTTTCTGGTTTCAGTATAAATTACATTTATCGGTTCATCTGCAAAATCAGGTGTTTGATACCAACCAATAAAATTCTTATTTTCTTTTCTTGCTGTCGGCAAATTAACCGTATCTGCATTACCATCATATTCATAATATGTTGGATAATTACCAATAAATTCACCACCATTTAATTGATAGTTAATTTTGTATCTATATTTGCAAGTATCATGTCCTGTTGCATAAATTACACCGTCAACAGATATTGCGTTTTCATCTGCTGGACACGATGCAAAACATTGATCTTCAGAACTTGAACCATTGTCTGAATATTCAAAACCTTCTGGACATTGTTCTGCACCTTGGTCTTCTTCTTCGTCATATGAATAATATTCTTCATTTGGACAATAGAAGTCTTCCTTACATGGTTCACACACATCAGAACGCGCCGGCAAATATTCACCGATTTCACATTTAATAACTGTCTTTTCCCAATTTGCTGTCAACACCAAATCGCCCAGTTTATCTGTGGTTATTGTTGTAAATGTTTCACCGTCTTTTGTCCATTTGTTAAACCAATAACCTTTGACATCTGGCAATGCGGCAATTCTTGTTCCAATATCTTCTATTGTGTATCTTGTTGGGTTTTCAGAATTGTCTGCGCCTTTCAAATTTTCATATGTTATTGTGTATTCTTTAAGTGCACAACCAGTACCCGTAAATTCATACCCAAGATTGCAAGAGCAAGTTGTTACATAACCACCAGCAGAATAACTGTTGCCCGGACATAATACACAACGGTCATCAGATGTCTTGTAATAATTTTCATAACATGGACCATCTGTCAATTGTGCATATAATGTTATATCTGTCGCCAACGATGGGTCTATACCAGTTATATTTGTTCCGTTATCATCAAACCAACCAACAAATGTTTTTCCGTTTTGATTCAATGTTGGCAATGGTGTTATAAAATCAGATTCAACCGTATATTCATGAACCACATCTTCATCAGAATCAAATTCAACCTCAGCACCATTTAACACATAATTAATATGATATGTTATTGGTGTATAAACACACGAATTGTTCCGTTTTTGTAACTTTCCGACAACTGTGTAATGTTCACGAACCGGACAAACATTATAACAATCGTTAACAGATTCTGCACCAATCTCTGCAAAAGGATATTCATCAGGACAACTTTCCTTGCCTGTATCATCAGATTCAGAATAATCATAGTCTTCACCCGGACAATATTTATTTTCTTCATCACATTCCTTGCAGACCAATGTTCCAGATGGCAAATAATATCCCGCCTCGCATTTTACTGTTTTTGGTTTCCATTTTGCATATACTGTTATATCACCAGTTGTACCAGATTCAATACCTGTTATGCGACCTTTAAGTTCTGGATACAAATACCACCCAACAAAATCATAATTTTCTTTTTCGATGTCCACAGGCAAATTAAAACTGTCAAATCTTGTATATGTTGTTTTAACATTATCTGCATTTAACCATGTTCCACCATTTTTCTCATAATTTATTGCATAGGCTTGAATCTCAATATCTGCGACACAAGTCATTGGTTCTTCTTGGACAGGCATATATTCATCAAGTGTATATTCAACACCATTGCACAGCCAACCTTTCAGAGTATCTGTTGTTATACGGCATTCTTCTGCAGTTGGTGGCAAAACATCAAAGCCAACATAATCTGTTCTTGTTATTCTGCGGTTATTACCACAATCATACACAACATTAACTTTTGGTGTTGTGATTGTCCATTTTGCATAAAGTGTTTTATCACCAGTTGTGCCAGAGACAAAGCCAGTTGTTGTGTTTGCTAAATCAGGACGCGATGACCAACCTTTGAATTTATATTCAAGTCTGCTGTCGCCATGATGTTGATAATCCACGTTCTTTGGATATGTTAT
>AUXO010295310.1_pt1 | contig 13963 bp, 9 predicted proteins | sample 768731 | NCBI WGS metagenome assembly AUXO01 (sample SAMN02715735, study PRJNA202380) | gut metagenome | biome: sheep rumen | host: Ovis aries | place: New Zealand: Palmerston North | reverse complement strand
TCTTCGCTGCAGCAGCTGCAGAGGGAGATCCTGACAAATGCCGTGCGCTACTTAAAAAGCGGCGGAGTGCTGATCTACAGCACATGCACGATCAATCGTGCGGAAAATGAGGAAAATGCTGCCTGGATCGCCGGTAAACTCGGCCTGCAGCCGGATGCGCTGGCCCCTTACATGCCGGAGGGGATACCGGGAATACAGGATAATATGCTGCAGCTTCTGCCGCATATTCACGGAACGGACGGCTTTTTCATAGCAAGGTTCAGGAAAAAATTAGCTGTCTGCACATGACGGGTTACGGTTCACGCCCTATCGAGGGCGTGAACAGATCAGTAACCATGACGACATTAAAGGGCAGGATGGTTTGATGAAAGAAGATTCGGCGGAAAAGCTTTTACTGCAGGCGGACAGCGCTGCGACAGACATAAAGTCCATGTATCCGGAGGAACTGCGCGCTCTGGTACTGGAAAAGGGACTCCCGGCATTCCGGGCAAAACAGATCTATGAATGGATCCACGCGCGGCAGGCGGCCTCCTATGAGGAGATGACCAATCTGCCGGCAAAACTGCGTGCGCAGCTGGCGGAAGAATACCCGCTTGTGACCGCAAAAACGGTCGACCGGCAGGTCTCCGCAGCGGACGGGACCCGGAAATTTCTGTTCGAGATGCCTGACGGCTGTCTTGTGGAGAGCGTTTTCATGCGCTATCACTTCGGAAACAGTGTGTGTATCTCATCTCAGGTCGGATGCCGGATGGGCTGCAGTTTCTGTGCCTCTACCCTGCACGGGCTGGTCCGGTCTCTGAAGGCATCGGAAATGCTGGAACAGATCTACGCGATCATGAGGGAGACAAAAGAAACGGTTTCGCATATTGTCGTCATGGGGATGGGCGAGCCGCTGGATAATTATGATAATCTGCTCCGCTTTATCCGTCTTTTGACAGGACAGGAGGGCGTCAATCTGAGTCAGCGGAGCGTCACGGTTTCAACCTGCGGAATCGTCCCCAATATTTATCGGCTGGCGGAGGAAGGCCTGCATATCACACTGGCCCTTTCGCTTCATGCAGCTACCGATGAACAGCGAAGGAAGATCATGCCGATCGCCAACCGCTACACCATCGGGGAGCTGATGGAGGCATGCGGCGTCTATTACCGGAAGACGGGCAGACAGATCACCTTCGAGTACAGCCTGATCCGCGGAGTCAACGACAGCACCGCGGACGCACAGGGGCTGACAAGGCTGGCAAAGCCTCTCAAGGCCCACATCAATCTGATTCCCGTGAACCCTGTACGGGAGCGCGGATATCAGCATCCGGACAGCGCCCATGTGCAGGCCTTCAAAAAGGAACTTGAAAATAATGGTGTAAATGTTAGTATTAGAAGAGCACTGGGACAGGATATCGAGGGTGCCTGCGGACAGCTCCGCAACAGATATGTGCAATCTTGATCCTACCCGGTAATTTGTGCTGGAGCGAGTCTTGAATGAGGTACAGACTATGCCATCATCTTTTTCTATAACGGACACCGGCAGACAGAGGAAAATGAATCAGGATTATGTCTTTACGAGTGATATCCCGATCGGCCCCCTGCCCAACCTGTATATTGTTGCCGACGGAATGGGCGGCCATAACGCAGGGGATTACGCGTCCAGATATACGGTAAATACAGTGGCGGAAGCTGTTGCAGGTGCACAGGACCCCAAGGCGGATCCCGCGCGTCTGATTGAGAGTGCTCTGCAGACTGCCAATAAGGGACTTCGTGAAATAGCCATGCAGAATCGCGAGTATTACGGCATGGGCACGACCTTTGTGGCAGCCTCCATCAAAGAAGGGAAGCTTCTTGCTGCAAATGTGGGTGACAGCAGGCTCTACGTGCTCCGCGCGCCCGAAAGGATCCGTCAGCTCACAGTTGACCACTCCTATGTGGAGGAAATGATCCAGGCGGGCAGGATCGACAGGCAGACCGCGCGGACGCTCCCTGACAAGAACATCATCACCAGGGCAGTCGGTGCGGAGGACAGCATCAAAGTTGATTTTTTCCGGGAGGTTCTCACGGACGGAGATCTCCTTCTTCTGTGCTCGGACGGACTCACAAATATGGTAACTGATCAGGAAATCGCCAGGATCGTCTTTTCTTTCAGAAGTCTTGAGGCAGCTGCTGACCGGCTGATTTTTGAGGCGAACATGGCGGGCGGCAAGGACAATATTTCGGCAATTCTCATCAATCCTTTTGATACAGGCCGTTGGCTGGCCTGAAAGGAATCCGGAGGAGAAAATGATTAAAATAGGGATGTTGATTGCGGACCGCTATGAGGTACTGGAAAAAGTCGGTACCGGAGGCATGTCCGATGTATATAAAGCAAAAGACCACCGGCTGAACCGCATGGTGGCTGTTAAGGTGCTCAAACAGGAGTTCTCGGAGAACGCAACCTTTGTCTCCAAGTTCCGCGTTGAGGCACAGGCCGCAGCAGGGCTGATGCACCCCAACATTGTTAATGTGTACGATGTCGGAGAGGAAAAGGGCGTCTATTTCATTATCATGGAGCTGGTGAACGGCATCACCCTCAAGCGCTATATAGAAAAAAGAAAGAGGCTGTCTCCCCGTGAAGCCCTGACGGTGGCGATCCAGGTCGCCATGGGCCTGGCTGCCGCGCACAGAGGTCATATTATCCACAGGGATATCAAGCCCCAGAACATCATTATTTCAAAAGAAGGAAAGGTCAAGGTGACGGATTTCGGAATCGCCAAGGCCTCCACGAGCAATACGATCACTTCCAATGTAATGGGGTCCGTGCATTATACATCCCCTGAACAGGCACGGGGCGGCTACAGCGATGAGAAGAGTGATGTCTACTCGCTGGGTGTGACCCTGTATGAAATGCTAACAGGCAAGGTGCCGTTTGACGGGGAAACGACTGTTGCGGTTGCTCTCCAGCACATCCAGGATCCCTTTCCGTCCCCCAGGGAAGTGGTGCCGGATCTGCCTTATAGTGTGGAGCAGATCGTGCTCAAATGTTGTGAAAAGAGTCCCGACCGTCGATACCAGACAATGGATGAGCTGGCGGCAGATCTGCGCCGCTCTTTAAATGATCCCGACGGTGATTTTGTAAAGCGCGCAGGAGATGAAGACCTTTCCGAGACACGCGTCATCTCATCGAAGGACCGCGAGGAGATCCGGCGGAGAACCTCCGCGGCGTCAGCTGCTGCGGGTGCCGCGGCAGGCGCAGCGGCGGGAGCGGCCGCACAGGCTTCTGCAGGAAATGTTTCCGGCGCCACACAGGGATTCACACCGGTCAGCCCGCAGGGAGCCTCGGCGAAAGATGCATCTTCTTCAGCACCCGGTACCGATCCTGACGGAAACGGCCCTGATGAAGACGAGAACGGACCGTATTCTCCTGAAGGAAACTATGACGACACGAAAGGGTATTCAGAAGAGGAAGAGGAAGAGACAGACGATGAACTTGCAGAGGACGAACGGCGTCTGGACAGGATCATTCAGATCCTTTCAGTGGTTGCGGTGGCTGTCATCGGTATTGTCATTATTCTTGTTGCTCTGAACCGCCGCGCCGCTCTGGCCAATAAAAATGCACAGTCCTCCAATACACCTGCCGTGGAGACACAGGACTCCTCCGCAGACAAGGTACAGGAACAGACTGCCAATATGGTCGTGATGCCAAAAGTCATCGGCATGACTTCCGAGGATGCCCAGGACGCTCTTAAACGCGTAAATCTAACCTGGGAGATCACATACGGCACTTCCGATGATTACGATGACGGTATTGTAATGGATGCCAGTGCCAGAGAGGGGGATCAGCTTGAGGAAGGATCCAAGGTGAGCCTGACTGTCGTCAAGTCCCAGAAGGTCAAAGTGGCCGATGTCACCGGCAAAAAACAGGCGGATGCAGAGAATGAATTGAAGCAGCTTGGTCTGAAGACATCGGTTGAGGAAGTCTTCAGCGAAGAGACGGCGGAAGGATATGTGGACGACCAGGATCCTGCCGGCGGAAAAGAAGTAGCAGCCGGAACCACCGTCACTATTTTTGTGAGCCAGGGCCCGGACCGCACCGGAATGGTTCAGGTTCCCAATATTCTCGGACTGACGGAACAGGAGGCTTCCGCGGAACTGCTTCAGGTCGGACTGGTACCCGGAGAAACAACTGTTACCGATACCAGCGGTCGTTATGATGCGGGAATCGTGATCGGGCAGTCTATTGAGAAGGATACCTATGTAGAGGAAGGAACCCAGGTGGATATGGAACTCAGCGGTGACCCCTACTACAGCTACTCGGCCAGGATCGAAGCACCCAGATACAGCGAGGACCCCAATTATGAAAAGGGCAATGTAATGGGGTCCGTGCATTATACATCCCCTGAACAGGCACGGGGCGGCTACAGCGATGAGAAGAGTGATGTCTACTCGCTGGGTGTGACCCTGTATGAAATGCTAACAGGCAAGGTGCCGTTTGACGGGGAAACGACTGTTGCGGTTGCTCTCCAGCACATCCAGGATCCCTTTCCGTCCCCCAGGGAAGTGGTGCCGGATCTGCCTTATAGTGTGGAGCAGATCGTGCTCAAATGTTGTGAAAAGAGTCCCGACCGTCGATACCAGACAATGGATGAGCTGGCGGCAGATCTGCGCCGCTCTTTAAATGATCCCGACGGTGATTTTGTAAAGCGCGCAGGAGATGAAGACCTTTCCGAGACACGCGTCATCTCATCGAAGGACCGCGAGGAGATCCGGCGGAGAACCTCCGCGGCGTCAGCTGCTGCGGGTGCCGCGGCAGGCGCAGCGGCGGGAGCGGCCGCACAGGCTTCTGCAGGAAATGTTTCCGGCGCCACACAGGGATTCACACCGGTCAGCCCGCAGGGAGCCTCGGCGAAAGATGCATCTTCTTCAGCACCCGGTACCGATCCTGACGGAAACGGCCCTGATGAAGACGAGAACGGACCGTATTCTCCTGAAGGAAACTATGACGACACGAAAGGGTATTCAGAAGAGGAAGAGGAAGAGACAGACGATGAACTTGCAGAGGACGAACGGCGTCTGGACAGGATCATTCAGATCCTTTCAGTGGTTGCGGTGGCTGTCATCGGTATTGTCATTATTCTTGTTGCTCTGAACCGCCGCGCCGCTCTGGCCAATAAAAATGCACAGTCCTCCAATACACCTGCCGTGGAGACACAGGACTCCTCCGCAGACAAGGTACAGGAACAGACTGCCAATATGGTCGTGATGCCAAAAGTCATCGGCATGACTTCCGAGGATGCCCAGGACGCTCTTAAACGCGTAAATCTGACCTGGGAGATCACATACGGCACTTCCGATGATTACGATGACGGTATTGTAATGGATGCCAGTGCCAGAGAGGGGGATCAGCTTGAGGAAGGATCCAAGGTGAGCCTGACTGTCGTCAAGTCCCAGAAGGTCAAAGTGGCCGATGTCACCGGCAAAAAACAGGCGGATGCAGAGAATGAATTGAAGCAGCTTGGTCTGAAGACATCGGTTGAGGAAGTCTTCAGCGAAGAGACGGCGGAAGGATATGTGGACGACCAGGATCCTGCCGGCGGAAAAGAAGTAGCAGCCGGAACCACCGTCACTATTTTTGTGAGCCAGGGCCCGGACCGCACCGGAATGGTTCAGGTTCCCAATATTCTCGGACTGACGGAACAGGAGGCTTCCGCGGAACTGCTTCAGGTCGGACTGGTACCCGGAGAAACAACTGTTACCGATACCAGCGGTCGTTATGATGCGGGAATCGTGATCGGGCAGTCTATTGAGAAGGATACCTATGTAGAGGAAGGAACCCAGGTGGATATGGAACTCAGCGGTGACCCCTACTACAGCTACTCGGCCAGGATCGAAGCACCCAGATACAGCGAGGACCCCAATTATGAAAAGGGTACACCTGTAACACTGGTCATCAGGACCGAGGATGGGAAAGAGCTCCTGAATGTAACAACTTCGGAATTCCCCTATCAGGTTTCCCTGACAGGCATTCCTTATTCCAGCGCAACTCTTTATCTGTCCTATACCAATATCATCTATGAGGACTCGCAGACCGGTGAAACGGATGACAACGGCGAACAGACTTCTGAGCGCAGCGAGGAAATTGAACTGACAAGGGAACTTGTTTTTACAAAAGAATGATCTGAAACGGACAGCGGCTTCCCCCTGCTGCACTGTGTGCGGCAGAAAGAGGAAACAGCATGGGGTAATACATGCAGGGAAAAATCATAAAGAGTATTGCGGGATTTTATGAAGTGGATACGGGCGACGAGATCTATCGCTGCAGGGCCAAGGGCATATTCCGCGCACTGGGCAAAAAACCTCTGGTAGGAGACGATGTCGAAATTGATATTACAGATGTCGTCAGCGATCCCAAGGAGGGAAATGTACGGGCACTCCTGCCCAGAAAGAACGAACTTGTACGTCCCAATGTCGCCAATGTTGACCAGGCGCTTCTGATCTTTGCCATCACTCATCCTGCACCCAGTTACAATATGCTGGACAGATTCCTGATCACCATGCAGGAACGGGAACTGGATGCGGTTCTGTGCTTTAATAAGCGTGATATCGCGACCGAAGAGGAGATCCGGGAACTGCGGGAGACTTATGAGGCCTGCGGCTGCACCGTTCTTTTCATCAGCAGTTTTATCCCCGAGAGCCTGGGAGCCGTCAAAGAGATCCTGCGGGGGAAGACTACTGTTCTGACAGGCCCCAGCGGGGCGGGAAAATCCACACTGATCAACACGCTCTGCCCACATGCCAATATGGAAACCGGCGAGCTCTCGCGCAAGATCCGGCGCGGCAAAAACACCACCCGCCACGTCGAGCTCCTGGCAGCGGGCACAGAGGATGACTTCAGAGACACGTGGGTCGTCGATACTCCCGGCTTTACCTCCCTTTGGGTACAGGACATTGAGCCGGACCGCCTGCACTATTATTATCCGGAATTCGAGAAATGGGAGAAGGACTGCCGATTCAACGGCTGTATCCATATTAATGAGCCGGATTGTGCGGTCAAAGCGGCCCTTGCGCGCGGCGAGATCAGCAGGATCAGGTACAAGAACTATTGCGAGATCTATGATGAACTCCGCGGACGCAGACCCGTATACACGAAGAAATGACAGGCTGCAGAAACGTGTTCGGAAGGCAGGTACTTTATTTTGAACCGGTAAACGATAAAATAAGCTTGCCATATGTGTATAAAACTGACAATATAGTAGATTGACCGGCGCACCGATTGAAATGATCAACCGGTGCGTATTTTTTTACCGGATTCAGAAGACATGAATCCGTTTACAGAAGGGAGTATCAGATGAACTATTTGAAAACATTTATATTCGGGATCATGGCGGGCATCTCTATCTCGATCGGCGGTACCGTATTCCTGTCACTGGACAATAAGGTGCTGGGCGCGGTCTTCTTTACAGTAGGCCTTTTTACAGTATGTACCTTCGGCTTTGACCTTTTTACCGGCAAGGTATGCTATGTGTTTGACAGAGACGCCTCCTATGCCATTGGCCTGATTCCCATGTGGGCCGGCAACTTTGCGGGAGCCTGGCTGACTGCGTCCGCGGAGCGGCTGACCAGGATCGGACCTGCCCTGCAGGAAAAGGCAGCTGCCATGTGCACGGTGAAATCCGAAGACTCTTTTCTGAGCCTTTTTATCCTGGGCATATTCTGTGACATCCTGATTTATATCGGCGTCGACGGGTACAATAAGAATCCTCACGAGATCGGCAAATATCTCTCTCTGCTCTTTGGCGTAGTCGTGTTCATCTTATGCGGTACGGAGCACTGTGTCGCAGACATGTATTATTTTTCCGTTGCGGGTATGTGGAATCCCCACACCCTGCTCTGTCTGCTTGCGATCACTTTCGGCAACGCGTTCGGCGGCGTTTTGTTCCCGCTGGTGCGAAGGCTCCGCAAATAAGATCCGATAAGAGCACGGATACTGCTGCAGGAGGTTTTGGAGGAAGATGGAAAAACTGCGCTGCGTAGTAGAGCGTATTACCTATCACAACGAAATGAACGGCTATTCCGTGATTCGCTGCAGGGCAAAAGGATTCAGCGATCTGGTGACGGTGGTCGGCCTGATGCCGGAAGTACATGTGGGAAGTGTCCTGCTGCTGACAGGCAGCTGGAAGATCGACGCCAGGTACGGGCGCCAGTTTTCCATGGAAAGCTTTGAAGAGGCACTGCCCGCGACAGTCTACGGGATTGAAAAATACCTGGGGAGCGGATTGATCAGGGGAATCGGCCCCAAGTATGCCCGCAGGATCGTGCAGGCCTTCGGTAAAGACACGCTCGAAGTGATCGAAAGTGATCCTGACAGGCTCTACAGTATCCCGGGCATCGGGAAAACGCGCGTGGAGCAGATCAAAAAGAGCTGGGTCGAGCAGAAGGAGATCAAAAACATCATGCTCTTTCTGCAGGGGCACGATGTGAGTACCAGCCACGCGACAAAGATCTTCAAGACCTATGGGCCGGACAGCATTTCTGTGGTGCAGGAAAATCCCTATCGCCTGGCAGACGATATCTGGGGGATCGGCTTTCGCACGGCGGATATCATTGCGGAAAAAATGGGATTCGGACACGAGAGGTATGCGCGCCTAAGGAGCGGCCTTCTGTATACCCTGAACCGTCTGGCAGATGAGGGCCACTGCTATGCGACCCGGGACATTCTGCTCGAAAAGGCTTCAGAGCTTCTTGGCGTGGAGGACAATATCCTTTCCGTGACACTGGATGAGATGATCCGAGAAAAGGATGTGATCGTCGAGCCTGTCATGGTGACAGAGGCAGACGCAGACGCCTTGAGGGACAATTCCGGTCAGGAAGATGCCGTGACAGAGAAAAAGACGGAAGAGAAGGATACTCTTTATGGTTCGAAGATACCTGCAGGGCAGGGTTTGGCCATCTACCTGCCGCCTTTTTTCTTTGCAGAGACCGGATCCGTGCGCCGGCTCACCCGTATCTTCCGAAACAATGAAGGAATCACAGTATCCGAGAAGGGGCTTGCCGATCAAATTGCGCTAAAAACCCGCATGCAGTATGACGAGGTCCAGATCCGGGCCATCCTGACCGCCGTCCGCAGTAAGATCCTGATCCTCACAGGAGGCCCCGGAACCGGCAAGACGACCACGACCCTGGGAATCATCACGGCTTTTCGCAGTGCAGGCGCCAGGGTCCTTCTGGCTGCGCCGACGGGCCGGGCAGCCAAGCGGCTCTCCGAGGCGACCGGTATGGAGGCAAAGACCATCCACCGGCTTCTGGAGGTCAAACCCCCGGAAGGATATCAGAAAAATGAAGACAACCCGCTGCAGGGAGATGTTCTCATTGTGGATGAATGTTCCATGATCGACCTTTTGCTCTTTTATAATCTCCTCAAGGCGGTACCTGATACAATGACCCTTATTCTCGTAGGAGATATTGACCAGCTTCCCAGTGTGGGGGCGGGCAATGTTCTTCGGGATCTGATCGCGTCGGACTGCTTTCCTGTCGTACGCCTGACCAGGATCTTCCGTCAGGCATCGAAAAGCAGGATCATTACCAACGCCCACCGGATCAATGCAGGAAAGCTCCCGGATATTTCCAACGGCCGAAGCAGTGATTTCTTCTTTATGGATATGGAAAAACTGGTGCAGAAGCGGCGGCAGTATACCCGACAGGATGCACCGGATCTGCAGATGATCCCGGCGGACCAAAGTGCACAGGATCAGCGCAGGGACCAGTCGGCACAGAACGCACAGGCAGCTCTGGAGACGATCGTCGAACTGGTCCGGACGAAACTCCCGCACTATTACCATATCCCTTCCTCCGAGATCCAGGTCCTGACGCCCATGCAGAGGGGGATCGTCGGTGCGTCCAATCTCAATCAGGAGCTGCAGAAGGCTCTGAATCCTCCGGAACAGAGTGCGGCCGGCACGCAGGGACTGCGGCGCGGAGGTTTCGTATTCCGCGCCCGGGACAAGGTCATGCAGATCCGCAACAATTATGACAAGGAGGTCTTCAACGGAGACATCGGCCTCGTGCAGTCTGTCAATATGGAGGACAGGACACTCGAGGTACTCTTTGATGACCGTCCGGTGCAATATGATGTCTCCGAGCTTGATGAGCTTGTCCTTGCCTATGCGGCGACCATTCATAAGGCACAGGGATCGGAGTACCCGATCGTAGTCATGCCCGTCCTGATGAATCACTATATTATGCTGCAGCGAAACCTGATCTATACCGGCATCACCCGGGCCAGAAAGGTACTGGTGATTACAGGGACAAAGAAGGCACTGGCCTATGCAGTGAACAATGTGACAGTAACAGAGCGGTGCACCATGCTCTGTGCAAGGCTGAGGGCAGAATTGTGCCCGCCATCCTTTCCGGATTGATGAGGAATTCATAATAACAAACAATCATATTCTTTATTACAAATTGTATTTATATGGGGACCAAGCTGCTGCCGCACATATTTTTTGTGCGCTACAGATAGCACACCTCCCCAAAATATGGTATGATTTCAAAAAGTATCTGTTATCTGCTTGCACAGGTTGTTCAGACGGTATTATTACCTGCAAAAAGGGGGGATGGCAGGGCGAAAGAAGGCCAGGCATAGATTGATAAATCGGATACTATATTTTCATCTAAGAGGATAGGAGGAACAATTAATGAACAGCCTGGACAACTGCATTAACTATCTGCTCACAGGGGCGCAGCATTCAGTTTTTCAGTACATGAAGAAAAATCTGGCACAGTTTGATATCACACCTATTCAGTACGGCGTTCTGGGATGTATCTGGGAATTCGACATGCACAATCCCAAAGACATCGCGGCCCATCTGGGGGTGGAAAATTCCACGATCTCCGGAATTCTGGAGCGCATGGAGAATAAGGGTCTGATCCGCCGCATGATCGACAGCACGGACAGGCGCTTCATCCACATTGAACTGACCGACATCTCCAAAAATATCGAGATGCCTGTCAGGCAGGTGGTCACGGAAGTGGACAAGACTGTTTTGGAGCAGTTTACCGAAGAAGAGATCACGATGCTCAAGAATATGCTTCGGAAAATAAACGCACAGGATTTGTAAAGAGAGGTTTTCTTTCATAGATACCTTTCACGGATACAGATACCTGCAGGTGAGGGGCCTTCAGGAATATCTGTAATATACAAATGATTTCATATGCAAATCCAATCAAAAATAATATTGGTACAGGGAAAAGAGGGGGAACCGGCATATTTGGCGGTTCCCTCTCTTTATGACTTGATTCTTCAACGATTATGATTTGACTCTTCAACGATTATGACTTGATTCTTCAACGCACAATACCGTGGCTTTATTGGCGGGATATGCACGCGAAAACGCTTGAGGCCGGTGCAGGCGTGACTTGTAACGATTTCCCTGCTAAATGGACAAGGATCTTTCAATTGCATATAATCAGCATATAGATAAAGATGCAGAAGAAAAGGGGATGTTATTTATGAATATCATTGTATGTGTCAAACAGACACCGGAGGCGGGCAGGGGTGAAATGGACCCGAAAACGACTGCAGTCCGCCGCACGGACGGCAGGCAGATGATCAATCCGTTTGACCTTTATGCCATGGAGGCCGCACTCAGGATACAGGAGGAGAAACCGGATACACGCATCATTGCATTGAGCATGGGACCTGCGTCTGCTGCGAGTGTTCTGCGTGACTGTATTGCGCTCGGCGCGGAAACGGGGTATCTGGTCTGCGACCCGGGCTTTGCGGGATCCGATGTGAGGGGGACTGCACAGGTCCTTGCACAGGCGGTCCGCATCATTGAAAAGCGTGAAGGGATACGGGCAGATGCCGTTTTCTGCGGGGCGAAAACTGTGGACGGCGGCACCGGCATGCTGGGACCGGAACTTGCACAGTTTCTGCATCTTCCGCAGGTGACCTACGCCCTGTACTGCAGACTACTGGAAGAAGGAGGCGGACTGCGGGTAGAGAAGGAAGACGACAGAGGAAACAGGATCTACAATGTTCCGCTTCCCTGCCTGATCACATTCACCAAGGCCTCTTTTGAAGTGCGTTATCCGATGATCGCCCGTATTCTGGAGGCGGAGAGCATGGAACTGCCTGTCCTGTCTGCAAAAGACTTGGCATCGGAGGAAGATGACGGTACAGATGCGGAAACTGCAGCCGGTGCAGCCGGTCTTTCCTTTGCAGGTGCCGGCAGAGCTGCGACGCAGGTAAGTAAAGTGCAGCTGAGAAAGCTGGAGAAGCAGAGCCAGATCATTGAGGAGGCTGATCCCGTTAAGGCAGTCACTGCCCTGGCGCAGAAGCTGTATTCGGAAGGAGTTCTCTGACAGGGGGCAGATCATGAAAAAAGAAATATGGACATATCTGGAAATTGACGATCGGGGAAGACTTCTTTTTGCGGCAAAGGAACTGCTGGCCAAGGCACAGATCATTGCCGGAACAGCAGGAGAAAAAGAGTTTTGTGTCTGTGCAGTCCTTGCCGGGGCCGATCATGAGCTGTTGAACAGGGCTGCTATGGAAGCAGAGCAATGCGGTGCGGAATCTGTTTTCGCGCTGGAGGGAGAAGAACTTGCGGTCTACAGTGCCGAGTATTTTTCTGACGCGGTCGGGAAACTGGCAGGGGACAGGGCACCGGCTATGATCCTCTTTGCGCGCACAACGGACGGAATGGATCTGGCACCCCGTCTGGCTGCATATCTTCAGACGGGCATGATCTCTGACTGTGTAGATGTAGTCAAAAAGGACGAAGGGCTTGTGTGGATCCGCCATGCATTCGGCGGGACAGTTTCGGCAGAGGTATCTTTTTGCCGGGAAGAAGGGCCGCAGCTTATTTCCATCCGGCCGGGAAGCTTTGGAGGCACCGGAAGGGGAGCCAATGCCGTGCGGACAGAACCTGCGAAAACAGACAGGGAAAACAGGACCGTGTTTGTACCTTATATACCGCAAGACTGCTTTGCCGGGCGTCCGGGCGGGAGGATCATCTGGCCTTCGCTTCTGGAAATCCTTGAAGCAGCAGCGGACCGCGGTAAGGATCCTGCAGCTGCTGATGTCATTGTGGCGGGCGGCAACGGCGCGGGACCCGAGGGCTTTAAGCTTATTGAGGAGCTGGCGGAGCTTCTTCACGGCGCTGTGGGCGCTTCCCGTATCGCAGTCGACAAGGGATGGATCTCCCATTCCCACCTGATCGGCCAGAGCGGCATTACGGTTGCTCCGTCTCTGTATATCAATTGCGGAATCTCCGGTTCCGTACAGCATATTGTCGGTATGCGGGATGCAAAATGTGTGATCTCGATCAATAAGGATCCCAGGGCACTGATCTTTAATGTATCTGATTACGGTATCGTGGGAGATCTGCACAAAGTGCTCCCGGCGCTGATTGCCGAGATCCGCCGTCACCGCGCATAGGTGATTTATGTCTGCCTGTTGTTTTGCTTTTTGTATACTTTGCACAAATAGGACCTGTATTTTTTCTACTTATTGACAAATCGGACGCAAAATCCTTTGTATACCTTGTTATTTCTTAAGGTCCGTGTTAGTATAAAACAGACAATGGTTGCAGACATATATTTTTTTGACCGAATAATTAGCGCACTAATTAATATGCGGCGCGCGATCATCATTTCCGGTCAAAAGCCGCGCCCTGCGGCTGCACCGGGGCAGGGTATATGCAGCAGCAGGAAACCTTGCGCGCGGCGATCACAAAGCCTGGCATTGTCGCGAAAAACACCTCGCGTTTCAGGTGGGTCTAAGTTGTAAAGAAATGATATGGGATTGTAAGAAAAACCATTCTTTTCGTTTACCTGAGCGGGAAAACGGTGTATCATTTAAAGTGTAATTGCTGTGTCATCCAAGATGACAGAACAATAGAGTAACCTTAAGAATATTTAAGGAATCCAAACAAATCCAAAGGAGGAACAAAATGGAATTCAAGAACTTACTGGTTGAAATCGAAGATGGTATTGCGGT
>AUXO013000573.1_pt1 | contig 13964 bp, 10 predicted proteins | sample 768731 | NCBI WGS metagenome assembly AUXO01 (sample SAMN02715735, study PRJNA202380) | gut metagenome | biome: sheep rumen | host: Ovis aries | place: New Zealand: Palmerston North | reverse complement strand
AATTTTTTGCATTTGGTCTCATATCAAAGGTCTGAACCATATATATGACCTCTTGGAATGGCGTTGTAGGAGCAACGGCGTTGTCGTGCCATATTCTCATAAAGAAGAATAAGTCTTGCCAGCGGAACTCTTGATGTCCTTTTTCGGCAAGCCACTTAACGTAGCCGCAATCACACGCCATAACATCTCCAAGTGTCCTGCCTGCATATTTCCCTTTAGAGAAAACAACAGGACGATAAGGAGCGTTATTTTGATGTTGAGGTCTTTGCTGTTCCTGTGGTCTTTGGGGCTGTCTCGGCGGAGCGGTAAAGTTCGGCTCTGGAATTGGAATATCCCTTGCAGGAATACTTTCAATTCCTTCTACGACAGAAGATGTAAGAATCTCCCCAAAAACTTGTTTGACTTTCTCCAAGTCGGCAGGGGTGGAGTCCTCGATTATGAGGACTACCCTTTTACCTTCTTGTAGAAGCCTTATTTTTTCTTTCATAGGCTTCCTCCTTATCGAAGAAGATTTTTCCTAATAACTTTAGTGAGCTGTAAGGGCAAATCTTCAAGATTTGCACAAGGGATATAGAACTTATCTCCGAAGATTCTCGTAAAAGTTTTGCGTGAGTTTACATTACGAGCTATCTCCCCGATAGCAATTCCATATACTTGTGTTTTGGTGTTTCGGAGTATTTCTGCGGAACGAACAGCCGCTTCTGTACTATTCGGGTATCCGTCTGTTATAACGAATACTATCCTGTCATAGCGCATCTGCTTTTTTATCATCTCTGTTACTGTTTGCAGACCGCTATCAAGGGCTGTGCCGCCTCCAGAGCTGTAATTCATCAGAGCATACTTCCGAGCTTTACTCTGTCTCCATTCCTTATATAAGTAAACGTTATTCTCAAAAGCGAGAATAGAATAAGGAACTTTGAGCATTTCCAGAGCTTCACCCACAACGATAGTAGCGTCTATTGTGGAATCCTCCAAATAGCCGTCCATCGAGCCAGACTTGTCAAGTAAGAAAGTCACATTGAGGTCAGTTTCGTCGGATTTCTCCTTGTGCTGTGCGCAAATCCTTCCGTTAATCACATTACAAAGTGATTTTCCATCTACCTTGCCTCTGGTGAGTTTTCGGGTCGTCTCGTCCATATTGAAGTGAATTGTCTTAAACAATTTTGTCTTCATATTGGATATAAGACCTGCAAGCCTTGCTTTTCTCTCGTTATAGCGTTCTTCCATAATCTCATTATATGTGGTACGATTGTAGGCAGGGACAGAATTAGCAAAGCCATTATCCTTCTTTTCTGCCTCTTTTTCGTCCTCATAGTCTTCGGCGGTCGAATCGAGTTCGTCGTCGAGTCTATCAAGAAAGTCATCGAGACCTTTATCGAGGTCATTCAAATCGTTTTCTTCCTCGTCGTCACCTTCGGGATTTCCGCCCTCCTTATTTTTAGACTCTTCCGATTTTGACTCTTCATCAGATTCTTTTCCGTCTTTGCCTTCTTTATCTGATTCTTTGTCGGAATCATCTGCTTTATCTGGATTTTCAGAACCGTTATCAGAATCCTTCTTTTCATCAGAGTCGTCAGCGTGTTCTCCTTTACTATCTGAATCATTTTTCTCACCGTTTTCAGATTTGTCAGAAGAATTATCGCTTTTGTCTGATTTATCGTCCTTTTTATCGTGCGAACCCTTTTCTTCGTTAGAGTTGTTAGCGTCGTCGGATTTTGAATCCATATCGCTCTTTTCTTCGTTTTTATCCGAATCAGAGCCGCCAGAAGATGAATTTGTCTTTTTGCTATTTTCATCTACATTGGAAGAACTTACACCGCCGCCGCTTGCCTGTTCCTGTGATGTTCCTTTGGAGCTTTCAGAGCTTGGACCAGAACTACCAGAACTTGAAGAAGATTGTTGTGAGGATTGCATCTGCGAAGACCCAGAGCCAGAAGAACCAGAGGAAATTATTGTTTGCTGTCCTTGTGACTGCTGTGAACCACTTTGCTGTCCCTGTCCGCTACCGCTTTGCTGTGGCATTTGCTGTCCTGTCTGTGCGTTCTTGCCTTGTGCAGAGTTGGAGTTGAAGGCTCTTATGAAATCGCTCATTTGTGGCGTAGGTTCTTTTTTCTTGAACCTTAACAGAATTTCCTCTATTTTTAAAGATGCCTCGTAGCAAGGCTCTGGGGTGTCGCTGTACCTTGCTTTAAGTGTTTCAATCTTAATTTCCTTCCAAGCCTTTTTAACTGCTTCGTTTGGGAACTTGTTTGGAGTATGACCTACTTTAGAGTATTCCCAAAGCCAGAAGTATAAAAACTGGAAATCAGTTGCATTATCTGGGTCGTGTTGTGCGGTCTGTATTTCTGAAATCATTTCATTCAGTCTATACAGACTGGGAGACCAACCTGGAACTTTAAAAGCAGATATTCTTTCAATACGTCCATCTTCGAGGATATTGTTTATATCCCTCAAGAGTTCATTTCCAGCAACTTTTCTGATTATGTCCCAGCTCGAATAAAGCTGGTGGCTATGCTCGTGAACAATAAGTGCAATGTGAGCGCACATTACATCTTTTACCTTATTATTCATAAGACAGCTTGGCAAAAGATTGACACATATTGTTTTACCGTCTGTATAACCTAAATCATCTCCAGACTTGATGAACTTAATTTGGATATGGTGTCTTCCAGCCATACCTTCTGCAATAGCTTTCAGATGTTTTTTATAGGTTCTCGACGTAAACATCTGTATAGCTTCTTTGTTTGAATGTAAAACTGTATTGCTATTCATAATTTCGTCCTTTCTGAATAAAGGCACAATAAGATGTTACTCTTAATGTGCCTTATATCCTTTTTTTGTTTTTTACTTTTTAAATCTCGGAGCAATTATGGTTTCACGCACCTTCTTGATGAACTCTTCTGATGCGTTTTCTCCAAGTGCGCCGATGATGTTGTATTCGGCTGCTCTCTTTGCAGCTCCTCCCAGAACTCTCGTCTGGGTTGCCCAGGCTACAAGGTTACGAGGGGTAAGGTATTCCGCTTCCTCGACTTTGTTGAGACCAGAGCCGATAGAGGTATTGATAACGTGATAGACTTCTATCATCTTATCAACAATTTTTTCGTCTTCCAATTCACTCTCGTTCATAACGTGCTGTTTCAGAAGCTCGTCCGAAAGAGGCTTCCAGTACATATCTATATACGCACGGTTCTTGAACGCACTTGGGATTTCTCTTGAACCAGAGCAGTTAGGATTTGCCGTGGCGATATATATACAGAAATTATGTCTTACAACCTCTGTCTGATTCGCCAATTTTGCTCTAAATGGTTCTTCGAGAACACTATTTTTGAAGACTTGCTCGCCTGCCTTGCCATAGTTGAAATCGTCGTCTGCGAAGACTCCTCCTTCTCTTACAGCTTTGACAAATGCTGTTTCGCACGATGTATGCAGAGTGCCGTTGGTAGCAATCGTTGTTCCCGCATAGTCTCCTGCGTCCTTCGAGTCGAAGCCCTGCTCGAAATAGTAGGGCAACTGGAAAACATATGCTACTGCACGAGCAAAAGCTGATTTACCGTTGCCTGGAGGACCCCAGAAGAGAATATTATTATTACGTTTTTTTCTCTTCAGGTTGTCTGCGAGAAGCAAGCATATGTCAGTAAATTCGTCCGTGGGGATATAGGACATTATCTCTGCTTCTGTGGGGATAGATGACTTTGCAGCTTCAGACAATCCCGAAACATAGTCTTTGACTAAATCTGCGAACATTTTTCGCAAACCCTTCATTATCTGAAGACTTGTTGTTCCGTTTTTAAGGTCTGCTTCTACCGTTGGCAGAGCAGCAGAAACTTCAAAGAACTCTGCCGCAGAATTTTTAGGAAACATTTCTTTGGTAAGGTCTGTTCCTTGTTTTGTTATTGCCCGCAGCTCTTCAAAATCTTCCATAGCTGTTGGCATAATTTTTGAACCGACATTGTAAATTGCAGAAAGAAGTCCCGCAATTTCTGTTGTTTTTGTCAGTTTTCCAGTTGATTCATACTCCGCAATAAGAGTTTTCAAGTCTTTCTGGGAATCCCAAACAAAACTCTCTTTAGAGTATTTTGAAAAATCAACTGATTTTTCATTCCAGAGATAGCCAATGACGGTCAGCAAGACCTCATAAGGACATCTCTGGGGTTCGTCATATGCCTTCATTGCCCCAGTAGAGTCTACTTTGGCAAGGGCTAATTTTTTCGTTTTGGGTTCAAGACATACCACTATATCCTCGTTATGCGAGGGGTCGTGATTAACGCTTCTACTCCAAATGAAACCGTTGGGGTCTACCCCCAATCCAGTCGTCCAGCCATTTGTGATAATATCACGAAACAGCTTTTCAACAGCTTTTAGCATACCATTTGTAACATTGATTGCTGGTACACCGCCCTCGTCAAGTTTTCCGACTGGAATCTCGATGCTGCTGGCTGTTGCCTTCATACGAGAACTTGACAGCCAGAAGTTTCCTGTTAAAGAGTTTGTCATAATGTGTTTCCACCTTTCTTAAAATATAAAAAAATGTTTTGTTTATACATCTAAATAAAGATGTATATAATTCGGACAATATATTTATGTGATATTTTGAAAAAAAACGCAAGAAAAAATTAAAGAGACCCAAAGGGTCTCTTTTTTTTAGCGGAAAAGCTCGTCATAAACAAGCTCTTCCTCTATAGTGTCATTGATGTTTTCTATTTTGACATCAATAACATCTTGTTTAGGGTGAGAAGAGTTATTTCTTATACTCTCCTTCCCCAAGCTCACATTTCGCATTTTCATACGAAGTGTGAGCATTGGAAGTGCCTTAAATAATGACACTCCCAAGCTACATAGTAGCAGCAAGTTTACACTTAATGCTACCATTGGTCCGAAAAATATCGTAAAGAACAATATCTCCGAACCCAATATGACTAATATATATTTTTTCATATTGCTTACCTCCTTTGCCTCATATTTGAATTTACCTAATTAAAGGCAGATATGAGACATAAATATAAAATTTATAATCTTCAATTAAGAAGGTTATAAATGACAATACATTTATACGACATTGTAGAAAAAAACGCAAGAAAATAATCATTTTAATTTTTTCTTGCGTTTTATGTGGGAATTAAATATAAATATATCGTAAGTATTTTTTATATTTAACACTCATATATTTGAAACTTTTGTCTTTGTGAGGTTGATAAGGAGGATACTTAACATTATAATTGAAAGGAGAAACGACACTATGAAAAGTGAATTGCGTTTCGAGAATGGGAAGGTCTATCTGAAGACCGAAAAGAACGAGTACACATTTGGAATACCGAATGATGCACTTGAAATGAATGAAGAAGGAAGAATCCTTCTTCGTAAGTCAGCTATTAGTAAAATAATAGCGAAGGAAGGAATCAAAATAAGTGAGCCGAAGGCAATTCCAGGAGAACGTATTTTGATAGCTGGCAGATTTGTGATTATGGTATCTGCCAAACTGGGTGATGAAGAGGTTTTTGAGATAGGTTCGGCGCACCCAGATAACCTTACAACATCTATTGCTACGCTATATCCTCTGGAAATGGCGCACAACAGAGCAAAACAGAGAGCTGTTCTGTCTCTTCTGGGACTTGGAGGGCTGCTTTATGGAGAAGACGAAATAGACGAATCACAGATTAAATCAAATCCTGTACCAATTCCTATCCCTTCTTCACAGTCGAATTACACATCGTCAGTTAAGTCGCCAATACAATCAACTGTTATAACAGACGACAGCCAGTATAGCAGTATTCCTGCTGATGATGCTCCACCAGCACCTCCTCCGTATCCAAGTAATTATGGAAATGGAAATGGTATGCCGACAAATATTTCGGAATATCCAGATTTTCCAGAACAAACTAATCAAGTAAAACCAGTTCAGAATAATTTGCCAAAATTCTATGTTAGACCAGAGCATACACAACAGTATCCTTGGCTAACACAAATGGCGGCAGATGAAGCCGCTTTTATCGACCCTGACACATTTATAATGGAACAGGGACGAAATAAGCAATACCGCTGGACTGCAACACAAACGCTTATCAATGATAAGGCTACAGTTGATTATTATGCAGCTAAACCGCTTGGTGATAATCAGATGTTTAATGATACGGTTCTCGCTTGTAGAGCCGCAATTATTAAATCATTACGGTAAAAAAGGAAGAAGGCTCGAATTTGAGCCTTCTTTTTTTACTCTGGGATATAGGAAACGAAAACAGACATATTGTCTACCCCGCCTTGATTGTTTGCATACTGAATAAGTCCGTCACAAGTATCCTGACAGTTTCCAGCAAGATTAACAACATCTAAAATCATCTGTGGAGATAATAGTTTGTAAATGCCGTCAGAGACAGCGAGAATGATGTCTCCCTGCGTTAGTGAGCCTACGGCGGTATCAATACGAGGGTCGAGGAAACCGAGCGCAGAAGTCAAAATATTAGCGTCTGCGTGCGAAGCAACTTGTTCTTTGGTAATCTTTCCTTCGTCGCATAATTGCTGCGCTACGGTATGGTCTTTTGTGAACTGCAATATCTTGCCGTTTCGTATCAAATAAAGCCTGCTGTCACCGCAATGAGCGAGAATGAAATGATTGTCGTCGGTAACAGCAGCCATTGTTAGTGTTGTAAAATTATTGTTAGTGTAAAGCTCGTTATTTGCACGTTTATATGCCATAAGAACTCTGTTTGCACAATAGCAGGCTTGTGATATTAGGTCTTTGATTTGCTCTGGAGACATATCATCTTGTGCAAATTCGTCTATGTATCGCTGTATTTCGTTAATTGCGAAGCCTGCTGGTCTCATATCATTTACAGAGCCGTTACCGTCTGCTATGATTTGATAAAGGACATTTTTAGTAAGGAACGCAGTTGCACAATCTTCGTTTGGAAGATTTTTGTTAGTCGCTACTGCGCCTGCATCTGTCGCAAAAGCACTCGACACAGACATAAATATCACTCCTTCGCATCATCATCTTCATCATCGTCTTGATATTCGAGTATATCGGGATAAGTTGCAAACATAAGCTGTGTCGTAGAAGGATATACGCATTGTAGTATAACCTTAAACTTATATTTCGCAAATACCTTCACGCCTTCCGAACGTGAAAAAACATCAAATATTTGCTTCATATCATAATCCAGAACGTCTTCGCAAAGATAACGGAACGCCAGTTGCGCTCTATCTTTAGCCCCTGCGCCATAAAAGTATTTTGTAGGAAAGCCTTTTCTGCGCTCATTTGCTATGTCGAGAACAAGCTGCCTTATCAAATCCTCCTGTGAGGGTTTCTGTTCAGGATATATGAACCAATAAAGGTCTGAATAGTCTGTAGGGAGTAATTCTGGAACTCTGTCTATGACCTTTGCTACCGTTAACAGCTTGTGCGATTCAACATACTCCTGTGTTAAGACTTCTTTTGCTCTTTCGTTGCTTAAAATGGCTTCTTTTTCTAAAATATAAGAGATTATCTCTTTTGCCTTTTGCTTTTTCGTGCCTTCTGAAAAGAATTTTTTAGGATAATTCTCCCCTTCTCCATTAAGTACATCAAGATATATCTGTATTGTTTCCGTCATTATTTGACATCTCCTTGTATTTTATTAGTCTGTTCAAATTTGAGATAAACAGGATTAAGCCTATAACGAATATAGGAAATCCTGTTAGAAAAGCTGCAAATTGTTTGTATTTCAAAAACTGAAAAACAAATAATGCGCCTATGATTATAAGGGTTAAGTAAAGAATAATGGTAATAATATATTTCTTCATAAGTTCGTCCTTTCTTTTTTTAGAACTCAAATTTTATTGAGCCGTTTTCAAGATAGATTTTAGCATCAAAAGGTGTGCCTTTTTTACTTTGGAAACCCTGTATGGCTATCTTTTCTCCGTTTAATAATCGTCGTACATAGTTGTCGTTGAGGACTTTGCCACAAAGGGATTTGCTTATACCGAAACCGCATTTGCTTGTGTGGTGATTTTCACACCCCCACCCCCAACTCATTTTGCGGACTGTTCCGTTACAAAGAGGGCATATGCCGATTGCTTCCGAGGATACATCTCGCAGCTTATTGCATATATCCTGCGTATATTGAATCATTTCGGCTATAAAACTCTGATATGAATAAGTCCCTTCACGAATACCCTTTAGCTTTGCTTCCCATTTCGCCGTCATTTCAGGGGATTTAATGTCCTCAAGGTTTAGGTCGAGAATGAGTTGCATACCCTTGTCCGTAGGAACAATGTATTTCCCTTTTCGCTCGATATACTCTTTATCGACTAATCCCTCGATGATAGCTCCTCTTGTAGAGCTTCTGCCTATCCCGTTACCCTTAATTAGTTCACGGAGGTTCTTATCTGTGATTGTACTGCTACACTTTCGCATAGCTGTAATCAAAGAAGCGTCTGTATATCTTTTAGGCGGTTGTGTCTCTCCTTGAATAACTCTTACCCCAAGAGTGAGGCAATCAAGTCCCTTGTACAGCGGAGGTAACAACTCTTCGTTTGTATCCATATTGATTGCCAACCAGCCCTCCTGCTTTATAACAGAACCGTGAGATACAAAATCGAATCCGCACACAGTAGTTGTAACTGTCTTCTTCTCTATTATAGCAGGCGGCATAAAAATGCGTACTGCGCTGTCACATATTGTATAGAAGATGTTTTTTTCATCTTCGGTAAGAGTATCTGGTATCTGGGAGGACAGCGGGATAATTGCAAAATGGCTGTCCGCATCTTTGGGGACATCAAAATATGGCTTGCCAACATTGAAATCAAGCTGTTGCTTTATTGATTCGTTCTGAATAAGACTGTTTATCGTTTGAACTAATTGGTCTTTTTCTTCTTTCGGTAAAGCTCTCCATTCGGTTCGAGGATACGAAATCAAGTCTTTTTCGTAAAGGCTTTGCGCCAAATCCCCTGTTTGTTTTGCTGTATATCCGAACTTTTCGTTAGCTTCTTTCTGTAAAGCTCCGAGGTCGTATAACATCGGGGGTCTTTTTATCTCATTTTTTATCGAAATGTCAGTCACTTCAGCAGGCTTTCCGATAATAGAAAGCTGAATGGCTTGTGCTTCATCTTTGGAGTCGAATTTTTCAGGAGACTTCAATACCCCCTCATATTTACCATTTTTTCTATCCATAGTAGATAGGAACTCTGCTTTTACAGTATAAAACTCTGATTTCTTATGTTTTTGTATCTGTAATTCCCTATTTACAACCATTGTGAGCGTTGGGGTCTGAACTCTGCCAAGTGTTCGCAGTTCTTTTGATAATAATGAGTAAAAAACGGTAGCGTTGATACCAACAAGCCAATCACTTTCGGCTCTCGCTTTTGCTGCAAGCATTATGTTTGTGACCGAGGAAGGCAGAAGAAGATTGTGCATTTGTTGTCGGATATGCGAATCTGCGGTAGAGTGCAGCCATAATCTCTTCCAAGGGGTCTTGTTATTCAGATAGCAGACGAGATAGTAGAATATAAGTTCACCTTCTTGGTCGGCATCTACGGCGTTTATAACCATAGATGATTTTTCAAAAAGGTCTTTGATTATATCGAACTGTCTGCGAACATTTTTCTGCGGTTTGAGTTTAATATAAAAAGGGTTTGGAATTACAGGGTAAGTGCTGAATTGCCATTTTTTTAGCTCTGGAGAATAGTCGTAGGTGTCAAAAAGCTGGCACATATGTCCAAATCCCCAAGTTACACAATATTCAGCTCCTTCATAAGTTAAAGAATAAAAGCCGTCGTGCTTTGTGTAGCTCAAATTGAGAGCTTTTGCTATTTTTGCAGCCATATCTGGCTTTTCAGCATAAATAGTAATCATTTTTTCCTCTTATATATTTCTATATATATTGTATTTCGATATGTTGATTTTGTCAAGCAAAATCATACAATATATAGCTTATTTTTTTCATACTCCAAGATATTTGCTTGACGCAAAAGAGCTTTGCCTTGATTTGTGAGAGGCGAAGCTACTCCGTTATATCGACAGCTTATGCTCGTATCGGTTTTTGAGAGAGTATAAATGCCATCGAGCCTCTTGACAAAAGAAATCTTTGAATAATCGGAAATCAAGTGATTTTCGAGAACGGAAAGCATTTCTTGTGCAGAGAAAGCAGGGAAAAAGGCAAGAATTTTTGTCTGCCTGTTCCATAAAGAAAGGAACAGCTCAAAATCCGACGGCTCGTTGATTATAACAAAATCCTCTGTAATCCTGTTTGAAATAAAGCTGTACACGGACTTCTCTTGCTCTGGAAATGGCGCAAAATGAACACAGGAAGACGACGAAACATACGGTGCATTAACACAAATAAGTTTTTCAGAAGAAAAGCTATTTGTGAGGATTGTGGACAAGGAATTGAAGTTGACCTTACCGCACAAGATACAATTCTTACCGCTTTCGAGTCCTGTTTTAAGTTTAGTGAACATAGTTAGATTATAGTAATCTATTTTTGTGTTATGAATTGTTATAATTGTAGAAGGGGTAAGAGGCTCGTAAAAATACTCAACGAAAAGGTCAATGCCATATTGCAGACGAAAATAACCTTGATTATCTGTTTTTAACTGATTAAGGTCCGCTATAATCTGTGATATTGAGAGCCTTATATCCTTATCTGTATCGTTTTTTATGTATGTAATCTCATTGATTTTGCCATTTACAATTATAAGAGAGTTAACGTCATAATCCATAGCGAAATTGATAAGTGAATCGAGGGTATCTATCGTTATAGTGTTAGAAGCTTGAGACTCAAAATATGAATGTTGCGTATACTCGGCTCTATCAAGCATATTTGTATCACTTTGAGCTGCCCCAACCGATTTTAGTCTGTCTTGTAAACCCATAAGCTGCTTCTTCCTTTCTCTACCGTCCAAACAATCGAGCGAAAAAGCCTTGTTTTTTTGGTTTTTCTTGTTTAGCTGGTTCTCGATTCTGAACTCCTAACGTGCGTTTGGCGAGTGCCATAATAGCATCTGCATAATTCTCCATTTCCGTTTCATTGACGGCTATGGGACAGTTAAAAACGCTATATCCTTCGTTTCTTACATTTGAAAGCTCTTGGAACATAGGGATTACTCCATACAGCTCACATTGAAGTATTTGAGCAACTTGTTCGGGGGATATGTTGCAAGACTTATCGTACTTGTTTATAATAAGTTTTGTTTTATCAGTCATATATCCTTGTATATTTTTAAAGTCTTGGATAATCCCAGACAGTCTGCCCGCAGAAGTCATTTCGCAAGTAGAAACGGCATATATGGTATCTGCTGCAATCAGCGTAGCTATCGTATATGACAAGAAATTCGGTCCTGTATCAATGATGATGATGTCGAAGTCGCAGGCGCGGAGATTATTAAGAATAGCCTTAACCTCGTCCTCTCGAATGAGAGCAGAGGTTTTCTTGTTATTCGGAGCGGCGAGAACATAAATACCTGTCTCGTGTATATGAAGATACTTTTGCTCAATATCCCTTTGAGAGAACAGAATATTCTGAACAGCTTCTACTCTGCCTTTAGAGGCAGTTCTGCGTTTTGCTTCCACTTTTAAATCATTAACCATTGTACCAGAGTTGCGGGAGCTTGACAGATTAAGGTCAATCATAGTTGCAATGTCACACGCATCAAGGTCAAAATCAACAAGACAGACTTTTGGCTGGTAAGTCTCATTATTTTTCATAAGTTTCAGTTTGCTGATAGCAACTGAAAGGTCAACCGCTATTGAGGACTTCCCTACTCCGCCTTTCTGGTTGTGAATGACAATCACTTGCTGTGGGATAATTCTTTGAGTGTTGTCAATGGGCTGTTCTCTGCGTATTTTACGCATCTTCTCTCTCAAATCTGGGATAGCTGCGTTTATGTTATCATTATTCTGTGGAATATATGGGTTATCAGCAAACTCATTTGCAGAGGGTTGTGACTGATAGTCTTGTTGCATAGGTTGCGGAACAACTTGTGATACTGGGGTCATAACCTCTGGTTGTGCTGGAGTAACGGTAGGATTCACTACATCATTTGCTGCTGAAAGATTTGCTATTGCAGAGTTTATGCGAGAAACGAGTTCTGATATATTATATGGTTTTTTTAAACAATAACAATTTGGGTTGCTTTCAATAGCAACTATTGTGTCTGCGTCACAATCTGGATTTACGCAAACTATAACAGCTATTCCATATCCGTAGAGCTTTTTTATTGCTGTAATGCAATCCGTATCAAGCGCAGATTGAGCAAGAATGACGCAGGATATAGAAGGATTTGATTTAATTTCTGCCTCTGCTTGCGAAAATACGGGGTTATTACCGCAAATTTCAAGGTCAGGTTGAATCATAAATGATACTTCTATATCTGACATCAAAGAACTATCAGGCTCTATAAAATATACTCTTTTTTGCATTTAACTACCTTCTTTCGATAATAAATAGGAGTACATATATAATATATATAATATTTTCTCGAAAAAAACAACTTTTGATGAAAAGAGGGAGTATTAAACTCCCTCTGTAATGATAAATTGTATGAAATCTCACGGCTTCGGAAGATTATGATGTAAGAAGTTCCATAGCTTTTTTCTTGTCAAGCAACGCTGTCAATTCCTCATTTGTTGGAGGGGAAACATTAACAGGAGCAATATGTACAAGAACAGGCTCAACTTGAAGAAAGTTGTAGTTTCTTGACGACCTACATACAAACCAACCAATAGGGCTACGAGGGAACCATTTCAGAACATCTCTGTTGTCGATTCTTTCCTCTCGACCTATCTTTCGGATAACGACTTGGGTATCGTCAGCTCGTGAAATCTTACCCGCAAATATCATACCGCTGTTAGCCACAACAGAGGACGGCATATCTGCTATCTTCTGCGTTATTGAGATTATAAACAGTCCCAAGCCTGCTGCTTGGTCGAGAATCTTTTCAAACTCTGATTGTCCGCCAAATCCCATTTGCTGTGCGCCGCCTGCGGTATCAGCTCCACAAAGGACTTCGTTCGCCTCTTCGATAACCATAATTGTCTCGAATTGGTCTTTTGCGAGAAAGCCCTTCTCGTGACCCTGCGCATACTTAAAGAATCCAGATGTGATACAACCAAAGATAAAGTTCTTAAATGTTGTTTCAAGACCATAGGATTCCAGAACGATAATATCGTCTTTACCTATCAGCTCGTCTACGCCAATACCGTCAGAGCGTCCGAAAAGCCTTGATTCCAAGGAGAAGTCTCTGGAGAAAGGCATAAGACGGTCAACAAGTCTCTGATAGCTGTCTCTCGCTTCGTTTCCTGCCTTTCCTTTACCTTTCGAGGCATCTTCAAGGTCAATTTTATGCTTGAGCAGGCGTTTATAAACCGCTCTCATATTGACGGCTTTTGACCTTTCGGGAACAAAGTCTCGCCAATTAGGTGAGTCCTCAAATACCCCAGCTTCGTTGTAAAGTTCGTAGAATGTCTCACCGAGGAGGGATTTTCCTCGTTCCATAAGCCCGTAGTTACGACAGTAGATTTCGATGATACCGTCTATCCAAGTCTGCGGGTTGACATTCTTCGGAACTTTACAAATATTAAGGTTAATGGGAAGAAAATCGGGGTTGCCAAGAGAGTAAAAATGAAATCTCTCTGGTTCAACCATTTTGGCGAGTGTGCGCCAGTCTTGTTTCGGGTCAAGGCAAACTATCCTGAAACGCTTGCCTGTTTCTCTTCTGCGTATCTTTGTAGCTTCAGAAATAAATCTTACTGCGGCTACTGTCTTACCGCTTCTTGACTCTCCTGTGAAGATACCGTGCATTATCTCTGATTCATCGAGGCGGTATTCAAATGGTGTTTCGTATCCATTTGTCGTTGAGTATCTTTCTGCGGAAAGAATGTTTCCGATAAATATATCTCCTTGCAGATTAGACGGTACTGCGAATTTGGGAATATCCTCTACATCTGCAAAAACGCCGCCCTCTGATATACGAGGCAAATGAGTGTATGCCGT
>AUXO017226198.1_pt1 | contig 13969 bp, 10 predicted proteins | sample 768731 | NCBI WGS metagenome assembly AUXO01 (sample SAMN02715735, study PRJNA202380) | gut metagenome | biome: sheep rumen | host: Ovis aries | place: New Zealand: Palmerston North | reverse complement strand
GATCGCAGCCGCGCATTAAGGAAGGTGCTTCGCACCATGCGCGGCGCGGCAGGAACGTCGAGGCGTTCTTGATAGAAATAATGTACAGCGAAACCGACCCGGCTGCCAGAGCAGCCTTTCTTAAATATATACAGGCAGGTTTATCATGTTAAAGAACAGGTTGATCTTTTTTACGGATCAGACCAGAAAATATATACTTCTCGGCATCCTTTTTCAGGAACTGTCACTGATCGCCCGGATCGTATCCGTGTTCCAGATCGGGGATCTTCTCAATGCAGTCATCCGCGGCAGGCCCTATGACCGGCTGCTTTATCGTGTTCTTGCGGTCATCGCGGTCTGTCTTATTCTGCAGGCTGTCTCCGCCAGATTCCAGACCCGGATGGAAGCTCGTTCCGTCACGGATATCGGGCGTACCATCAGGGAAAAGATCTATGATAAAATCATGACACTCGGCGCCTCCTACCGCGAAAAAGTACCGCTCACGGAAATCATCTACCTGAGCACGGAAGGCGTTCCTCAGATCGAAGCGTTCTATGAAAAATTCATCCCGAAGCTGATCTACAGCGCGACTGCACCCGTCACGCTCTTTCTCTTCATGGCGGTCGCGATCAATGTCCGATCCTCGCTGGTCTTTCTTCTGTGCACACCGCTCCTTACGGTCATCGGATTCATGATCATGCGGGCATTCAAGAACATGAGAAGTGCCTATCATGACGACTACTCGACTCTCAGGGCTCATTTTATGGAGAATCTCCGCGGTCTGCCGACATTGAAACTTTATCGTGCCGACGACATCAAGGCGGACGAAATGATTCGTGAAGCGGAAGAATTCAGTACCTCGGCCATGCGTTTCTATACGCTCCAGATGGTAGAAGAAGGTGCGGCGGAATTATTTGCGCTGATGGGATGCCTGATGGGTATTCTTGTAGGCACAAGTGAATATGTTTATGGCACATTCTCCCTCACCGGATGTATCATTTTGATCCTGCTTTCGGTGGAATTTTTTATTCCTTCGATCAGGCTCTGCGAAATGCTGCGCAGTGCGGATACGGCCTATGATATATCAAAACGCCTCACAGACTTTCTGGAAATAAAAGAGCCGCAATTCGGCTCCAGGGAATTGAACGTTCCGCATATTTACAGCGAGACCGAAGAAGTCGTTCTTGCCAACATGGATCGATATGAGAGACCCCGCTTTCTGAAAAAAAGCGGTATTTCATACACACTCTCCGATGTTCATTTTTCCTACACTCAGGGAAGGGAGATCCTGCACGGCGTCAACATGGTCCTTCCGCCGGAAAGTTTCGTCTCTCTGGTAGGACCCTCCGGCAGCGGCAAGAGTACTGTCGCCGAGATCCTCTGCGGAAAGCTGAAGAACTATAAAGGCGAGATCAAGGTCGGCTGTGACGGAAGATCCATGAATCTTTACGATATCAGGGAACCTGAACTGCTCTCTCATGTCGTTCTTGTAAAGACATCAAGCCATATATTCAGGGGAACAATAGAAGAGAACCTGAGAATGGCCAAGAAAAATGCGGACGATCAGGAACTGCTGGATGCTCTGGATGCGGTCCATCTGCTTCCCTTTATCCGGTCGCATGATGGTCTGAAGACGCAGATCGAAGCCGGCGGTGCCAACCTCTCTGCAGGCGAAGCCCAGCGTCTCGCCATTGCCCGGGCGCTTCTTAAAGATGCGGAAGTACTGATTTTCGATGAGACGACCAGCAATATTGACGCGGACAGCGAAGCGTGCATCATGTCCGTCATAAAAGAGCTTTCCCGCAGAAAGACCGTGCTGCTCATCTCTCACCGACTGAGCAATGTAACGGACTGCGACTGTATCTATGTGATGGATAACGGACTGATCCGTGAATCCGGAACACATGAGGAACTTCTGGCCCGGAGAGGGATTTACAATAAACTCTACAGGACACAGAAATCGCTGGAAGATTACTCGACCGGCGATATGAAATATGAAGGAAAAGAACAGCAGATCCTTCACCTGAAGGGTGCTCATAAAGCCGCAGGCAACGCTCAGTCCTCCCGGAAATCGGAAGGTCCGGGCACGGGTCCGGACGGAAGCGGTGAAAAGAAGAATACAGATAAGCACCGCAATGTCCTCGTCCTTCTGGCGGAGCTGACAGGACTCGTATCCCCTGCTTTTTATCTTACTCTTCTGGCAGCCTTCCTCGGCATGGCAGCCACCCTGTGTCTCCTTTTTATTCCTGTGATCACCGGCAGCGCCGTCATGAACGAACTGTCACAGCTGCGGCACGAAGAACTCCTTTCATCCCCCGTCGCCAGATATTTTCAGTTCGCTGTGCTCCTGGTCATCTTAAGGATCATCTTCTCCGCCGGAGAAAAGTATCTGAGCCACTTTGCGGCACACAGAATTCTGTCGCAGATCCGCCACGAGGTATACACTTCGCTCAGAAGGCTCGCGCCGGCCCGGTTCGAGAAACAGGATAAAGCAGAACTTGTGCAGGTGCTTACCGATGATATCGAGCATCTGGAAACATTTTATGCCGAAACGACCGGCAGGACCCTGGCGGCACTGCTGGCGGCACTGGCAATCGGCTTTTATTTATGGGCTATACACATGTACGCCGGTATCCTTATGCTTGCAGGTTACATGATCTGCAGCGTGCTCATCCCGATGGTCAGAACACATCTCACAACGGATGCCTCCGCATCGTTCCGCCATGAGACCGGGGAACTGGGAAGTTTTCTTCTTGATCAGCTGAACGGCATTGATGATCTGCAGCAATACGGGAACGGGGAGGACGGAAAGCAGCAGCTGACGGCCCGCTGCACCCTTTTCGACGAAGCACATGAGCAGTATGAAGGCACCGGCGCCCTGTGGAATATTCTGGAGAAATCAGGTTCATTCCTTTTCTCCTTCGGAATGTTCTTCCTTACGCTGTTCCTTCATATACGGGGGCAGGTAAGTGTCAGCGAAGTCGTGACCTGTACAATTATTGAGTTCTACTCCTTCAAGATCATACCGACACTGTTCGGTCTTTCCGGGAACACCGGAAAAATGCTCGCGGGAGGGGACCTTATACTTGATATCCTCGAGGAGAGACCCGTTGTTCAGGATGTTTCCGAAGCAGAAGGAAAACTCGGATGGGACGGCTATAAGAGATTCCACGGAGCAGAGATGTCCCGTGTAACATTTGCATATGATAATGAAACGATTCTGCAGGACTTCACGATCCTCCTGTGGCCAAAACAGCTGATCGGCATTCATGGACCCGAAGGCTGCGGAAAATCTACGATCCTGAAACTCCTGCTTCGCTTCTGGGATGTAGACAACGGCTCTATCACCATATGCGGTGAAGATATTAAGAATATCGCTACCCGGCGGCTCCGGGACGCGGAATCCTACATGGCTCAGGATACTGTCATCTTCCATGACAGTATCGCCAACAATATCGCGATCGGAAAGCCGGGCGCTTCACGGGTCGAGATCATCCGAGCCGCGAAAAAAGCCGCGCTGCACGATTTTATCCTCTCGCTTCCGAAAGGATACGACACGCAGATCGATGAGCTGGGAAACAGATTATCGGACGGAGAGCGGAAAAGAATCGGAATTGCGAGAGCATTTCTGCACAACGCTCCTCTCGTTCTTCTGGATGAACCGACAGGACAGCTGGATTCTCTGAATGAAGGTATGATCCTGAAAGCTCTTGTAGAAGAGTGCAGGGAAAAGACGATCGTGATCGCCTCGACAAGGGATTCTGCCATGAGGGCATGCGATACGGTATTTAAGATGTAAAAAGAAAAGACGAAAAAAGGCTGCCGCACGAAGACGTGCCGCCATTCCGTACAGCAGAGGTCATCTGCAGACACCTGCTATATGGAATGGTGACATTCCTTCATGCGGCAGCCTTTTTATCTATGACGCAGAATTCTCGTGACGTAAGTCTACGATGAATGCGCAGGATGAAACCTTTCTCTCACATGGAATACAAAGAAAACGTCAGAGCTTAAAAGCCTCCGGCGTTCTTGATATTGCCGCTCGCTGTCAGAACGCTGCTTTCAGTATCGTCACGATATCCTCTTTTGTAAGCGGAACATAAGCATCGCTGCATCCCGCTGCCTTGGAAGCGATATCCTCAAATCTCGACTCATCCTCAATTCCGAGTTCGCGGAGAGTCGTCGGCATACGAAGTTCGCTTGCGAAGAACTCACCCGTCCGGGCAATCGCCGCTTCGGATACCTCCATACTGTCATCACCGGCAATGGCCCAGACATTTCTGCCGTATTCCGCGAATTTTCCAGCCGTCTCCTCATTCAGCGCGAATTTCATCAGATGAGGTACCAGAACAGCCAGCCCCTGTCCGGGAACAAGTTCATAATAAACGGAAAGCGCATATTCTATAAGATGAGCACACCTTACAGTCTCCACGCCCTCACTCAGAAGGCCGTTAAAGGAGTTGGCGGAAGCCCACATAAGATTCGCGCGCGCATCATAGTTCTCCGGTTCTGCCACTGCGACCGGTCCGTAAGCAAGGCACGTCTTCATGATGCCCTCACAGAAGCGGGCCTGAAGATAGCCGCCTCCGACATTCGTAAAATAGCTCTCAAGAGCACTTGTCATGATCTCTGCTGTTCCCGCTGCTGTCTGTTTATCACTGACCGTAAACGTGAATTCAGGATCACATATCGTCATGACCGGTCTGAGGAGCGGGGATGTCGTTCCGCACTTGTCATGCGCCGGATCTGAAATGACTGCAGAACCGTTCGTCTCGGAGCCGCTGCCTGCGTGGGTGACGACCGCATAGACCGGAAGTGCTTTAAGAATATACCTGGGGTGAATAACAATACTCCAGGGATCTCCCCCGTAGCTTGCACCGCCCGCAATGACTTTGGCTGTGTCGATAACGGATCCGCCGCCGACGGCAAGGATCATATTGACACTGTTGGACTTACATATCTTGACACCTTCTCTGACTGAAGCTATCTCCGGATTTGACTTTACACCGGGCAGCTCATAAATTCCGAGCCCTGCCGTTCTGAGGATATTAAGAACTTTATTGTAAATCCCGTTTTTCTTAATACTCCCCTCTCCGCTGACAACAAGTACTTTCGAACCGCTTTCCTTGATTTCTGACAGATGTGCAAGCTGTCCTTTTCCAAAATACACTTTCGTTGGAATAGAGTGAATAAAGTTATTCATTAATTTCCTCCTTCGGGGGTTTTTATACCTTTTCAGTTCTTACGACGTGTAGCCGGCAGTATCGGGTTCTTTCGTCAGATCGTCAGAATCAGATGTCTTCGCTTTTTGGGCCGGGTCCTCAAGAGGCTTCACGATTTTTTCGAGAAGATCCCTCTTAAGCAGAAGGCTCTTGCTGTTCGGATTGACGACCATGGCCTCGATTCCGCTGTTGGCTACGACATTTCGGGCGCACTGTCCCGACTGCATCTGTACCCAGATAAATTTTTTCTGAAGGTCCTCCGGAATCTCTTCGCGGTTCGAGAAGGTAGAATAAATCATTTTTCCGTCCCGGGCCTTCAGCATAGCCGGGACCAGCCTGACACGATCTTTCGGCACCGCTTTCTGACCATTCTGTCTGGCTGCCTGCATAGCCATGGCATCCTCCTTACTGAGCTGCATAATCATCGGGACCCAAAGCCAGCAGGTCGTAAGAGACTGAAGAACTGTCTTAAAACTGTCGGCATTCTTCATTTCATGATGACGATCTATGAGGTAAGCCAGGACCTTTCCATCCTCATCGCGCTTCCTCGTGAGTTCCTCCTGCTTTGCCTTTCGCTCCGCCATCTGCTCCGGCGTCAGTGCTGCAGGGCCTCCCATCGATCCTGCTCCCGATTTCGCTGCCGATTCTCCCATTTCTTCAGCTGTCGATTCTCCTGTCACCTCTTCTGTAGGTCCGCCTGTTGCTTCTGCAGTCTTAATATCTTTCTCATCGGGATTCTGCCCGGATTCCCCGGCCAGGTCCTCTGCCGGCCGATCATCAGATCCTTTTCCTTCAGGTGACTCTTTAAGGGCCCTCTCTGCCTCGTTCCCGTCTGCATCCTTTTTCTTAAAGAAATCAAATATACCCATAATAATCTCCCTCTCCGACTCACTTTTTTCAGAACTGATATTAACATTTATTCTACAGTATTTACGGCAAAAATACTACTCTCATGGAAGAGAATATCCCCTGTAGGAGATACTTCCTGTCAGGGGATCATAACACTCTGTCTATATTTATTTTTTGAGCCAGAGGCCTGACCTTTTTAGCTGCCTCGATCCTGTTCTTCTCAGAAGAACGCACAATTTCCTTTACAGCACAGATTTTATCCGCGATCATTACAATGACTGCTTCCCGGTGGTGCGGCGGTACGATCGTCACCGGCCACATATGATGAGCGATGACATCCTTCTCTATATCCGTCAGTTCACCCAGCAGGCTCTCAGCTGCAACGACGGAATCTTTGGGGTGTCTGAAGCAGCACACGAAATTGTTGGCAAACTTGTCATATCTCCCAAGAATCCCCAGATCATGACAGAGCGCACCCCGTATCAGTTCCTTTTCATTGGAAGGAATAGCGACGGCACTGAGAAGCCTGGATATAGCCAGAGAGATGCACGCAACTTCCATGCTGTGGGCACCGACTGTTGTCTTATCGTGATGCGTCTGCGTGCGAGCCCTGACAAACTCTTCTGAGTTGATAATATCTCTGCCGATACGATTCACATCCCTGATAATTGTCTTTTTCATCCTGATCCTGTCACCTCTTCATATCTCGCTCAGGATCTGAGAAAGTGTTCTCAAATCTCGTTTCCCTATTTTATTTCAGGAAATATGATTTGTCACGCTTCCTCACACAATTTATAGTTATTTAACAAAAGAACTTCCCACACTGTTTCAGGCTCCGGTCATAGCCATAAGACCGGCCGCGAACAAGGTGTGGGAAGTTTCATCCTGCGCATTCATCGCAGACTTACGTCACGAGAATTCTGCGCCAGAGATTAATTACCGGTTTCGTCAGCCTTCCTGTCCTCCGGGATCCTCGTATTCTTAAATGCATAGTGGAGCATGGTCATTACAAGGAATGTCAATATTACACCGAGAATCAGAGAAACAACGGCATTCTGAATAAATCCGGCGGCAATATATGTCACGAACGAAATTGCTGCAGCCGTCATCGCATAAGGCATCTGCGTGGAGACATGCGCAATATGATCACACTGAGCACCTGCCGAGGACATGATCGTCGTATCGGAAATCGGTGAACAATGGTCGCCGCAGACTGCTCCGGCCATACATGCGGATACACAGATAACGGAAAGCGGATTGCCGCTCTCAAGCGGGAATGCATTGAGGCAGATCGGGATAAGAATACCGAATGTTCCCCAGGATGTTCCTGTCGCGAAGGAAAGTCCTACAGCAATAAGGAATACGATCGCCGGAAGGAAATTCTGCAGAGACTGTGCGCTTCCGCTCACAACACCTGCCACATACTCATCCGCTCCGAGGCTCAGCGTGACACCTTTCAGTGTCCATGCGAGCACAAGGATCATAATAGCAGGAACCATGGCCTTAAAGCCTTCCGTGAGGCAGCCCATGCATTCCTTGAAAGAGAGAACGCGTCTCCAGATGTAGACCAGGATGGTAAAAGCCATCGCCACAAAGGAGCCGAGGACCAGGCCGACCGAAGCGTCACTGTTCGCAAAGGCATTGACGAAAGTCTCTCCGTCAAAGAAACCGCCTGAGTAGATCATACCGAGGACGCAGCAGATAATGAGGGAGATGATCGGCAATACGAGATCGATGACCGTTCCCTTTCCCTTTGTTGAATCGTCTGTAGAGACCGGGCCGGGAACTGTAAAAATATCACCCTCCCTTGCATTTTTCTCATGGACCGCCATCGGGCCGTAATCAATTTTCAGGATAGTAATGCTGATCATCATGACCAGTGTGAGAAGCGCATAATAATTGAAGGGGATCGCCCTGATAAAAAGGACAAGTCCATTGGTGCCCTCCGGTGAGAATGCGGAGACAGCCGCCGCCCAGGATGAGATCGGAGCGATAATACAGACAGGCGCAGCCGTTGCGTCAATTAGGTATGCAAGCTTTGCACGGGATACCTGATGTCTGTCTGTGACCGGACGCATGACGGAGCCGACGGTAAGGCAGTTGAAATAATCATCGATGAAGATAAGGCAGCCGAGAAGGATCGTGGCCAGCTGAGCACCTACACGGGTCTTGATGTGTTTGGATGCCCACTCACCAAATGCGGCGGAACCGCCTGCCTTATTCATGAGCGCGACCATAATTCCGAGGAATACAAGAAATACAAGAATACCGACATTATAGGAGTCGGCGATCTGTGTGATCATTCCGTCGGTGAAAATGGCATTCAGCGTTCCGATAAAGCTAAAATTCGAAATAAAAAGACCGCCTACCACGATTCCGATAAACAGGGAACTGTAGACTTCTTTCGAGATCAGCGCAAGCGCGATTGCGACGACCGGCGGGACGAGTGCCCAAAATGTAGCATGCATAAAGATTTTCCCCCTTCATAAAAACAAACTCGAACTTTAGTATAGCACAACTTTAAACGGGTGGTGCAAATTTCTTTCAAAATTTGTACCACCCGCTCTTTTTAGTGCATTTTGCCGACTGTTCTCTACACTTCTCACATGGGATTTTATTCCGGAAGATCCGGTATGAATTCTACATAGATCTGATCGAAGTCGTCTTTCAGATCTGCGATAACAAATTCTCTGAGTTTCGTCCAGTGGCGGACATCGATAAGAGATGTATCACGATTTTCTTTCAGATATACTTCGATCCAGGTCTTTCGCCCCGTCTGAATGACATCTATGAACGTGGCCTCGTAGGGAAGGCCGTACAGATTTCGGTTCACGACCTCATGAACTTTGTCCATGACCTCCTCGGAAGGAGAGAACAGCATCATCTGCTTAAACCCTCGAATAAGTTCCTGTATCGGTTCGATCAGAAGGATGACAGACATCACGATCGCGACAACAGAATCCATGTAGGGAGCCAGCGGCTCCAGAAAAGAGTCTCCCAGAAGAAGCTGGGCAAGGAAAGCAACGGCAATGCCGCAGCTCCCCACGATATCCGTCTTCCAAAGATAGAGTTCCGCATGAATGGTCGGAGACTCGTATTTCCGGCTCATATGCAGCAGGAACAGATACATGAAAACGCTTCCGATCCCGAGGCATAATTCAAATGCGGCGATGCCCCCGGGGCTGACCCTGTGCCCTCCTCCGAGGATCACATGCACATTGGTATTGATCATCAGCAGGATCAAAATCAGCAGGGCCATATATTTTATGATCAGAAAGAGAGATTCTACCTGAGCATACCCGTAGGGGTGCCTCTCATTTACCGGCCGATACAGCAGCGGGATCAATACAAGAAACGGTCCCATCATGATCAGTTCCGCAGAATCGAATACGGCATCCATTAAAATTGAATAGGAGTGGAGAATGACCGCCATCAGTACTTCCGCCCCTGACAGCACGCAGCTCCCCAGGAATGAGAATCGCAGTATCCGGCTTTCCAGCTCCTTGCGTGACAGTTTTCCCGTTGTTCCCATACAGCCTTACGTTTCCCCTTCTTTTTGTGTGTTTATGGTGATGACAAAATTCTAAGACCTGAAAATACAGTGTGTCAAGCTTCCCTTCCGCAGGCAGGTATACATGCATTTTCAGTGAGCATAATGATAGGCATCAGAGCCGTATTATGCTATTATTATGAGACATGTATAAAAAAGAAATCGATCGTGAGGTAAAATATGTCAAAGAAAAAGAGACTCCATACCACCCCGGCAAAACGTGCCCCACAGCAGGTCAGTAACAGTAAGATCCCCCCAAAAACGATGGCGATCATCTCCGTCTGCGCTATAATTCTGGGCATTTTCATTACAGCCCATGATTATCTGGAAAAACACACGGCGGCCGCGGCTGCCGCACAGGAAAAAACAGCGGAAGCTCTGAGCGGACTGTCTCAGATCATACCGGATTATGTAGAAGCATATCCTTCTGCGGATTCCACGCAGACTGAAAAAATGGCAGCAGCGTCAGACGATCTCTGCTCAGACAGTCTGACTCTGCAGAGCGAAGCTTACCGCACAGTCACTTCCTGTTATAAGTCCCTGAGCGGGGACTCTGCTTACGTATCTACGGACATGGACAAAGCCATGAAAGATGCGCTCGCTGCAGCGGAAGATGCAGCTGTCGCCTATAATAAAGAGGCCCGGGCTGTGAATGATAAGGTCGGAAAATTCCCCTATAACATTGTGGCAAAGATCGCAGGGTATACAGAATGCCCTATCTTCGATCTGAACAAATAAAAACAAACATCCCTCGCTCAAAGCCAAATGGTTTTGAGCGAGGGATCTCTTTTTCTAATAACCATGCTCCTCTTCATACCGGGCGATCATATCCAGATTTTCCTGGGCCTCAGCGCTGAGCATATCCTCAGAAAACTGTCCCGCCGGAACAGACGGCGTGTACCAGTCGAACTGGCTGAAGTACTCAGCATAGTATTCATTCTGGAACGTGTACCCGAAACGGGCATATATTTCATTGGCGATCAGACGAATCTCTTCCGGGGATCTGCCGTCCAGCTCAGAGGGATCCATCACACGTGAATCGCTGTCCTCCACAAGGTAACCGGGATCAAGTTCGCCTCCGCCGGCACCCGGTGTTTCCTCAAATTCCTCTTCCTCCCCATCATTGTCGGAAATCTCTTCTTCCGAAGATACCGGATTCGAAAGATCCACCGGTATCGTGGAAGGTGTAACAGATTCCGGTGTGATCGCATTCACAGTCGGAGTCGGGGTCATAGTCGGGGTCGGGGTCAGCGTCGGGGTCGGCGTAGACGTCGATGCTGAGATCGGAGTAATCGACAGTTCAGTCGGTTCAATGCTCTCATCCAAAAGAATCTCCTCAGGATGAACATTTCTCATCATCGGACCCATATACATAATCGCAGCCGCAAGACCCGCAACCGCTATGACAGCAATAAAAAATACAAGGATCCGTACAGCGAGAGGGGTCTTTTTTTTCTTGACGCCGATAACGCCCTTCTCCTCTGCCGGTTTTCGCTTTCTGGTGTCCGGTACAGGCTCCGGCTCTTCCTGACTTTCTTCCTGATCCTGATACTGCATGGTCTCCAGTTCAAGACTGCCCATATTGAAAGAACCGTACCGGGACTGGGAATAATCGAACTGATCGTAGTCATTAACATTATAATCATCCGGATAGGTCTCATTCTCAGACTCGAAATTGGACTTGGCCTGTTCGAACAGAAGAATTTCCTCCACAGAGACACCCGCCTCCGCAGCTTCTTTCTCCAGTCTGTTGATATCTTCCGCGTTCCCTGCCGGCGGCATATTCCCGTTATAGGGCTGCGTTGACTGCAGGCTATTGTCTTGTGCCTGCACCGGTCGTGCATCCGATCCGTAGACCTGTGTCGACTGAATTTTTATATCATTGTTCCGGGAGGTTTTCGGACTTTTTCCGTATGCCTGCGTAGCCGAGACTTTCAGTTTCTCATTTTCTTCCCGAAAAGCACGTGTCTCTTCGTTCTTTTTCTCTTCATACCGTCTCTCCAGTTCTGCATCTTCCCGCTGTTTCATTGCTGCCTTCTGCAGAAAACTGAGTGATTTGTCTTTTCCCGCTCCGTCATTTTCATCTTCTTCAGAAGGAGAAGATGCACTGTCACTGCTCAGATGGTCTGTCTCCCGCCCCTTTTTTTCTTTAAGATCCGCTTCCCGGGGCGCCGGACGTTTTGTACTCTCAATTTCAATTCTCCGTCTGACAGGAGTACCGCATATCTTACAGTATTCCTCAACGTCCCCCAGTTCGCCGCCACAGAACCTGCAGTACTTTTTATCAGGATCCTGTTCTGCCTGTATCCGGTTCACAGCCCCACAGACCGGACAGAAACCATCTCTGACATCTATTACCTCTCCACAGTATTTACATACCGTTTTCTTCTCCATAAATACCTCTTTTCCAGCGAATTTGGCATATATATGAGCCTCATTGTAACAGAAATGTCATATTTTCTCAATAGAAATCAGGAAAGCCCTCACACACCTGTGAGGACTTTCAGCTAATTCCTGTCAATTATTCTGATTTTTGTATACTCCCTGATAGCAATATGTGGAAGCAGGTCTTCCCGCATGTTCCATTTCCTTGCGGTCATCACGATTATTGACAACTTTTCCGGTAATAATATAGCGATTTTTGATAAATCGACGGAAATTTCCGATGTCACTCTTAACACCTTTGATCGCGTCATAAATATATCTGAGTTCTGTCAGCGTAAATCGATCGGGATGATTCAGGAATCTGAAACCGATTTCCGTATAATCAATTTTACCTGCCATTCGTTCGATCGCTGTCCTGATCATATTTCCGTGGTCAAAAGCCAGTTCGCTCTCCTCCACTTCAAGGAGACCTTCCGGTGTGTTCGCTTTCAGGTAATAACCATTTTCCGTTCGGATGACATCGAACAGCATGGCTTTTCCCCTTTCGCTTCCTTCCTGATACAGGAGTTTCTCCCCGGGGACCATCGCGATATAGCCTATGGTAATAATGCGCATTCTGGGATCTCTGTCGACCTCTGAAAAGGTATAGAGCTGTTCAATGGAGACATCTGACATTCCTGTCTTCTCCTTAAGACACCGCTGTGCAGCAACGTCTGCAGTCTCCTTCATGCCTATAAAAGTGCCGGGAAGTGACCATTGGTCAACATACGGATGTTCAGTCCGCCTGACCAGAGCTATCTGTAAAGTGTCTTTATTCGTCGTAAAGACCAATACATCGACAGTGATGGATGGCCGATCGTAATCGGACGGATTATAGTTGCTCAAAAAATCCTTCTCTGACTGCACGGGCTGCCTCCTTTTTCACCGGTGTTGCATGTAAATAAGTGTGAGATTACCCGGAAATCCAGCCATGCTTCACGCATGCTTTATAGATACCATCGTCTACATTTTTTTCCGCGATATAGTCAGCTTTCGCCTTCAGCTCTTCTTTTCCGTTCCCCATTGCAATGCAGTAAAAACGCTCATCAAACATTGGCAGATCATTGATATCATCCCCGAACACAACAACGTCCTCAGGTCTTCCCCCCACCAGTTCAAGCATTCTCATAATACCTTTTTCCTTTTCATCATGCTGCAGCATAATGTACTCCGGAACAAATCGCAGATGACCGAGCGTATTAAGAAGTGTCAGGCGGCTCTCCTCTTCTTTCGGGCAGGAGATATACATTTTATAGATGACTCCCTTGTCCGACGGATCATACTTTTCATCAATCACATAAACGGTCGGTTCCTGACGCGGACCTACCTGATCATAGAACCTGAAATCTTTGGCACATACCTTCTCGGAATCTTCATCTGCCACAAGGACACCATAGCCAAGTTCGATGGCCTGACGGTAAAGCGCAAGACTCTTTTCATAATCAATAGGCTCATTGAAAATCAATTCCCCGTTAAGAACGATGCCATGACCCCCGTTGCAGACCATGTTCGCAAAATGGTGTGCTTTCCGGAACGGTTCGGATTTGTACAATGCGCGCCCTGTACAGATAGAAACAAAATGTCCCGCTTCCTGAAGCTTCCTGACAGCTTCCTCTGCAGATGGTATGATCTGCCTTGTCTTCAGATCCGTTAAAGTACCGTCTATATCAAAAAAGAAAAATTTCTTATCCATGAGAAAACTCCCTGCCTGCCAAAGACTCTCCTCTGAGGCATAAAATGTATCGGTTTAAGTATCTCCTGTGTTTTTGAGCACAGGTAACAGTTACTAAGAATCCTTCACATTTTATAATACATTCATTTTTTTCGCAATCAACAGACTTACTTATTTAATAGCAACTTACTTAATGCATAATTATTCATTGTTTATGTATATTTTTGATAATTATATTTTATAATATTTTCTATTGCAAGTTTATTTTTAAAA
>AUXO013384535.1_pt1 | contig 13970 bp, 3 predicted proteins | sample 768731 | NCBI WGS metagenome assembly AUXO01 (sample SAMN02715735, study PRJNA202380) | gut metagenome | biome: sheep rumen | host: Ovis aries | place: New Zealand: Palmerston North | reverse complement strand
GTGCGACAGGAATATCGAACCTCTACGTGTTATCCTCCGGGGAAATTGATATTCAATGCCTTCAACTTGTGTCCTTCAAGATCGAAGCGCGAGTGGGCGATGGTTCCTTCCGGAGCAAGATACAGCGTGTCGGTAGTCGTATCTTTCTGATAGACTTTCAACCGCTTCAGCGTCTGGGCTTCTACCCCGATAGCCACCAGCAGGAAGATGCCAATTGCCAATATCTTTCTCATTCCTTATTTCCTCATTATCTTGTTCTTTCTTATTGCGAGGTTACTGGTCGTACCGTCAACCCATAGTAGCGGTAGGTATAATCTGAATTCTGCGAAGTCCCGTTAGAATATAGGCGGTAGGCACGAGTGTTGTTGTTTGGAGTGCTGCTCCAGTAAAATGCCGCATTGCTATATTCTGACAATGTGGTTCCGTTCCTATATCCCGCCTCGGGCAGATAGATATAGCGGTTGTTACCTTCGGCTTTTGATGTAGCCTTTACACACCACTGACCATTAACCAGTACTCTGCTGAACGAGCAGCCGGTTATCAAGTTGTCAATTTCCGTCTTTGTCGGCATACGCCAGTCACCGCCCCAGTTGGCACGGGCAGCATCGTAGCTGGTGCCTGAGATATTATCGCCGATGCTTGTATTATAAGTCGGGTTGTTGGTTTCTGTATAGGTGGCTGATGTCGTCGTGTTGCCCCAGGCAAAATAGTCGCCGGTCTCAATAGGAGTGTTGGCTCCTACGTTCATGTTTGCCCACAAGGTATGGTCGGGCAGTCCGAGGTCAACCTTCTCAACGGCATAATGACGTGCCTTGCCGTAGAGGTATTCGTTGCCAATCTTGGCATACGGGCGGAACCACTTGCCGATGTTGTTGTCAACATCTACTTCTTGCGAGAAGTCGCCATCGGAGGTGATGGTCTGCTCATGGTAGCCGCTCTTGTTGTCCCACGTGATGGTTTCGCTGTCTCCAACAATGAAGCCAACGGAGATGCCAGCCGAAGGAAGTGGGGCGACAGTCGAGAGCGTGGCATGCAGCATTGCTTTTCCACTGTCGTATGTCCATTCCGCTTCGTCCGTTGTCAGCTTTAATGTCGTAGTGGCGACGGTGTCGGGACTGGCTACGGCACGCACTGTCAGACCATGATAGCGCTCAGCCCATGATACGACAGGTGTTCCGGATCTGTTTTCCATGAACCAGTTGCGCCCGTTGTTGCTGTTCCTTGTTGCCGATGCGTAGCATCCTCTGGTCTTCATGTCATAGATGGCAGTTCCGTTGCCATAGCCTTTCTTGGGCAGTATCAGTTGCTTGCCGGTGAGCTTGCTGGTGATTCTGGTAACAGGGGCATCATCTATCCAAAGGTCTTCAAACGTGCTGTTGGCGATTAGTTCCTCGAAGTCGGCCTTTGACGGCATGTGCCACATCTTGCCCATGAGCATCCAGGCAGCATCGTTGCTGCTTTCGCTGATGTCGATGGTGCCGTCGCTCTTGGTAGAACCGATTTCCACCCATCCGCCTTGGTAATAGCTGTAGGTATTGCTGGTATAGTTGGTTTTTGGAGAGGTCTCTCCCCATGCGTAATAGTTACCTGCTTCTGTTGGCGTGTTGGCACCGACGTTCATGTTTGCCCACTTCGTGCCAGACGGAAGCCCCATGTCAACCATTTCCAGTCCGTAGTGCTGTGGTTCTCCATAGAGATATTCATCACCAATCTTGACGTATGCGCGATACCAGTAGCCCATATTGTTGTAAACATCCAGCGTATGAGTGAAGTCACCCGTCTGGCTGACCGCTTGCTCGTTGTAGCTGCGTTTGTGGTCGAAGTCTATGTTTGTGCTGTCACCAATGACAAAGCCCACGGTCATGGTGCCGTCGATCGGTAGCAGCGTGTTGAGCGTACCGCTGATGGTCGCTACAGGGCTGTTTTGTGTCCATGTCGGTTTGTTGGTCGTGATGCGGAGCACCTGTCCGGCAATGGTGTCGGGGCGGGCAATGGCACGTACGGAGTGTCCTTTCCATTTGTTGTTGTGATTGCCAGATCCAGCTTGTGGACCATCGATGTTTCTCAGATAGATGTGATATGCCTGATCGTCATTGTATTGGTTGGACGACATATATACGCCTTCGTTGGAGTTCTCAATACCCGTACCGTTCCTGTACCCTGCCTGCGGCATGATGATGTATCGGTTGGGGTATTTGTTGCTGACGAACTTAAAGCAGTTGACATCGTTGACGGTTACCTGTGACCAAGAACAGTTGTTGATAAGCTCGCGGAAGTCAGCCTGCGTAGGCAGCTGCCACATCTTGCCCATGTTCACAGTGGCGGCATCGTGCTCGCTGCGTTGGATGTCGAGCAGTCCGTCAATGGTCGTACCAAGGTTTATCCATGAGTTGTTCTGCATGAATTCGTATTTAGCTTGTGAATAGTCGTAATCATCGTCCGGACGCGGCGAGGTTTCGCCCCATGCATAGTGCTTGCCGAATTCCGATGGCTTGTCGGCACCGAGATTCATATTCGCCCACTTGATGCCCGACGGCAGTCCGAGGTCAACCATCTCCAGTCCGTAGTGCTGCGCATCGCCGTAGAAATACTCATTACCCACTTTGACGTATGCGCGGTACCAATAGCCTAAGTTGTCGTGTACGGGGATGTTTCCTGAGAAAGAACCTGCCGTGTTGGTAGTTGTTTCAATGTATGTGCGTTTGTGGTCGAAGTCGATGGTTGCACTGTCGCCGATAACGAAGCCTACGGTGAGTGTCTCACTGAGTGGCGATGCAGCGGCAAGCGTTCCGTATAGCGTTGCCTGAGTGTCGCTGAAAGTCCATGCCGCCTCGTCCGTCACGACTTTCAACAGGAGATTGCCGCTGTCGGCAGTCCCTTTTACCACAGGACGTACTGTGTGTCCAAAGTAGCGGTTCGAATTATAGTAGTTGTAATTGTAAAGGAACGGTTTGCCCGATTCCCAACCTGTGTGGCAATTCAGCGTCCAGGCGTAGGTGTTGTCATAGTGGGTGGAAGTATTGTATTGAGAGACATTGTAGTTGTGTCCTCTTGTCCATCCGTTGAGATGGCAGGTGGCAGGCAGGAAGATGCTGTTGCCATTAGGACCGGTGACGAGGTATCCGTTGTTGCCACGAAGTGTTGTCCACGTCCACGTGCACTCGTCAGCCAGTTCCTGACAATCGTCATAGTCGGGCATGGTCCAAAGTCCGCCCCATTTGACGTGAGCAACATCGTGTTCTGTACCAGCAATATCGAGGTATGTGTTGCCATTCTTGAACGTCTTGGTCGTGCCAAGATTGGTGTTAGAGAACTTGTAGTAGCCCAATGTTGTGGCTTTGTTGTCAGAATCGTAGTTGCTTTTCTTTTCTGTTTCTCCCCAAGCGAAGTATTCGCCATAGTCAACGGCATTGTAAGCTCCCACGTTGCGCGATGCCCAACGTGTGCCTGACGGCAATCCGAGGTCTATCATCAGAGCCTGTACGGGACGGCAGTTGGCTGTAAGGCATGCCGCCGGAGAGGTCTGCGAAGCAGCTGGGAGGAAAATGCGATGAACCTTCCCGTCTTCTGCGGCAGGAGAAGCCCCTGTGACGAAATAGCCCGTTGCGCCATTATACATGCCCCATGTCCATGTGCATTTGTCGATGAGTTCTTGTCGTTGCGCAGCAGTCGGCATCAGCCATTCCGTTACAGCGGTTTCTTCCAACAGTGCAGCCTCAGCCTCGACATCCGTGGTATAGCTGTTGCCTGGCTGTGAAGGAGTCTTGCTACCCACATTCATGCTTGCCCAATTGGTGCTTAGTCCCATATCTACGGAGCGGAACACGTCATCGGGGATGTTGCAGGTAATAGGAATGACGGTATTGGGAGGTGTAGCGAAAGAAGTCCAGATATGCTGGTCGAAGACTTTCTCTATCCGGCTCAAGGTGTCGGTGACAAAATAGCGGGCGGTGTAATAGCGGCGGTTAGTATTGGGTACAATGACCATATACGAGGCGCAGGTGTCCTGCTCGGTCCGGGTATTGTGTCCGAGAAAGAAGTCCTTGCTGTCATCCTGTGGTATAAGGTTAAGGCTGACAGCCTGCGAAGTGTTGGCAGCATCGTAGAGACCTGTCCTAGAGAGTTGGTAGGTGCCTGCAATGGCATCATTGCAATAGAGCTCTATCCTTGACACCCTTGCACTGGGCAGGTTGTTGATGTGGGGCAGGAAGCAGAGGTAGGATGCCTGATGACCGAGCGTGAAACTATAGTTGCCCTCACCGTCACGATTTGCAGTGGCAGTGCCGCAGTCGCCGGCTGGTCCGATGTGTTCGCTGTTGTCGGCACCGTTCTGTGTCTGTTCAGTCTTGATGGTGACCGTCTTGTCGGGGAAATAGACCGTGTAGGATTCTGCCTCCAAGTCGTCGGCACCCTCGAAGACAAAGTCGGCACTGGTCATGTCTGCCGACAGATTCTCGGCACGGCTGAGATAGCCTACATCCAAGCGTATGCGGTCGTTGTCAGTCCATTTAAAAGTGACATTGTTGTTGCCTTGGGTACCAGGGAAGTTGCCGTTGAAAGATGTCTTGCGCGGGGCGCGGCTGGCTTTTGCCAACACAGGCTGACCAGCAGTTACCCCCCGAAAGACCACTCGCTTGCCGTTGGGTAGTACGACACTATCGATTTCCGCAATGAGATACTGATGCTTACCGTCTTCCGCATCGATTTCTATGCTGACGAAATCATCCTGCTCGTTACCCTGCTTATCGAGTTTCGAGTGGAAGATAGCCGATGTGGAGGGCATGGAGACTCGGTCAACCTCACCGTTGTGATGGTAAACCTTTAGTTGTTTCTGTGCCAGTGCTGTTATAGGCAGTAGCAGAAATAGGGCGATATACAGTATTTTTTTCATGTTCGAGCAATCAATTATGAATTGAACATCGTTCGGTTATCGGCTGCACCTCGGCAATTGAAAACGAACTTTCATTGCGCTCGGTTTGCACGATAATTGTGAATTATTTTGTCAAGTTGTCATAGAGCATCTGCACCTGTTGTTGCGTGAGCGGCTCATCGTATATACGGGCGAAGACTACCGTGCCGTTCCATGCTGAGTTGGCACTGGGGGTGCTGTTGCTGACGTCACCGCCTACCACGTAGTAATTCTGATTGCTGCCAGGCTGTCCGTAGTTGCCGGTGATGCCAGTCATCGTGTTGCTTGGCTCGCCTCCGTTGACATAGATGTCAAAGTTGCCGGTTTCCTTGTTCCATGAAGCTACGATGTGATAGTAGGTGCTATTCTCAGGTGTTACAGCAGCATCATTATGCTGATAGCTGTTATTGATTCTGACAGATGAGAATATCTTTTTGGAGGAGATGCCGATGCCGTCTCCACCTCCGTTATAACCTGCAAAGCAATCAGACTCGCCGGTCCCGATAGTGGCGGCAGTCTTTACCAGCACTTCCAAGGCGTGACCGTCCTCCAGCTTGCTCATAAATTCGGTGTCAAAGCCGTAGAATGACGAGTAGTAGTAGTTAGAGGCATTGCCGGCAAAGGTGTTACTGCTGAAGTCGGCCTCATAGCGTTTGTAGGTGTCGTTGTAGCTGACAGCAGGCGAGCCGACCTTAGCAACGGTGTAGGCATTGGGGGCACCGTTGAAGGCTGTTCCGTCTGCTTTGAACTCTATGCTGAGCAGGTCAGCAGCGGTAATGGTTTTCATCTCTCCCAGATAGTAATGACCGTCCACTTTGGCATAAGCCCGGTAATACTTGGTTCCGCCATCATAGTTGTAGCTGACGGAATAGCTACCATCGGCAGCCGCATTGTTGGCACTAACAGCATGGGTATCGGCAGGAGTGTCGGTATCTACCTCGTCAATGGTACCAATGATAAATCCGTAGGTCAGACCTTCGACAGCAGTCGTAGTCATTAGATTACCTTTCAAGGTTGCGGTAGGTGCACCTATCGTCCAGTCGCAACTGATTGTCTTGATGTTGAGAGCCGTCGAAGAGCCACTGATGGTGTCGGTGACGTTGAGCACCGGACGCACACTCAAGCCGATGTACTTGTAGTTGTGGTTGGCTGTTCCTCCCACTTGCGGTCCAGAAGTGGGAATATAGAAATCCCACATTTGGTCTGTATTGTAACGTTTCGATGTCATATAGATGCCACAACCAGAGTCGTAGAATGAGGAGCCGTTATTCCATCTGCCTGCCTTGGGCAGATAGATGAACCGTGAGCTGTCGGTCTTGCTGGCAACCTTCCAGCAGGCAACACCATTTACGGTGACCTGTGTCCACGTACAGTAGTCCTTCAACTCAATGCACTGTTCCAAAGTCGGGGTGCTCCATAATGTGTTCCACTGAGTGCGGGCAGCATCATACTGTGTACCGCTGATGTCGCTGCCAATCTCTATCCATTTGTTGTCAACATAATACTGATAGGAAGCCTGGTTGAAGTACGGACGGTCGTTGACCAGTTTGGGCTCGGTCTCTCCCCAAGCATAATAGTCACCGAAGTCTTCGACAACGTCAGCCCCGAGGTTTATGTTTGCCCACAATGTTCCAGATGGCAGGTCAAGGTCAACATAGTCTGCCAGTTCGAACGACTTGACATCACCGTAGCTGTAAGTAGTACCGTCATAGCTGTACGCACGGTAATAGTAGATGTTGCCTTTCGACAGGTTGGTGATGGTCTTCGTGTAGTAACCCGAAGGAACGGCATTGCCCACCTCATAGGTGGTGACACCCGTCTGCCCTACCTCTATGTCGGCATTGTTGCCGACAATAAAGCCAACGCTGACCGTCTTGTCGGTGACGTGAGAGAAGTATGCGATTAAGGTGTCAGTCTCTATATTGGTCTTCAGGTTGCGCGAAATGCCAGTGGTTGAAATGATGTCGGTCTTGCTCTGGACGGCACGAAGTGGGTTGCCGTCAGTCTTGGCTCGGTCACTGACAATGTTGTGTCTGTTGCTGGCAAGTTCAAGCGCGTATGCGTTATTGCCATCTGCTACTGTTGAAGTCCAATAATAGGCATCGGAAAGATAATTAGTATGGCGACCATCGTCATAACCATAGCCAGAGGAATGATAATAATGCCCCGTCAGCGGCATGAAGATGCTGTTGCCTTCGTAACCGGCTATCTTGCTGGTGATGCGCCACCCGACGCAATCACCCTGTGACTCCCATGTCCAGGTGCAGTTGTTGGTGTTGTTCAGTTCTTCAAACTCAGTCTTTGTCGGCATACGGTAATTTCCTCCCCAGAACAGGGCGACGGCATCGCGACCACTTTGCGGCGTGATGTCGAGTGTAGCGACATACTGCATGTTGTTATTCTTGTACGGTTCTTTTCCACCCCACAGGAAGAAATCGCCAGTAGCCTTTTCGCTTTCAGCACCGACATTGACATTTGCCCACTTCACAGACAGTCCTAAATCGACCAGGCCTACCGTGGTGATGCTTAGCGTGTCGCCGTAGAATCGCTCTGTCCCGTTGTCTATATAAGCTGCATATTCGTAGGTCGTTCCTTCGTCAAGACCAGTGAGAACATGTGTCATACGTCCGTTAGCATCGGGTGTCACGGTAATGTTGCTGCTGTTTTCTGTTCCTTTCTTCCACCATACGAAGCCCATAGTGTTTCCCGTACCTGCTATATCGATTCCACGAATGGCAGCTCGCAGTGTGTCAGCCTCCGTAGTTCCGTCGTAGAATGCTCGTGCAGGTAGCGTACGTACAAACATCGGTTTGCCGTTGGCGGCAGTAGCATTGGTTTTATAAACCGGTCTAACCGATATGGCATCTGCACGATTCCATCCATCGCTAATGCTGCCATTTTGTAACTGATATATATATACACAATCAGAGTTACGCATGCACGACGATGCATAATAGGAATAAGTCGTATAACTTCTTATATCGCTTTCTTTATAACCCGAATTGGGAAAGAAGATGCTCTTGCCGTTAATCTTACTTTTTGCTGTGTATCCCCTCATGCCGTTGAGCGACGATGCGGTAAAGGTACAGTTTGCCTGCAGTTCACGGATGTCTGCCTCGTTGGGTATCATCCAGGTTTCCCCCCATGACATGGCAGCCGCATCGTACTGGGTAGCATAGCTATCACGCAGATGGTCGGGGAAAACATAGGTTTTGTCTATATACCACTTGTGGTTAGCCTTTGTGTAGGTGCTCTTCGGCTCGGTCTCAGCCCATGCATAGTAGTCTCCGTCCTGGTCGGGTGAGATAGCTCCGAGGTTGACGTTCGACCACAAGTTGCCGGAAGGCAGTCCGAGGTCAACCAAGCAGCGTCCAAACTGCATGGTGTTGCCGTAGCTGATGCTGTCGTTGGCAGTTCTTATATAGGCACGGTAATAGTATTCCCGGTCTTTCTCCACCGCCGTGAAATCAGCATGGTAGGAGCCGTCTGAAGCTATGGAGACAGTCAGCTTAGTATTGTCAGTGATGGTAGGGTAAGGAGTATTGCCGATTACGAAGCCGGCTTCCAGAGTGCTGGTCGTCTTGGCTTTGGCGTAGCCGTTGATGGTGCCAAAGAGGCGGGCGGTGGTCCCACCCAACTGCCACTGCACGCTGTCGGTCATGATCTGGACGATGGAGCCGTCAGTCATCTGCACGCCAGAACTGATGACAGGTCGGATGCTTCTGCCGTAGTACGGAGATGCCATTGACTCCACGCTCAGCTTATTACCGTTATAATAGGCATCTAAGATCCATGTATTATTTTCTGATGAGTTTACCTTTGAAGAGGTATAGTAGTAGCCGTGCTTATAGGAATCTGTTGAAGAGTTGCTCAAGCTCGTGCCACTGCGATAACCAGCACAGGGGAAGAACAACTTGTTGCCGTTCTTTCCTGTAGCAATGAGTCCGTTGATACCTTGGAAGGTTGTTCTTGTCCAGGTGCAACTGTCAGAGAGCATGCGCATTTCTGCTGGTGTGGGGATAGAGAAATTACCGCCAAGGCGGACGTGTGCCACGTCGTATTCTGTCAGGCGAATCTTACGAACAGATTCATTGTTGTATAATGCGTATGTATTATTATTGTTATACGATCCCTTGTCTTCAGTTTCTCCCCAAGCGTAGTAGCCTCCATACTCTTCTGGAGCGAAGGCTCCCATGTTGTGGTTGAGGAACTTTACGGGCAGGCCGAGGTCAACGACATAGTTGTTGCAGTTGGCTTTGACGACATAGACCATGTTGGGTTCGATTTTGTCGAGGTCGATGATCTTGGTATAGACTCCCGTCGATTGCAGTTCCGTGTCATAGACGGTGAACTCGCAGGTCAGTCGTGAAGAACCGTTCTGCGGTGCTATGACCATGTATGCTGATGAGGACGATTGCGCCCGTTGCGGTAGGGTGAAGTCTTGCGTAGTCAGCACGATGGTATGAGTGGTGTCGCTTTGCGGAATAATACGCTCCGGTGTCAGTCTGAAAACACCGGCGATGGCACTGTCGCTGCGCACAGTAATCTTCTGCAGCTGAGTGCGTTCCAGGTCGTTTCCGATATAGGGGAGGAAGGCGAGGTATGCCGCCTTGTGCTCCAGGTTGAAGCGATAGGAGCCGTCCTCCTGCTTGCGTGCTACTGCTGTACCGCAGTCTCCTGCCTGTCCGATGTGCAGGGTGCTGTTGGGAGCCGTCTGCGTCTGGGTGTTGGTAACGCGTACCGTGTTGTAGCTGGCAGCTGTCAGTCCCGGATAATAGACCGTGACTTCGTCGTCAGTCAGCTTCTCGCCGTCAAAGAAGAACTCCGCAACTGGGTCTTGGTCATGCGTGGTGAGCGTATCCTTGCTTTGTCGTCCGTCTTCCAACCAGATGCGGTCTCCTGTCTCCCAGAAGAAAGCCACGTCAGAAGTCTTAGCCATCAGGTCGTCAGCCTGCAATGATGTCTTGCGAGGAGCCTTGTAGGCAGAGACACTCTTGGTGTTCATACTGCCAACGAAGCGTGTGAGGGGAATACGTATGCCGTCGCGTTGCATAACCACGCTGTCAAGTTGTGCCAAAAGATACTGGCGCACCTGATCGTTGGTAAGTCTGATGCTCATCATGACGAAGTCGTCCTGTCGGTTGCCCTGCTGGTCGATACGCGAGTGGCTGATGCCGCTGATGTTGCTGAGTTGTAGCGTATCAGGGGCTTGGTTATGCTGATAGATGTACAGTTCTTGCTGTGCTGTGGCAGTGCCAGCTGCCACGAGCATCAACATTGATAATATTAATTTTCTCACCATTCCTTTATTTAATTCACAATTCATAATTTACTCCTAACTCCAAACACGCGGAGCGCGTCAGTCTCCAATTGTGCCTCCGGTGTTACCCGTTCCGGCATTACCGCCACCGTTGCCATCGTTGCCTGTCTGTTGACTGTGTCCAGACTGGTGTCCGCCAGTGATGTCGCCGCCGCCACCTTCATCGGTGCCTGCCGTGGTGACAGGACGAATCGACAGACCGTAGTAGCGTTGCAGCATGTCGGTGATGTGTGCATTATCACCCGTCTGTTCACCATGGAAGTAGTAGGACTGACCTGTCGCATTGTCGTAGAGTGACGAAGTCCAGTAGTAGCACTTCGCATCTGTATCTTGGTAGAACGTATTCTCCTGATAACCGGCAGCTGGCAGGAAGATACTGTTGCCCTCGAAGCCAGCGACGGTACTGGTGACGCGGTAGCCCGGCTGTCCGTCTTCCTCGGTCCACTCCCATGTGCTGTGAGCCAAGAGGGTTGTGAACTCAGCCAATGTCGGCATGCGCCACGTGCCGCCCCACTGCCACTTCGCGGCATCGTAAGGACGTTTGTTGCTGATGTCGGCAACGAGTGTTTCGTACTTGCCGGTGCTACTGTCGTAGTAGCGGCAGCTCTGCAGCGAGTAGGTACCCTTGGTGATGGTGTCAGCCCAAGCATAGCGCTCACCGTAGTCGGACGAGATCTGTGCACCGAGGTTGAGGCTTGCCCACTTAATGCCATCGCCCATGTTGACGAGCGAGAGACCGTAACGGCGTGCATTGCCGTAGCTTATTTCGTCGCCCACCTTCACGTATGCGCGGTAATAGTAGGTAGTGTCGGTAGTGTAGGTCGTATTACCGCTGAAGCTATTGTCTGTCAGAGTTATGCCTGTGTTGATGACGGTCACTTCCTCATCAGTCAGGTCGGGGGTCTCGGTATCTGCAATCTTCGACTTCAGACCGACGACGAAGCCGTGGGTAACATTCTCCTTACCTTCCAGTCCGGTTACGGAGCCGTAGAGACGTACGTCGCTGACACCCACTTGCCAGTTGGTGCTGTCGGTGGTGAGGTAGAACTTCGTGCCGTCTGCCAGTTCGCGGTTGGTCTTCACAACCGGACGAATGGTATAGCCGAGGTAGCGGCTCATGCTGCCGATGTTGCGTGTTACGCCTATGAAGTCGGAAGCATATGCATTGGCATTGCTCGTGTTCTGCTGCGTGTTGAGGGTCGATGTCCACAGCGATGCCCGATTACCTTCATCAGTCACGGATATGTTGCTCATGTAACCGCGTTTGGCAATGAAGATACTGTCGCTGCCGTCGTTTGCCGTTACCTTGTACATTGGTTGACCATACTTAGTGACTTCTGTCCACGTACACTGGCTGAGCAGTTCCTCAAGGTCAGCCAGTGTCGGCATGCGCCAGTTACCTTGCCAAGTGACATGGGCTGCATCGTGGCTGCTACCGCTGATGTCGGTCATGTTGCCATGGTATTGGTAGTTGTCGTTGCTGAAGTTACTGCGCGGTGAAGTCTCGCCCCATGCGTAGTAGTTGCCGCTCTCGTCAGGACTGCTGCCGCCGAGGTTGATGTTCGACCAGAGCAATCCCGAAGGCAGACCGAGGTCAACCATGCGGCGACCGAATTCGCGTTCCTCGCCGTAATAATACCTGTCACCAATCTTGACGTATGCACGATAATAGTAAACTGTGCCGTCGGAGATGTTGCCCAGTGTGATGCGCATCGGACCGCTTGCCACCTTTTGCGTCTGCCGTCCTGTATCGAAGTGCAAGTATTCTCTGCCTGCAGTGGCATCGGTGACATTCTCCGTAGTAGCATAGATAAATCCAGACTCTGTAGCTTGCTGGTTGTGTACCTCACCGATGAGGTATCCGTGGAGCGTTGCTTCGGTCTGACCTGCCTCCCATGTTACACTGTCAGTTGTCAGACGGATCATCTGGTCTTCCTCGACGATGCTACTGTACTTGGCTACCGGACGGATGGGATAGCCCTCGTAGCGGAAGTGGTTGGTCGTAGAGATGCTAAGACCATTAGCCATGTTGTTAAAGTTGTCGATTGCGAAAGCATTCTGGCTGGTAGCGTTGTCGGTAGATGATGCCCAGTAGATAGGACGGGTGTCGTTTTGCTGTATCGTCGTGCCATTTCCCATCCAACCTGCTGCCGGCAGGAAGATACTCTTACCGTTGGGTCCTGTCAGTTTATATCCCTTCTTGGTGATTCCCTCCACACCGAAGGTGGTATTCTTTTCGATAGTACAATATGTCAGCAGTTCATCGACATCCGCCTTTGAAGGCATGCGCCATACGCTCTTCCAGTTCTGTTGTGCGGCATCATAATACGGGTCGGCACTGAAGTCTGTACCTGGGTCAGGCAGATAGTTGCCACCATTGTAGTACTGGTAGTTGCTGGCATTGTGAAGTGTCTCTCGTGTAGATGTTTCAGCCCATGCGTAGTAGTCGCCGTTGTCGTTCGGAGTCTGAGCACCCATGTTGATGTTTGCCCAAAGCAGACCCGACGGCAGCCCAAGGTCAACCATCTCCAGACCAAGCATCTGAGCATTGGCATAGTAAACGCCACGACCCGGTGCCATGATGTAAGCACGATAGTAGTATTGTTTCAATTCGATGTCTTCTTGCAGTTCGCAGGTGAACTTGCCGTTAGCGATATCGGCAGGATTCACTTCTACATGCTGTGCTGCATCACTCAGGTTAACATCCATCGTTGTACCGAGTACAAAGCCGATAGTCACATGCTCCTTCGAACTTTCCGTGATGCCCGATACCGTACCGCATAGGCGTGCCCGCTTCATGCCCACTTGCCAGTTGGTGCTGTCGGTGGTCAGCTGGAGGGCATCCATCTCCAACGTGTTGCCGTAGAATGTCGAGTCGTTGTAGGTGATGTAGGAGCGTACAAAGTAGTTCCTGCCCAGCGTCAGGTTATTCATGTCGGCAGTGGTCAGCTCAAAGCGGTAGCTGCCGTTATCTGTAGCCAACCCTGCCATTGGCATAGTCAGGCTGATAGCATTCTCAAGGGTGACATTCTCCGTCTCACCGATGATGAAGCCCTGTGTGATATTCGTCACCAAGTCGTCGAGTCCGCGCATGGTGCCGTATAAATAGGTAGAGGTATGGTCGTTGCTGAAGCTAATGCTGTCGGTGCGTATAAACAGGTACTCGCCCTGCTTGGTGCGATGGTTGCTCTCAAAAACCGGGCGTATGGTCATACCGTGCCATTTCTCTCCTGAGCCCCAATTGGTAGAGGAGGTATGTCCGTACCATGCCCGTGAGTTATCGTAGCTTGTCACTGACCAGTTGAAAGGATAGTTTTCGTTAGAAAGCGTCGTTCCGTTGTAAAAGCCTGCATTTGGCACGAACATTGTACTGTCCGCATTGCCGTTCTTGTTGCTGAACAGCCTGCCCGTCCTCCCCTCCAGGGTGTAATTGTCTGTGCGGCTCACCTTGCTCGTATTGTAGAGTTCGTCTAACTCTGACTTCGTAGGCATGCGCCAGCAACCGCGCCACTCCTTGGCAACGACATCGTAGGCTGGGTTGCCGCTGAAGTCGGCAGGCAATACCCGATAAGTCCGGCTGTCATTCTCGTAGTGTTGATAGTTAGCCAAGGTGTAGCTCTCTTTAGGAGTCAGTTCTCCCCAGGCATAGTACTTGCCTGGATCTTCTGCTGTTATTGCACCCATGTTGATGCTCGACCAACGCACGCTGGTACCGAGGTTGATAATCTCGCGCTCCATGCC
>AUXO014266568.1_pt1 | contig 13971 bp, 12 predicted proteins | sample 768731 | NCBI WGS metagenome assembly AUXO01 (sample SAMN02715735, study PRJNA202380) | gut metagenome | biome: sheep rumen | host: Ovis aries | place: New Zealand: Palmerston North | reverse complement strand
AAAAGGCTGTCGAAGATATCACCCATATCACCGCCGTAACCGCCAGTAAATCCGCCGTTGAAACCGCCGAAACCTCCGCCAGCACCATCAACGCCGTCTGCGCCGAACTGGTCATATCTCTGCCGCTTTTCAGGGTCAGACAAGACGGAATAGGCTTCGTTGATTTCCTTCATTTTTTCCTCACATTCCTCCACATTGTCAGGGTGAAGGTCAGGATGGTTTTCTCGTGCCATTTTGCGGTATGCCTTTTTAATTTCATCTTCACTGGCATTTTTTGACACACCCAGCACCTCATAATAATCACGTTTATCAGCCATATTCAACCCACCGCATCAAGCGGCTCTCCTTTCTAGTTAATGTCCGTTATTTCAGAATGGGTAATCTTGAAGATAACGGAAATCCAATCCATCATATTCCTGACTGCTATATTGATAGTCAGAATAGGTATAAACATATGTTGTTGTCTCTCCGCCTATGGAGGAAGACGTCGCACCATTCAGCCATGCAACATTGTACTTTTTCATAACGTCTTCATATTCGGGAAGTCCGTCACCAGCAAACTGAAAAGCATCACTATCAATTAGATAGCGCAAATTGCCGTTTTCGTCAAGGTCATACCATGTCATTATCCCACTGCCCATATGTCCTTGAGCAAGTACCAGTTGATTTGCCTTGTAGTCGTAAGCAAAACCAGTATGTCCACCGCCTACATCATCAGAAATTAACTTCAGAGCATTATCCCGAACCGTATAAATCACAATCCGGAAATCAGCCTCACAAGTGCCGTATTGCAATAATAGTTCAGGTACGTCGTCCCTGTCCATATCATAAAGAGAATAGGTAACTGAAAAATTACCACTGCCCGACCCCTGTTGTTTCGCAACTGCAATTTTGTCCTGAATTGCGGAAATATAAGCATTTATGACAACACCTTTATCCGGCTTTGGTGAAACAGGTTTTGTTTCAGGTTCTGGCACTTCTTCGGGAACAGTTTCCAGAGCAGAATTTTCCTCAGTCCGAGTGATTTGCTGTGTTTCCTGCGCTTCTTCTGGACTGTTTGAAGGGACAGAATCTGACACATCCCCATCATCTGCCTGAGAGGGTGTTTCCTCTGTTTGTGGAGTATCAGGAACGGTTACTTCTGGAATTGTTGTTTCCGGAATGGTTTCTTGCGGAACTTCTGTTTCTGGAATTTCTTCTGAACTCTGGGTTATCTGGAGAGTTTCAGAAGTTGTCTGCACATCTGCTGTACTGGTGACTTCCTGAGCATTTCCGCACCCCACCAAAATGACTGATATCCCCATCAAAAGAACCAACAATTTTTTCATGAGAAAACATCTCCTTTTTAACCGGCTATTGGGGCAGAGATACTCTGCCCCCGATAAGCCTGTATTTTATTTTCAATTAAGCCTCAGTGAAATCGGCATCAATGACATCATCATCGCCGTCATCGTCAGAGCCGGTATTTTCCTCGGAGAAATTCGGAGCTTCGCCCTGAGCAAAGTTCGGCTGACCCTGCTGTGCACCGCCATAAACGTTGTTGCCTACTTCCATCATAGCCTTCTGGAGTTCGTCCATCTTGGTCTTCATTTCAGCAGTGTTGTTTGCATCAACAGCGTTCTGGAGTTCGGACATTTTCGCACGAACATTGGAGAGAACATTTTCCGGAACTTTGTCCTTGAATTCTTCGAGCTGGTTCTTGAATTGGAGAAGCATATTTTCAGCCTGATTCTTGGTTTCCACCTCATCACGGCGTTTTTTGTCTTCCTCTTCGTATCTCTTAGCTTCTTCGACAGCCTTGTTGATGTCGTCCTTGGACATATTGGTAGAAGCCGTAATAGAAATATTCTGTTCCTTGCCTGTACCTTGGTCTTTTGCTGTTACATGAACGATACCATTTCTGTCAATATCGAAAGTAACTTCAATTCTCGGAACGCCACGCATAGCCGGAGCGATACCATCCAGACGGAAAGTACCCAGCTGCTTGTTATCCTTAGCAAACTGACGTTCACCCTGCAATACGTTAATATCAACAGCGGGCTGATTATCTGCGTAGGTGGAGAATACCTCAGATTTCTTGGTTGGGATAGTGGTATTTCTCGGAATCATGACAGTGCAGACACCGCCGGCAGTTTCGATACCCAGAGACAACGGGGTAACATCCAACAGCATCAAGCCTTCCTTGACATCACCGCCGAGCACACCGCCCTGTAAAGCTGCACCCAGTGCAACGCATTCATCAGGGTTAATGCCCTTGAAGGGGTCTTTACCAATCAGTTTCTTGACAGCTTCCTGTACAGCAGGGATTCTGGAAGAACCACCGACCATCAGAACTTTGTCAAGTTCGGAAGTACTCAGACCGGAATCTTCCAAAGCCTGACGAACAGGACCCATAGTAGCCTGAACGAGGTCAGCAGTCAGTTCGTTGAACTTTGCCTGTGAAAGAGTCAAATCGAGATGTTTCGGACCACTTGCATCAGCAGTGATATAGGGCAGGTTAATGCTTGTAGTAGAAGCGGAGGAAAGCTCAATCTTTGCTTTTTCAGCAGCGTCTTTCAGTCTCTGCATAACCATCTTGTCATTGGAAAGGTCAATTCCCTGTTCCTTGCGGAACTCGTCAACCATCCAGTCAATAATACGCTGGTCGAAATCGTCACCGCCCAGATGGTTATTACCTGCGGTAGCAACTACCTGTTGGAATCCTTCGCCCATTTCGATGATGGATACATCGAATGTACCACCGCCGAGGTCATAAACCATAACTTTCTGGTCATCTTCCTTGTCGATACCATAGGAAAGCGCAGCAGCAGTAGGCTCATTGATGATTCTGCGAACGGTCAGACCTGCAATCTGTCCGGCATCCTTTGTTGCCTGTCTCTGTGCATCAGTGAAGTAAGCAGGAACAGTAATAACAGCTTCCGTAACAGGTTCGCCGAGGTAAGCCTCTGCATCTGCCTTCAGCTTCTGAAGAATCATAGCAGAAATTTCCTGCGGAGTGTACTTTTTGCCGTCAATATCTACCTTGTAGCTTGAACCCATATGACGCTTGATAGAGGAGATTGTCTTGTCAGGGTTTGTGATAGCCTGATTCTTTGCAACCTTACCAACCAGACGTTCACCGGTCTTAGAGAAAGCGACAACAGAAGGGGTAGTTCTTGCACCCTCTGCATTTGTAATAACAACTGCGTCTCCACCTTCAACAACTGCAACGCAAGAGTTTGTTGTACCAAGGTCAATACCAATAATTTTTCCCATAATAAAATCATCCTTTCTGAAATTATCACGCTTATTACTTTTGATAAGTTATCCAGCCACTGCGACCAGAGCCGGACGAATCAGCTTATCTTTATAAAGATAGCCTTTCTGGAATACCTCACAGACAGTATTTTCAGGGAATTCCTCTGTTGCTTCTGCCTGTTTGATAGCATTGTGAATATTAGGGTTGAATTCTGCACCGAGAGCCTCAATTTCCGTCACACCCTGTTTTTCGAGGAAGATACGGAGCTGATTGAAAATCATCACCACACCGGAATGATACTGTTCATCACTGCACTGTGCATCAACAGCTCTTTCGAAATTGTCAATGATGGGAAGTAATTCCCCGATACAGCGAGCAGTAGCATCACCATAGGCTTCGAGTTTCTCTTTTGTGGTGCGTTTCTGGAAATTCTTGTATTCAGCCAGAAGGCGGTAATAACGCTCTCTTTCAGCTTCGAGTTCGTCAGAACCATCAATATCATCCAGCATTTGTTCCACATCCTCAGAATCTCCCTCCGGAATTTCTTCCGTTTCCTCTTCTTCTGAAATTTCAGAATCAGTGTCTTCGAGTTCTTCGGTCTGTTCCTCCAAAATTTCCTCATTATCCCTTTCCATCATGGGAGTCACCCTCTTTCTTATCCTTTTGAATCATACTGTCACCGGAATCCTTCGCCGAGTCGGTTTCGGAAATCAGGTCAGTGATTTTTTGTGAAACATATTCAATATACGGAATCACCTTGGCATAATCCAGACGCATTGGACCAATTACACCCAGAGAACCGACACTTCGTTTCCCCTTGTGGTATTTGGAAACAATCAGACTGGAATTGCCAATGACAAAACTGTTGTCGGAAAATAATACCTTAATGCCGCTGAATGAATCATCCAGCAATCTGGAAAGCTCGTTCTTGCGTTCAATGAACCGGACGACTTCCATTTTGTCAAGTTCTTCGCAGGAAAAGAGATTCTTTTCACCGCTGAGCAATAATGCGTGTTGTCGCAAATCTCTGGAAAGTTCACGCACGCCACGAATCAGCGGAGACATGGTCATCATGTAAGCACTCATTGCAGCAGTGAGATTTTCCATCATCTCTTCTGACAAATCCTCAACGGAAACTCCCTCCAGATGTTCTGAGAGGTATTCAGAAAACACTGCAAGCTGTTCATTGGTCAAATCGAATTCCAGCCGGCACATCTTGTTTTTAATGTTACCGCCGGACGTAATCAGGAGTACTACATAAACCCTTTTCCCTGCCGGAATGACCTCGACTTTTGAAATGATGGAGAATTTCGGTGAAAAATCAGAAACCACAGCCGCACATTTGGTTAATTCCGCCAGTGCAGTAGTGGCATTCTGAATCAGCAGTTCTTCAGTAATACTGCTGTTTCTGCCAAGCATTTCATCAAGTCGGTGCTGTTCTTCAATGGGAAGGCTGGGTGGACTCATGAGCTTTTCAATATAAAGCCTGTAACCGCTGATAGTTGGCACTCTGCCTGCGGAAGTGTGAGGCTGTTCCAGAAGTCCAAGCTGTTCCAGCATTGCCATATCATTGCGAACCGTTGCAGCCGAAACACCAATTTCAGGAAGGCTTGCAATTGTCTTTGAGCCCACAGGCTCACCGGTTCGAACATATTCCTCCACAACGGCAGCCAGTATTTTCAGCTTTCGTTCATTCATCTCTGAATGCGCTCCTTTCTGGCAGTCAAAGTTTCGGGCTGTTAGCACTCTTTATCCCTGAGTGCTAATTTTAGTGTACCACGATTTTCACGAATTGTCAAGTATTAAAAACAGATTTGTAGGATTTCACAAAAAAAATATTTTCAAAAACGTTTATCATGGTATTTTATACAATCATACAAGTTTCCGGCGACTGTAACAGCATCTTGAAATTTTTGCTTGTGGTCTTGACATTTTCCGGCATTTCGTATATAATAGAATATAGCAATTTCTCTTAATTGAATCAGCATATAAAGGCGTAGCAGTCAGAGTAATGGGAAAAGGAGCTTTGCAGAGAGTATCGGGATGGTGTGACGATATGAGCAGTTCTCATGAAGTGCGGCTGTCAGCCCTGACAGGGAAAACGGATTTCCGGAAAGTATCTGTCAGCGCAGGTCTGCGTTACAGGCCCCGTAAGTTTCCGGAGAGTGGAACAACGCATTTAGTGCGCCTCTTTTGCGATATGGCAAGGGAGGCTGTTTTTATTTACAGGAGGGATTTATTCTTGTTTGAACGATTAAAAGAAGATATTCAGGCAGTCAAGGAGCGTGACCCCGCAGCAACAAGCAATTTGGAAATTCTTCTGACTTATTCGGGACTTCATGCCATCCAGCATTACCGGACTGCACATTGGTTTTATAATCATGGAATGCATACCACAGCCCGAATCATTTCGCAGACTTCCCGATTTTTTACAGGCATTGAAATTCATCCTGCTGCGAAAATCGGAAGGCGGTTTTTCATTGACCATGGAATGGGAGTTGTCATTGGTGAGACTGCCGAAATTGGAGATGACTGTCTGTTATATCAGGGGGTTACATTAGGCGGTACAGGCAAGGACAAAGGCAAGCGACACCCCACATTAGGGAATAATGTCATGGTAGGTTCAGGAGCGAAAGTATTAGGACCTTTCAAAGTGGGGAACAATGTCAAGATAGCCGCCGGAGCAGTAGTTTTGGAAGAATTGCCGGATAATTGCACAGCTGTAGGAGTTCCGGCGAGAATTGTCCGCCGTGACGGTCAGAAAGTGGAATGTCCGGTGAAGAACCTTGACCAAGTACACATTCCCAACCCGATTGAGGTGGAAATCTGTCAGCTCCGCCGTCAGGTGAAATATCTTGAAAAACGGCTTGCACAGCTGGAGAAAACGAATGAGGAGAATCGAAAAAAATAATGATTTTGGAGGTTATCAGTTATGATTCAAATTTTCAATACCCTGACAAATAAAAAAGAAGAATTCAAGACCATTACACCGAACAAGGTCAATATGTATGTCTGCGGGCCCACAGTCTATAATTACATTCATATCGGTAATGCAAGACCGATTTGTGTATTTGACGTATTCCGCAGATTTTTAGAATACCGTGGATACGAAGTAAATTTCGTACAGAATTACACCGATGTGAATGACAAAATCATCAAGCAGGCAGAAAAAGAGGGCATTACTCCCGAAGAATGCGCAGAAAAATATATCAAAGAGTACGAAAAAGATGCAAAGGGCTTGAATGTCCGTCCGGCAACAGTTCACCCGAAAGTTACCCTTTTCATGGATAAAATTATTCCCTTTATTCAGACACTTGAAGAAAGAGGATTCGCTTATCAGGCAGGGAATGACGTTTACTATCGTACACGCAAATTTGATGGTTACGGCAAACTTTCGGGGCAGTCCTTGGATGATTTAATTGCTGGTGCGAGAGTAGATGTAAACGACATCAAGGAAGACCCCCTTGATTTCGCTCTTTGGAAAGGTTGTAGCAAGAATGAACAGCATTGGGATTCCCCTTGGGGGGCAGGCAGACCGGGTTGGCACATTGAATGCTCCTGCATGGCAAAGCACACCCTTGGCGACACAATTGACCTGCACTGTGGCGGGCATGACCTGATTTTTCCGCATCATGAAAATGAAATTGCACAGTCGGAAGCTTGCAACGGTGTGACATTCTCCAATTACTGGATGCACAACGGACATATTAACGTTGACAACAAGAAAATGTCTAAATCTTTGAATAATTTCTTTTTAACTCGTGAAGTGGCTGAGAAATACGGTTATGAAGTGATTCGCTATTTGATGATTCAGGCGCAGTACCGTGCACCCATGAATTACAGCGTTCAGCTCCTTGAAGCCTGCAAAGCATCTCTTGACAGATTGTATCAGTGCCGTGATTCTCTCAACGGAGCAATCAAGCAGGCGAAATCTGGTGCAGTTTCTCCCGAAGCAAAGGCAATTTTCGAAAAGGCAAGAACCGATTTCATCACGGCTTTGGAAGACGACCTGAACACGGCTGACGGCTTGACGGCAGTATTTGAGTTAGTGCGTGAATTGAATATCATGTCCGCAAATTCTGAAACTTCCAAGGAACAATTGGAAGAAGGGCAGAAAGTATTCAATGAACTGATTGACGTATTGGGCTTGTTGTATGAGCGCAAGGAAAGTGAAATTCCTCAGGAAGTCCTTGACCTTGTAGAGAAGCGCAAGGAAGCAAGAAAAGCGAAAGATTTCGCAGAAGCTGACAAAATCCGTGACGAAATCACAGCTATGGGCTATTCCGTCCGTGAAACTCGTCAGGGTGTAGAAATCAAGAAATTATAATCCTATCTGGTAAGGAGCTGGAACAATGGCGAACGGAACACTTCAGAACAAAAAAAGTAAAACGCTTTCCCGACTGGGAATATTTCTCATGTTTGCATCATTGGTAAGTTTCATTGTATTTTATGCCATTGTCATGATATCGAATCAGGGCTATAAAGTAATTGACCCCGACACATTGGAACTGGTTCAGACAGAAGAAATCAAAGAAGGTTCACCGACCGCCATTATCACCACGACTATGGGAGAAATTCGGGCGGTATTATATCCGGAATACGCACCGCAGACCGTACAGCAGTTTATCAGCCTTGCCGAAAGCGGATACTATGACAATACCTATGTTTTCGAGGCGAAGAATGATGTTTATTTCTCCTGTGGTTCTGCGGATACGTCCGGACATCTGCCCGATTCCGCCACGGAAGAACAGGAGCATTTACCGCAGGAAATCCACCAGAACTTATGGCCTTTTAAGGGTGCACTTTGTTCCATGAATACAAGCGTTGACAGCAGTTTCACGAAACGGCTTTTCCACAATGAGACGAGATACACCGGAAGTCGTTTCATGGTATTAGGTTCAGTCGATTTCACAGACGAAGAATTTTTGCAGGAATTCAAGGAAGCATCCGGAAATGAAGAGTTGGCAAATACCTTCATTGAATGGGGTGGAGTTCCGAACTTCTCACAGCAATTCACAATTTTCGGGCAGACATATGCCGGTCTTGATGTGATAGATGCCATTTGTTCAGCGGAACTGTACGATTCCGCCAGCGAATCCGGATACACCCCCCCACTGGAGGACATTCAGATATTGTCCGTTGAGATTTCCGCCTATGGAGAGGAAGACAAGGCATTGAACATGCTCCCATAAATGCCCATTTCCGGAATTTTTCACAACGTTTCCGGAATGCTGGATTATATTCTTATCCATTTTTTCTAAACAATGGAAATTACACTTTACAAATGAAAAAGAATGTTGTATAATATAGTAATAGGGCAAATGAGTACCCATATATTGTAGAAATACCGCTGTAAAGAAGGGACATTATGAAGCATCGCTGGTTTTGGTCTGTCGCCTGCATGATACTGCTTTTATGTGGTACAGGTTGTGGGCGGAAATATGTAAAATTAAGTGACCTGCCTGTATTGAATTATACCGCACCGGTTGAGGGTGAAGAAATTGCAGTCATTCATGTGAAGGACTATGGAGATATTAAACTGAAACTGTTTTCGGAACAATTGCCGGAAGCGTGTGAGAATTTTCTGACGCTGGCAAAGAACGGCTATTATGATGAGCTGATTTTTCACAGGGTCATAGAAAATTTCATGATTCAGGGCGGAGACCCCAAAGGAAACGGAACAGGCGGTGAAAGCTGTTGGGGCGGTTACTTTGACGGTGGCTCAGATTCGCAGTTGATAAACCTTTCTGGTGCGCTGGCATACGCCAATTCAGGCGATACGTCTACCGACGGAAGTCAATTCTATATTGTAACCGGACAAGACATAACAGCGCAGACCCTTGACCAATTCAGCGAAACCTATCAGATTTATTATACTCCGGAATCAAGAGAACTTTACCAGCAATATGGTGGTGCGCCTTGGCTTGACGGTGGAAGTTATACAGTATTCGGACAAGTCATTGACGGTATGGAATTGGTAGAAGCGATTTCTCACGTACCGACTGACCCACAGACCAACAAGCCAAAAGAATCCGTTTATATTGAAAGTATTACAGTAGAACAGTATGACGGCAGTGAAATCCACTGGCATCCGGTGGAATATGCTCAGGAATAAGATGCAGTAATAGAGAGAACTGCAACCGTGAAGGAGAGAAGAAGAACGTGGACAAATTTGTGATAGAAGGCGGAAACCGGCTGACAGGTGATATTTATGTTTCTGGTGCGAAAAATTCCGTTGTTGCCATTCTCCCTGCAACCCTTCTGTTGGATGCGCCGTGCATTATTGAAAACGTGCCGGACATCAGCGATGTGGAAATCTGTCTGACCATTTTGAGAGAATTGGGGGCAGTTGTGGAGGAATTGGGGCAAGGTGCTTACAGAATTTCTTGTGTAGATGTAAAAAAATATGAAGTGCCGGAAGAGCTTGCAAGAAAAATGCGGGCTTCCTATTATTTCCTTGGTGCATTGCTTGGGAGATTTGGCAAGGCGAGAGCAGCAATGCCGGGGGGGTGCAATTTAGGGGAAAGACCCATTGACCAGCATTTACTGGCATTCGAAGCACTTGGAGCAGATACCACCCTTATCAAGACCAAAGATGAACATGATGAGGAATTTGTTGATGCGGTAGAGCTTTCCGCCGTTCATCTGAAAGGCGCATTGATTACGCTCAATGTTGTCTCTGTTGGTGCGACAATGAATGCTATTTTAGCCGCAGTCAAGGCAGAGGGGACAACCATTATTGAGAACTGTGCCCGTGAACCTCACATTGTTGACCTTGCAAATTTTCTGAATTACATGGGCGCAAATATTTCAGGCGCAGGCACACACAAAATCATCATTGAGGGAACGCCTTTATTGCAGGGCAATTTACAGGAGGGTTCTGTTGAAGAGCGTACCTATTCTGTTGTACCTGACCAGATTGAGGCAGGCACTTTCATGGTTGCAGCAGCAGCCACAAGAGGGGACGTGCTGATTCATGGGGTGATTCCCTATCATCTGAAAGACATTTCAGAACGGCTTGTGGAATGTGGAGTGAAAATTGAGGAAATTGAGCGTTCCAATAATGACATTGCCGTGAGGGTGTATTTAGAGGACAATCAGCCGCTTCGTGCGACCAACATCAAAACAGAGCCTTACCCCGGTTTTCCCACGGATATGCAGCCCCAGATGGCGGCACTGCTTTGTCTTGCAGAAGGTCAGAGCAATGTCACTGAACAGGTATGGGAAGACCGTTTCAAGTATGCCCATGAACTCCGCAGGATGGGCGCAGACATCAATACCACCAAAGACGGAGCAATTATTTTTGGTGTGAAGTTCCTGCATGGTGCAAAGGTGAGAGCCTGTGACCTGAGAGCAGGCGCAGCAATGATAATTGCTGGATTGGCGGCATCCGGAACGACGGAAATCACTGACATTTACCACATTGAAAGGGGCTATTCCCATATTGTGGAGAAACTTCGTAAAATTGGCGCAAATATCCGCTGTGAATAACAATTTGACCGCACAATTTCTTGTGCGGTCATATACTTTAATTGGCAAGGAAGTGACTGTTTGAGGATGGCGAAATTTTACCCTTTGTTCAGTTCCAGCAGTGGCAATTCGTCATACATTGGGGACGAGCATTCTGGAATATTAGTTGATGCAGGGGCATCCTGTAAGAAGATTTTGGAAGCGTTGCAATGTAACCGGATTTCACGGAGTGCAATTCAGGGCATTTTCATTACACATACTCACTCTGACCACATCAAAGGGCTGAGAGTTTTGGAAAAGCAATTACATGTTCCTGTTTATGCAACAGAACCCACATTGAAAAAACTGCTTGCAGACGGGCACATCTCTGCAAACATCCGTACAATAGCAATGGATTTTGAAGCCCCTGTTTCGTGTGGAGATTTTGAAATTTTCTCTTTTCCCACACCCCACGATGCACAGGGGAGCTGTGGATTTCGGATTCACACACAGGATGACAAATCCTGTGCTGTCTGCACAGATTTAGGCATTGTCACCGATGAAGTACGTAACGCCGTGACAGGCTGTAACATGGTTTTACTGGAATCGAATTATGACCCTGATATGTTACAATGTGGTTCATATCCGCCCGAACTCAAAAACCGCATTCAGTCGGAACATGGGCATTTATCAAATCAGGACAGTGCAATTTTTTCAGCACATCTGGTCAGGAATGGGACGACCAGAATTTTGCTTGGACATCTCAGCCCGAACAACAACACCCAATATCTTGCAGCGAAAACCGCCCTTGAAGGGCTTGCAGAATTTGAAAAGGGAGTTGACTATCTTCTTGGCATTGCGCCCACTCAGTCACAAGGAGGTGCAGTTGTCTTTTGATGCTGATACAATTATTGACCGTTGGCAAGCAGAAAGAACCACATTTGACATCCGCACAGGATGTTTATGTAAAACGGCTTTCACCGTTTTGTCAATTACAGTTTACCCAGCTTCCGGCGGTACGGCTTTCGGACAAACCCTCTGAAAAGGAAATTACCAAAGCATTGGCACAGGAAGCGGATTCCATCCGCAGAGCCTCGAAAGGCTTGATGATTGCCCTCTGTATTGAGGGAAAACAGCTTTCCAGCGAAAATTTTTCAGAACTGCTTACCAGACAAATCCCCATGAGGGACAGTGCAGTCACATTCATAATCGGGAGTTCGTTCGGATTGGATGATTCAATAAAACAGCAAGCATATCTGAAACTATCCATGTCCGAAATGACATTTCCCCATGCGCTTGCCTCAGTCATGCTTTTAGAGCAGATTTACCGTGCATATCAGATTGACAAAGGCACAGGCTACCACAAATAACAGGAGGTTTTTCTCATGAAAAAGGCTATGACACTCACATATGAAACAGGCGGTAATCTCTATATCAATATTACCAACCAATGCCCCTGCGCCTGCGTTTTCTGCATCCGTAAAAATGATGACGGTGCATATGGTTCTGACCCTCTCTGGTTGGAACACGAACCCACCCTTGACGAACTCAAAGCCGATATTGACAAACGTAATCTAACCAACTACCCTGAAATTGTTTTCTGCGGTTACGGTGAACCAACCATGAGACTTTCTGTCCTCTGCGAACTGGCGAAATATATCCGTGAAATATGCCCCTCTGCGGTGCTTCGTCTCAATACCAACGGGCTGACTGAACTCTATAACCAAAAAGAAGCTGGGGAAACTGCCCCCGAACAGGTCGCAAACGTCATTGACAAGGTTTCTATCAGTTTAAACGGCGGAAATTCTGCCGTTTATAACCGTGTCACCAGACCAAAGGGAATGCCGGATAATGCCTTTGACACCATGCTTGATTTTGCGAAGCGTTGCAAAGAAGCGGGCGCAGAGGTGATATTTACAGTAGTAGATGTGATTACTCCTGAAGAGATTACAGAAGCGCAGAAGCAAGCGGATATTTTAGGCATCCCCCTCCATGTGAGAGAATACATTTCCTGAAAATTCATCAAAAATTGATAATTTGTTCATTTCTTATCAATATTTCAATTCGTATGTAATATATGATAGAAATATCACCAACAATGAAAGGATGATGAACAATGAAAAAGCGATTTTCAGCGATTTTGCTTGTATTGGGGATGTTGTGCAGTTTTTGCCCCTTGACAGCTCATGCAGAAGAATCAGAACCCATTGAGCAGATTTACAACGGCTTTACTTATCTGAACCACGGCGACCATATCGAAATGACTGGTTTTGACAGTCCATCTGGTTTTGAAAAACATACTTTCCAGACAGTTGAAATTCCAGACGAAATTGACGGCTTGCCTGTGACTTCCATTGGAAAAATGGCTTTCCGCTGGGAAGAGTTTTCCACCGTGATTTTACCCGATACTCTGACTACAATTGAAGCAGGTGCATTTGCTTGCTGTTCCAATCTGACTGAAATTGAATTTCCGGAGAGTCTGACTTCTATCGGGAATTCTGCGTTTGCTTCGACAGGTCTGAAAGCAGTTTCAATTCCCGAGACGGTCACAGAATTTGGTAAAAATATTTTCTATGATTGTGCTGATTTGGAAACAGCGGAACTTCCTGACAATATGACCGCCATTCCGGAAGAATTATTTCAGAGTTGCCATTCTTTACAGAATTTCAATTTTCCGGAACACCTCACCACGATTGAACATGGTGCTTTTATGGGGTGCTTTTCTCTTGAAAATATTGTCATTCCGGAAACTGTCACCACATTAGGGAATAATTGTTTCTCCTCCTGCAAAAATCTGAAAGAAGTCAATATTCCGGATTCTGTGACGGAAATGGGGGACGGTATTTTTGCAAATTGCCGTAACCTGAAAAAGATTACAATTCCGGACACCATCACAGAAATACCATTTGATATGCTGGGCTTTTCCGGACTTGAGAATATTACTTTTTCCGAAAATGTGCAGTATGTGAGTTGTTCTTTGACTTGGTGCGAAAATCTGAAATCTGTCACGTTCCTGAATCCTGATTGTGAAATTTTCGATAATCAGATGACCATTTTTAATTCAGCCTACGAAAACAATTATCAATTTGGCGGTATCATTTACGGCTATGAAAATTCAACCGCTCAGGCATATGCTGAAAAATACGGCTATGAATTCCGCACAGTCGGGGACACGTTTATTTCTGATGTGATGGGCGACATTAGCGGAGACGGAAAACTTTCTGTTGTGGACGTGATTCAGGTCAGAAAAGGCATTCTTTCCAGAACAGCCCTCCCGAAAATCT
>AUXO017219805.1_pt1 | contig 13972 bp, 16 predicted proteins | sample 768731 | NCBI WGS metagenome assembly AUXO01 (sample SAMN02715735, study PRJNA202380) | gut metagenome | biome: sheep rumen | host: Ovis aries | place: New Zealand: Palmerston North | reverse complement strand
TAACAGATTCTTCTTTACGCTTTTGCTTGCTTCGCTCCATTTGATGAGGTCATTCAGAACGGGTTTGTTCATCCATTGATTATAGTATGAATCATAAACCAGAACGTCATCACTTTCAATATTTGCCAGGGTGATGTCGCTGAAGCCATACTTCAGCGAAAGATTCTTTGCATTTGTTCCCGTGAAAAGTGATATATGCCAGTAATCAAACGCCCATACGTTATTATTCAATGTTGCGGATCTGAAAAGGTTGTATGAGCGTCCACTGCTCGTGACGATACTGATTCTTTGCTCAATGCATGTGTCACTGATTCGGATAACATATAAAAGAAAATGCACGGAACTGTATGTGCTACTATACGCATTAGCCGTGGTCCCATAATATGGATATCGTGTTAGTCGGACCTGTCCTTTGCCGTTGCAGAAGTAGTTGCCGATCGTCGTATACGTGTCAAGGTCAATCGGTGTTGTTCCCTGTCCGTCTGACGACTGTATTTCTGTCATTCCATACAGTCCTACATAGTCACCACCGCCACCACCTGATTCGTTCGCGTTTTCCCATTTCTGTGATGTTGAATTATACTTCAAGACCTGACCGTTCGTCGGTGAAGACAATGAAACGTCGTCAAGATCCGCAAGTGAAGCTGAACCGCCTGACGCGTTCCCATTGACCCATTTCTGCGAAGTGGCGTCCCATGTTAAAACCTGACCGTCAGTCGCAGAAGTGACAACGATGTCGCCCAGATCCGTCAGGTCATAGTCACCGGCCTGTGGTGTGACGATTCCTGTTCTTCCGTTGAAAGACTGAACGCCTGTCTTCGGAACCGCGAACAGATCCCACTTTGACCCGTTCCAGACGATATTAGTTCCCGCAACGCAAGCGATCCCCGCGCCTTCTTTAAAACGTGAATCAGTGGTGAAGTCGTCTTCAATGTTCCACATATCGCCGTTGTGCATTCCTGACACGGGTATATTTGCGAACAGACAAGACCCTTTATATATGATTCCACCCTGCGCATACTGTGACGCCATATACGCCCAGTATTCAGCGTTATTGTGGTATGTCGGATCAGAAGGGCCGACGGGATCGCCGCCACGTTCACCAACGGCCCACGCTTCAGCGTCAAGGGCGGCGTCCTGTGTTGCCAAAATAGCCTGTTCGATGATCTGATATTCACTTTCTGACATATCCGTGTCGGAAGGCAGCGCGGAACGCTGAACTTCTATAATGAAAGCAAAAGAACCGATTCTTCCGTCAGATTCAGTCACAACGATCTGCGTCCTGACAGAACCGTTCACTGCGGTCATTTGTCTTGTCAGGTCAGCCGTGACAGTATTCCCTGAAAGTGTGCAATTATAATTAAAACCCCTTCCGTCAGGTTTGCACCCCTGAATAACTGCGGTCGCACCAATGGGTGAATACTCGACGTCGTCTTCGTACAGTCTGAAAACAAGTCTTCCGACACCTTCGTCGTACTGATCGACATGAATTCTGATCGGTGATCCGTTTGGTATTAGATTCAATTCTGTGGTCTGTGTTATCATATTTCACCTTCCGCGTCTTTCTGAACGCTTAAAAAGAATACCTGCGACCCTGTTCGGTCGTCGCCTTCATATACAACTATTTGGGAACGTGTCTGACCATATTCGTCGGTCATGTCTGCGTGTAGATCTGACGTGACAACGTTTCCCACGAACGTGACGCCATGTTCAAACTGTGTGCCACTGGGTTTAGTTCCCTGAATCTTGACGGTTCCTGTGGGCGTATATGGAACGCCGTTGACATACAGTTCAAACGTCAGCCGGTCTTCACCTTCGTCGTACTGACTGACGGGTATGACAACGATATTGTCGTCAGGTATCAGATTCAGTTTTCTTGTCTGTTTCAACATATCCGTGTTCCTTTTTCCATTGTTCCAGTTCTTCGCCGGTCAGTTCGCGTTCGGTTCTTCCTTCTGGTGTAACTTCTACATGAACTACTTTTTTGATGAATGTTCTTTTTTCTATCATGTGACAATTCCCTTCCTCGCATATTCTGGCTGAACGCAGACACTTGTTTGATTATTGTTCCATGTTGCAGAGACCCGCGTCACATATTCAAAAGTCACAGAATTCCATGACGCCGTTCCCGCGTTCATGTCAATGTCAAGGTCATACGTTACGTCGTTTACAGTGTCAGTCGTAACATTTAGGTCAAAATCACTCATGTGATTTATCGTTTCTTCGCCAGTGACATATCCTGTGTGACCGCCGTAATTATTGATCCATATGTCCTTTATATTTGACAGATATAGATCTTTACCATTCGCGTCAATGTTTATGTCGCCGGCGTAAGATTTGAGTAAGAGATTTTCGACGCCATTATATGGTGCGATTCCAAGTTCACCGGTTATGGTCACCGCCCCTGTGGTATTGTCTATCGTTCCATACTGCAGTGTCCCGTTTTCTATAGTCAGATAATTTCGATATGGGACCAATGGATGCTGATAGGTTTGTGTTATCTTGCCCCCTGTGATCTGTGCGCCGGTCATAGATATAACGCCGGTCGCGTCCATGCTTGAATTCGTAGCGTTCCAGATCATCGCGGTCGCTGACGCCTGAAAGATTATGTTACTTTGATTATCGTATACAGTGATAGAAGGGACGTTCGTCCCGCCTATGACAAGACGACCGTCAAGCGTCCACGCCTGTGTGTATGGTCCCGAAACACCGTTTGACGAAAAGCCGATTCCGTTTTCGTTTATACGAAGGACATTGTGCGCCGTTGCCGTGTCGTTCGTATCAAGAAAAAGAAGTTCTTTCCATGATCCGTCATTATTCTTCACGGCGACAACATAACCGCCCGAAGACGTCAGCCATGCGGTCGCGTTGTCGATTTCCGTTCCGACTTTCTCGAACTTCGACGTGATTGTCGTTATAGTGTCAGCGTTCTGTTCGCTGATAGTTGTCGCAAGACTGGAACGAAGTGAACCGATTTCAATACTTTCGTATCGTTCAGCCAAAACGTCATAAACCGTCTTCACGATCTTCGCGGTCGTTGATATTCCGTATTTTTCGAACTGAACCGTGATGTTATCGCATAAATTGACCGACTGAAGCGGAATCAGGTCTTTGAATTCTTCCGTGTCAGCCAGATTCACGAATGAAAGTTTGATTGACACGACAGGAATTCCGATACTTGTCACATACGCTTGCGCCTTCGCGCGAAGCTGCGCGACTGTCGGTTCTTCGTCAAAATCACTTGAAAAATCCTTCGGAACAGTCCGTTTGAACGGATAATTTGACGCGTATTGACTGTCGACGACTTCTTCAGGAAGTGTCACGACGTTCGTTCCTTCGTTATCGGCCCAGAACGGGACAATTCCTGTGATTGTGTTCGCGATATTTTCTTCTTGATTCAGATCCGTGATGTTTTTTCCATATCGCAGTGTCACTTGTGGCGTCGTCAGACCGCGGTTCTTATGAAGTATGACCGAATAGTTGTCGAATTCGTATTCACCGCCGTACTGATCCAGAACAGACCCTTCGATTCCACCTAAACGTGAACGGATAGAAGAAGGGGTTTTTTGATTATATGGTGCGACCGTTGTGACGTCTGTCGAAAATGTGAACGGACATGATTCGACTGCGTTCGACTTCAGTGTGTTCAGAACAGTCTGACACGCTGACGCCGACGCCGGTACCGAAAACGGCATTGTCGGAATCATTGAAAGCTGATATGAAATATGATTCGCGTATACCTTGAAAACACCGTTCAGCGGTTTTGTTATCTGATAGACCCTGAACGCCTGAAGACCTGAACCCTGTGACGCACGCGCAACGATGATTGAATTCATTCCGATCTGGTCGGCGTGAAGTGCGCTTTCGGCGATCGTCATTTCAAGTTCGAACTGTCCGTTGCGTTCTTCTGTCACAGTGCATGAATGACAGTCAAGCCTTCCCAGACCGTTCGTCGTGAATGTATTCGCGTTTTCATCAAAAAGAATAGGTTTCATAATATCCACCAACGGGGAACAATAATAATCTGTGACGCAGTAAACGAAACCGCGTTGTCACCACTGGATAGATTAAAGAATTCACCGTCGTTCAGTGTGATCGTGTTGTTCTTCGATACGTTCAGTGTGTCCTTGTATGCTTCCTGAAGGTCACAGTCAATGTCCGTGTATGTGTCAGAACCGTTTATTGTGATTGTGATACCGTTTATCGTGACGGCCCCGTCACCGTACACCCTTACAAGGGGAAGTGCGGTCTGTTCAAAGTCGTTTCTGATATTTCCCGCGGAATTGAACGTATACGGTTTTTCACCCCTTTTCAGGAACCGTTGCGGATAACAGTCGAACGTGATATTGAATTCACCCGCGACAAGCGTGTTCACAACGTCAGCGTCGAAGGAACCCGTGAACTTCGCAAGTCTGAATTCGTCTGGGTGATATGTGTCTTCAAGTCGCTTGTATGACGTCCGTGACAGTAAAAAATTTCTAAACGCTGCGACATTTGATTCAAAATCACGATAAATGAAGGCGGGATATGACACGACAACGTTTCTGAATCGTCCGTTGTCGATTGTCAGATCACCGTTCCGACCGGCGACTGATATTGATTCCTGATCGCGTTCAGCCGCCCCGAATGTATTCAACCCACTGATATAAACGCCGAAGTCTTTCGACGATTTTCCGTCGTATGTGAACCAATTTCTCATGCGAACGCCCTTTCTGTCCGATGAAGTTCCATGTCAAGATAGTATGATATTTCCTGTGCCAGTTCAGAAGGATCGCGGTCAGTTCCGTTGATGTTGAACGTGTTTGTGATAACCGTTTCGCCACCCTTCGCCTGTGCGATCATGTTCATAAGCTTATTCGCGCCGATTATCATTTCCGAACCCGCTTCGCCACCGCCCAGAAGGGTGTTCCCACGCGCACCGAAGATTGTCGCGTCATTCAGCATGAAGGCGCTATTCATGGCCTTTTTGTACCACTGAACACTGAAGTGCGGGATCTGTGGCGGGTTCAGTGAAAACTGTCCTGACACGCTGAAGTGCGGAAGTCTTATATCCGGCAGTGACCAATGAAAGTTGAACAGGCCCTTGATATAGTCGATCGCGCTTCTGACCTTGTCTTTGATCGCGTCGAAGGTCATTGTGAACGCAAGCTTCAGAACTTCAATTCGTTGCTTCACGTTGTCGATCATTCCCGTGACCTTGTCAACGGTCGCCGTCTTGATGTTGTTCCAGATCTCTGACGTCTTATTCTTCAAGAATTCCCACGTCAAGACGATAGCCTTTCCCATCATTTCAGCACGAAGTTTGATTTCGTCCCAGTTCTTATACAACAACACGCCGATCGCGATCAGGGCCGTGATAACACCAATGACCACAAGAACCGGCGCGCTGATTGCGCCTATTATAGCGATAAGACTTGACGCGACTGATATGATCGTCCCGATTCCTGATACAAGTTTCCCGATGATAAGAAGAACAGGGCCGATCGCCGCAACGACCGCCGCCACCTGAATGATATGTTCCTTCGTTTCATCGTCAAGGGCCATGAACGCGTCAACGGCCCCCTGAATCTTTTCAATGACTGGCGTCAGATACTGCGCGATCAGGCCGCCCAGTGTATACATCAAAACGTCGACAGTCGACTTCAACTTCTCTATGGAACCGCCGAAGCCGTTCATCATGGCGTCAGACATTTCTGTCACGGTTCCGACTTCCCCGATCGACGTTGAAAGCGCTTGAACTTCTTCAGGTGAAGTGTTTATCAGTGCCAACCACTTCGCCATTTGATTCTTTCCGAAAATGGCTGAAGCGGCGGCGATCTGTTCTGATTCAGATAGTGTCGCAAAAGAATCATGAAGTTCTTGTTGAACGGTGATTGTGTCTTTCATCGTTCCGTCAGCGTTCGTGACTTCAATTCCTAACGCATTTATCCAACCTTGCGCGTCTTTTGTGGGTGATATTAAACGTGACAGACCTGTCTTCAGGGCGTTTGCGCCTTCACTGGCTTCAATACCCGCGTTCGCCATGATTCCCATATAAAGGGCGGCGTCTTCTACGGTATACCCCGCAGCGCTGAACACGGGCGCGGCGATACTCATAGAATCAGACAGACTGTTCACGTCAAGCGCTGAATTGTTGCAAGCGTTCGCGAATACGTCAGCGTATTTCGAAGCGTTGTCGAATGTATCACCGAAACCGTTCAGTGTAGCCACAAGACCCGCTGAAACTGTGTCAAGGTCGCCACCTTCGCCCGCTGCCAGATTCATCGCCGGCGCAAGTGCGGCTGCCGCTTCTTCAGCGGACAGACCCGCACGCGCGAAGTTTAGTGTCGCGGTCGCCGCGTCATTCATTCCGAAGATTGAATTCGACGCCGCTTCACCCATAGCCTTATTCAGAAGTTCGGCTTCTTCCGCAGTGTTTCCCATGGTCTTGTTTGTCAAAACCATTGTCTTGTCAACTTCTGCGAAGTTCTTGACCGCCGCAGTCCCCGCTGCGACGATAGGAACGGTCAAGTGTGTTGTGAGGTTTTTCCCGACCTTCTGAAGACTTTGACCCAGTCCGTCGACCTGACGTGATACTTTGTCAAGTGATTTGACTAACCCAGTGACGTCAGCGTCAAGTTCGATTGTAATTCCCGCGATTCTTTTCTTTGCCATATCTTAAAACCGATCGAAGTCAGCCTGTGTCGCAACTTCTTTATAATTGAAGTCGTCGTTTGCTGATTCGGTTAGAATATCCAAAACGAAACCATAAGAAAGTGCGTCCAGATCAGACAAGTGAAGTCCAACCTGAACGCACCTTAAAAAGTAAAGTGGTGTTGTCAGTTCTCTTTCCGTTTTCCTTCTTTTTTTTTGCTATCAACAAGCGTTGAAGCGTCCCCGAAGTAAGCCGTGAAGATTGCTTCAGTAGCGTTCACCATATCAAGCGGGCCGAACTGTTCAAGCCATTCGAAGAACTGATTCTGATTCAGTTTCGACAAGTCAGCTTTTTCAGCGGTTTTTGTCATTAAAAACGCAAGTTCGGGCGCGATCTCTGACGCAACGGTCAGGTCGATTCCGTTTTCACGGGTTCCTTCCTGAACCGTTGTCAATAAGTCTTTCCCGAATAGGTTTCTGAACCTGATAGGTGTCGCCGCGTTAGCTTCGACTGCGATGATTTGTGTTCCGATCTTGATTTCCTTTGTCATGTTTCCCCCTTACGCCGGTATATATACCGCGTCGAACCACGTTGCATACGGTGTGTCAGCTTCTTTTGCGCTCGACTTCACGATTTCCTTACCGAGTGTTGCATTGTATACGGAACCGGCGGTCAGTGTAAGCGTTTCGGTCTGGGGTTCGATTGTTTCTTCAGTCGTTGCACCTGAAACCGAAGGGCGTGTTGCTGAACACTTATACATGACGTGTCTGGTCGCGTTTGCGTCACCTTCGAACTGGAACATAAGCGCGAAGTATACTGTCGGCGCTTCTGCGTTCTCGACAAGAACGCCGTTCGTGTCTGCAACATAACCCAGAACGTCGGTCTTGAATGAATCGGGGATCAGTGCTGATTCGAAGTCGCCTTCGTAACCATTGTTAGACTGTCCGATCCAGTAGTCGATATTATCGGCGCGGAACTTCGTCGTGTCGCCCTGTGCGTCCAGTGAAAGATTCACGGCGCCTTTCCATGCGACGGGCGTGTCATATGTCGCAGAATTATCTGCGGCGACAGTAGCCACTGCATAATATACGTTTTTAAGTCCGTATTTTACTTTATTAGCCATTGTTTTATTCCTCTCTTGTTATTACAACATTCATGTCGTAGGCGATTTGCCACATTTTTTCTGAATCAATATAGTTTTCTTCCTTGTAGTAGGTCAGACCATGATCGTTCAGAATCTGCTGAATCGCGTCTTCTGCGTCGAAGTCCTTTTCGGAAGAATAGAATTCGACTGACAGACCCGTGATTTCCTGATAATTGACTTCGTCAGCGTAAAGGTCGTTCGACCTTGTATAAAAAAAGCATATGAACGGCGGTTTCTGCGCCGTTTTTTCACTGAATTGATAATATGCGTAAGGATAACCCATATCATCAATCATTTTTGCGACTTCTTTTTTCGTCATAGTTTCGATACAACCTCATTGACATATTCGTTTATCAGGTTTTCTTCGACGGGTGCGATGTGTTCAACACCTTGAACCTTTCCCGCAGCGCGACCGCCAACGATCAGCGCGTGTCCGTGTTCAAGTAAATGCGGAAGGCCCGCCAGATTGTTGTGAATCACCGCTGACGTATAGTTCGGATATTTGACCATAGTCACCGTCCACCCCTTCGCATACTTGCCGGTGCCGCCGAACTTCGCCCGTGATTCATTCCGAAGTGCGGTCACGCCCTTCTGGGCGACCTTCTTCTTGATTTCGTCAACGTTCTTCGCGACGTCTTCACCGTATTCCTTCAGAATCTTGTCGATCTCTGCGCCAAGTCTGTCAGGGGTTATTCGTGTTCCCATTTGTCCCGCCTTTACGTTCAACGTATAGTTCAAGCGTATCATCACGCCTTAAGTATGTTCGATACACAGAAAAGCGTTCGTTCTTGTATTCGATTACGGGTTCACCTTCATAGTCAGCATTGAACACCCTGAATCTGAATTCGGGGTTCAGACCATTTCGACCGCCTTCGAAGAATTCTGACGCCGTGATTGAATCGACCTGACAGAAGATCTGTCTTGACGTTTCAGATTCGCGCCAGACACCGAAGTCGTCTTGTGTCCTTGTGATTGCTATGAGGTTTATTACGTCCGATCTATCCATGTCGTATACCCCGAAGCCATTGACAACTGCGCCTTCTGTTCGTCATAACTTGCCTTCAGTCTGTCATAATCGTCAGGTTCACCGAAGTTCACCTTGCAATATGTGATTATTGCCTTCTGACAGATTGCGTCCAGTTCGTCAGACAATACGACACCCGCGATCCCCAGATCTAACTTCGCCGCGTCGATCAGGTCGTTCAACTCTGAATCGAACGCGTCCGTTGTTATTCGAAGCGCAAGTTTGACTTTATTTAACATTCCTTTTTACCTCTTTTTCCCGTCTTCGGAACGGGTTTCTTGTCTTCGGTCTTCGCAGTTTCAGGCGCGGAAACAAGTCCGCGCCCGACAAGGTCTTTCGCCCTGTTTTCATCAACGTCGATCATTGTTCCCGCTTTGTGGGTGATCCACGGTGTTTTTTTATCTGCGAAGTCTTTTATGACTTTAACCTTCATGCGATCAGCCGGCAGCGGGTGCGGTAATGTTTACGAAGGCGCCACAAGCAACAGGGGCCACTGCAACATATACTTTGCCCAGAACTTCAACAAGGTCTTCCTTCTTTCTGGTAAGGGTGTCGAAGGTATACTCGATGTCCTCACCGTTCGGGAAGTTGGCGATTGCGCCCTGACCGAAGTCACCGACGATTGCGTATACGTCGTCCTCACTTGCGTCAGCGTAAGCGGGAAGTGAATTGTTGAAGTGTACGTCAAGACCCTCAAAAGGATCTACTGCAAACTGATTGGCGTACTGTGCAGCCTTGAAAGCTGACCATGTAGCCTTATTCATAATAACAACGGGGTTCGTTGCTTCGTCAGAAAGCTGACCCAGTGCGGTCGCAACGGTTCCAACTGCGGGCGCTGCCTTGACAACGGCTGCGGAAGGTGTAGTTGAAGTTGCGGTCGTAGGAAGTGCGGCGATCAAGGTGATAAGCTGATCGGCGATCTTCTTCACGATTCTATAAGCTAACTCGTCATAGATATAGCGAACGAAGGCTTCGCCACGAAGGGACATAACCTCATCGCTGAATGATTTCCACTTCTTAACGTAAGCGGGTACAAGGGTGACGATACCCTCAAGAAGTTCTTCCTCATCGACTGCGCCAGATCCTTCAGTGTGAACGACTGCGTCAGTTCCGCTGATCTCGAAGTTGACCTTCAGGTTTCCCTTCAGTTCAACACGGTTTACAAGTGACATGATGTCGTTGCTATCCCATGCGGTCTTGATGATGTCATAGACAAGTTCGGGTGCTGCGATTGTGCCACCTGAAACATTCTCTGTCAGAAGCGGGTCAACGGTTCTTAACTCTGTATCGTCGCCGGTCTTCAGATACTCTGCGTATGCGTCGATGTACTCTTTTGAATTTCTTATCTCTGCGATGTCTTTCATTGTGTTTCTCTCCTCTACAACGGGCGCTTCAACTATTTCGCCCGCGCCATTTGCGACTGCGGTTCTTATCTCTGCGCGCTTTGCTTCAGCGTCTTTGCGTGCTTCGATCTCTGCCTTGATTGATCTGACTTCTTCGGTCAGGGCGTCAAGGTCTGCGCCTTCGGTTTCAACTTCTTCGGCGATCTGTGCTTTTCTGGCTTCAAGTTCGTCGATAGTCATGTCTTTCAGTTCCATGATATTGATTCCTTTCCTTAAATTTCGCATAACAACTTGATTTTCTTACGCTTGTTGTCAATCTCACGCAGTTCGGCTTTTGCACTTTCCAGTGATGTCTTCGCACTTTCCAGTGCGTCAGACAGACCGCGCGCCTGAATCGACGTCTGATCGTAAGCGGGGAATGTGACCGCGGAAACCTCAAACACTTTTGAAAAGCTCAAAATGTGTCTTGTCGGGTGTTCACTGTCAAGGTCTTCCCATTTATCTCGATCAACGACAAACATGAACGACATTCCTGAAATGTCGCCACGCTTGACCGCTGAATAAAGATTTCGCGCTTCAGAATTGTTTTCTGTGTCCAGATCAACCCTGATTGTCATTCCTACATTCGGAACAACTTCAAGCTGCATTGTAGAATTCGCGTTATTATTCCGCGAACGTGCAAGCGGGACCATATCGGTGTTATGATTCACCAAAAAACGCACGTCACGAAGATCTGTTTCGTTCAGTGCGCCGTCGTCAATGATTTCTGTATACCAACCCAAGTCAGTCGGTTCGTTATAAACAATAGGCTGACCCGTCAGGAACGTTCCGCGTTCTTCGTTCTGTTCGGCCCTGACTTCGAATTCGAACGATCTGATTTCTTTACTGTTCATCGTTGTTTTCTCCTTCAACAATCTTTTCCGTCGCGTTCCAGTATTCCCCGCGAATGATATATTCCTGACCTTCGCCGTTTGGCAAGGGTGACAGATTCCAGATTTCACGAACTTCATCGCGGTTCAAGATTCCGCGATCTGCAAGCTGACTTGATACGTTCAGTTTTTCCTGATTCGACATATACTGAAGCCGGTTCGCAGTAGCCAGAACATAGTTGTCACGGCCCTGTTCGTTGAATGTGAACAACATTCTGGTCATGACTTCTGAAAACTGGATCGCGAACGGTTCAACGGCGCCTTCATAAAAGGCCGTCCACTTGTCGCCATACGCACGATTCCGAAGAATGTCTTCGTTCACCATGAAATAGTCATACACGCCGTCGCGAATGTATTCCATTTGCTTCTCATCAATCACCCACGGATCTGATTTGACCTGATTGATGTTCGTGTATGTATTCGGGAATAAAAGAAGGCCGCCGCCTTCAGCTTCTTGTGAAAAGTTTTCTTCCGTGAACCGCTTTCTTTCTTTTGCAAGGTCTTCTGACTTGCTGAAGTTGTTCACTTGTGCGTAGAACCTATATGTCGCGGCGCTTTTTACGCCTTCTTTTATCCCTTGATTCTGTATGTGAATCAGTTCCATTGTCGGAAGAAGTGATTCATTGTTTTCGCCGAACAGATCACTTCTAAACTGGAACTTCGTCATTATTCCGCAATAGTCAAGTTCGATTGCCGCCGTGTCGCCGTGTGCGAATTCATAACGCAGATACGCCGTGTCGCCATACTGAACAACCTTGCACCGTGTCGGAAGTGGTGCGTATATCCCAGACACTTCACCAAAATCGTCATACACGGGACATATGAACGCAGTGTTGTGAACGTCAAGGATCGTCGAAAGTCTGTAAAGGAATTGCGACCATGTCTGAAACTTGTTCGGGCCTTTCTTCAGCTTGTTTCGAAGTGCGGGTTTTGCCTGACCCATGATTTCGATCTTTAACTTCGATATGTGAACGGCGCGGGCGTTTATAGCTGCGCGGATAAGTTGCGATTCATACACGCCGCCGGTGTAGGTCGTGAATCTGGGCGTGTACCCGTTCAGCATTTTGAATTCGCCCTTATACTGGCCCGCGGGTTTCGGCGCCTTTTTGAATAGTGTGTCAAACAGTCCCATGTTTTAATTCCTCAATCTGTCCCCGATTTCTTCAAACCACTTCTGACGAACACAGAAGGCGTCAGCCAGTGACGCGGTTCCGTCAATGTGCATATTCGGTGATATTTTGACCAACTTTCCGCGACCGCGTTCCGTGTTCATTTTGATCGCAGAATTCAGAAGGTGTATTTTCAATAGGTCATTGTCACCGATGTGAACTTTCCCGTCTTTTATAAGTCCTTCCATTTCCTGAAGGACACCATACAAGTTATCGCCCTGATATACGTCGTCGCACCTGAAACCGTATCGTTCCAGATCCTGGATCAGATAATTCGCAGACCAACGATCATAACCCGTCATTAAGGGTAAAATCTCATAGTCTTCGACCAACGAAGTCAGCCAATTATAACAATCGTGATAATCGACGAAGTTATCACCCGACAGTTCCAAAAAACCGCGCTGAATGTATATGTTATACGGAACCCCGTCAACTGCGATCGCTTCGTCAATCTTTTCTGTCGGAAGCCAGAACTTCGCGAAGACATACAGTTCACCGTTCCGTTCGATAACGACTGTCGCAGCCGTCAGGTCGTTCACTTGTGACAAGTCGATTCCCGCGACGCAATAAGACGACCTGAAGTCTTCAAGCTTCAGCGCCGGCCCTGTCATTTTCTCAATGTATTTTGATTCGATCCATGCAAGTGACGAATTCTGTTTCAGATTGCAATACTTTGTGATGAATTCAGCCTTCTTCGAAAGTGAACCTTCAGCGATCGCGATTTCTTCAAGCATAAAATCAACACTGACGGAAACGCCCAGATTCGGGTTCGACTTCCGCAGTTCGTTGATGTCGTTCCACTTGTCGATGTCGTCGACCATATACAAGAAGGGCAGAAGACGACGTTCCTTTGAATCACCCATAAGGAACCGCGTCGCCCTTTTCATCAATTCGTCATATATCGAATCGTTTATATATCCAGAAGTCGTACACGACAGAAGAAGACCTTCTTCCCTTGCACCCATAGCCGACTTCATGACTTCATACTGTTTCAGGCCCTTGTCACCTTCCCACGACGCGATTTCGTCGCAGATACACAGTGACGGGTTGAAACCGTCTGACTTCTTCGCGGAAAACGCGATCTTCTTGACGGTCGAATTTGTGGCGTTCACACACAGATCAGACTGGCGATGTCTGGGAAGGTCTGAATCGTCCATGATTTTCATGTTGTGCGCGTCCCTGACAGACAGTTCTTCTTTTCGCTTCTGGTATTCAGGATCTAACAGAACCATTTGCCATATGTTGTTATATATAATATCGGCCTGATCTAACTTCGGCGCGATGTTGTAAACCTTCGCACCGAACCCGCCTTCTTGTAACCAGATATATTTAGCGATCGCCGCAGCCAGTAAAGACTTTCCGTTTTTTCGGCCTATAACAAGAAGAACTTCATGAAACTGTCGACAACCGTTTTTGTCAACAATTCCGAACAGTGCTGACAAAAAAGCCTTTTCCCACAGTTCCAGTTTGAAGTTATTCGGCGCAAGTCGGCCTTCAGTGTGAAAACAATGTTCTTCGATCCAGTCGATCGCGTTGTTCGCTTTCTTCTGGTCAAAGAAAAAATCGTTCTGTTCAAGTCCATGAATGAGATATTCAACGATTATTCGAATGAACCGGCCCACCGTGATCGAATTATTTTTTATTCCCTGATAGTAGGTGTAAATATAATTGTCTTCGGTTCGTTTTGCCACAAGTTCGGTTTACTCTCTCGATTTCTGTATTTTCGTAG
>AUXO010210112.1_pt1 | contig 13972 bp, 23 predicted proteins | sample 768731 | NCBI WGS metagenome assembly AUXO01 (sample SAMN02715735, study PRJNA202380) | gut metagenome | biome: sheep rumen | host: Ovis aries | place: New Zealand: Palmerston North | reverse complement strand
CGTGGAAGTGGTAAACATACTATAGTTTCTATTGACTACAAAAAAGAACTAACTACTTCACAACCATATAAACCATTAATTAAAATTATTCAAAATAAATCAGGAAGAAATGTATATGGGAAAATAACTACAAGACATCAAGGAGGTAGACAAAAGAGATATTATCGTTTAATAGATTTTAAACGTGATAAATATGATATTGTTGGTACAGTAAAAACAATTGAATATGATCCAAACCGTACTTCCTTTATTTCTTTAATATCTTATGCTGATGGTGAAAAGAGATACATTATTACACCAAAAGATTTAAAAATTGGTGATCAAATTATTTCAAGTGATAAAGCTGATATAAAAATTGGTAATTGCACCATTTTAAATAATATTCCTGATGGTACTTTTGTTCATAATATCGAATTAGCACCTAATAAAGGTGGTCAATTAGTACGAAGCGCTGGTTCTAGTGCTCAAGTATTAGGTAAAGATGAATTGGGTAAATATGTAATTATTAAACTTTCTTCTGGTGAAGTAAGAAAATTCCCTAAAAATGCTCATGCAACTATTGGGATTGTATCTAATTCAGATCACAACTTAATTAATTTAGGTAAAGCTGGTAGAAGCCGTAACATGGGAATTAGACCTACTGTTCGTGGTAGTGCTATGAACCCAAATGATCACCCACATGGTGGTGGTGAAGGAAGACAACCTGTTGGTTATGATGCACCAAGAACACCATGAGGTAAAAGACATATGGGTATTAAAACTCGTGCAAAGAAAAATATTTCTAATGCTTTGATTATTAGAAGAAGGAATGCGAAATAGGAGGAGTTATGTCAAGAAGTAGTAAAAAAGGTGCATATGTTGAACCATCATTAATGAAAAAAGTTTTAGCCATGAAAAATGCACCAAAAAAGAAAAACATTAAAACATGGTCACGGAAAAGTACAATTTTCCCTGAATTTGTTGGTTTAACATTTGATGTATATAATGGAAAGGAATTTATTGCTGTTTTTGTAACTGAAGATATGGTTGGTTACAAATTAGGCGAATTTGTTCCTACACGTGTATTCAAACAACACTCATCAAATAATAAAGCTGCTGATTCAGCTGCTGCTGCAGCCGCTGGGGAAGACAGCAAAAAATAGGAGTTAATTTATGAAAACTACAGCATTACAAAGAAACATTCATGTATCTAGTCAAAAAGCTAATTTAGTTTGTGATTTAATTCGTGGTAAATCAATTGTAAAAGCATTGGTTATTCTTGACCATACTCCTAACAAATCTGCAAGGATTATTAAAAAATTATTAAATTCGGCTATTGCTAATGCCACAAATAATCATGCTATGAGTGCTAATAATCTTTACATTTATCAAATTACTGCTAATGAAGGTAGTATTATGAAAAGAATGATACCACGAGCTAAAGGTAGTGGTAGTCCAATTAGAAAACGTTTATCTAATTTTGTGATCACTTTAAGTGATGATAAAAATGAAAGAAAAAATGATGTAAAAATGATTAAAGAACGTTTAGCTAAAAGAACTAATAATAACAAGAAAAATAAATCACATTCTACAGTAAAAAAATTAGTAACAAAAACAGAACCAAAAATTAAAATTTCAAAAGGAGAAAATAAATAATGGGACAAAAAGTTAATCCAAATGGTCTTCGTTTTGGTATCAATAAGAATTGATGTTCACATTGAATAGCAAAAGATTCTTTACAAATGGGGCAATGACTTATTGAAGATGAAAAAATAAGAAATTATTTTTTAAAATCTTTTAAAGCTGCACAAATTGTGAAAACAGAGATAGAAAGAACTCAAAACACCATTAACATTTTTATTACTTGCGGCCAACCTGCATTAATTCTTGGTAAAGAAAATGAAATTTTAAAAACAGCTACACATGAAGTTAATAAAATAGTTGGTAGGAAGATTAAAGTTGATATTAAAGTATTAGCTTATCCTAATGTTGCATGAAGCGCACGTATTATTGCTCGTGAGATTGCTGATGCTATTGAAAACCGTGTTTCTTTCCGTGTAGCACAAAAAATAGCTATTAGAAAAGTTATGATGTCTCATGCATTAGGCATCAAAACAAGTGTTGCTGGTAGATTAGGTGGAGTGGAAATTGCTCGTACTGAAGGTTATTCTGAAGGGGTTATTCCAATGAATACCCTTAGAAGTGATTTAGATTATGCTGTTGAAAAAGCACATACTACATATGGTATTATTGGGGTTAAAGTATGAATTAATCGAGGAGAAATTTTACAAAAAGGTTTAAATAATCAAAATATTCCTCAAAAACCTACATTTGAAACCTTTACTCGTCGACCAAATCAAAAAAAATCTAAAGCTAAAAAGGAAGGTAAGTAATTATGATGCAACCTAAAAGAGTTAAATATCGTAAACCACATCGAACGAGATATGATGGTAAGGCAAAAGGTAATAAATATGTAGTCTTTGGTGAATATGGTTTAATGGCTACAGAAGGTAATTGGATTACTGATAAACAATTAGAAGCACTTCGTGTAGTTTTATCTAAAGCTATTGGTACAATTGGTAAAATTTGAATTCGTGTTTTCCCTCAATTATCATTAACACGTAAACCATTAGAGGTACGTATGGGTAGTGGTAAAGGTAATCCAGAATTATGAGTTGCTGTAGTTAAAAGAGGAACCATTATTGCTGAAATTGCTGGCATTCCTGAAGTTCAAATGAAAGAAGCATTAAGAAAAGCAGGTAATAAGTTAAATGTAACAACAAAAATTGTTAAGAAAGGAGAGATAGCTCATGAATAAAGAAATGAAAGAATTAAATGCTAAATCTAATGAAGAAATTTGTGCTTTAATTGCTCGTCTTAATTCACAATTGCTTGAATCAAGATTTAAAATGGCAGTAGGAGAAGTGGAAAAAACACATTTATTATCACAAATTAGAAAAACTATTGCCCGATGTATGTATATTTTAAATACTCGTGGTTTTACTATTAGTGTTGGTAGTCATGGTATTTATCTAATTGATAAGAAAACCAACAAAATTACTAATATGACTGATCTAGTAAAGAAATTCTTAACTGCCGAAGGTGTTGTTGATACAAAGAAAGTAGAAAAGAAAATCGAAACTAAACAAGAAGAAAAACAAGCTAAAACTCCAACAAAAAAAAGTGTTACTAAAGAAGATGTAACTAAAGAAAATACAACTAAAAAGGAGACTAAATAATGGAAAAAGTAGCAATAGTTAAACGTAAACATCGTAAGACTTTTAAAGGTGTAGTTGTATCAACTAAAATGAATAAAACTCTTTCTGTTGATGTACAAAGGAAATTCCTTCACCCTTTATATCGTAAGCAAGTTATTTCAAATAAAAAATATCATGTAGCTGATCCAAAAGGAATTTGTAAAGTAGGAGATACTATTAGTTTTGTAGAAACTCGACCTATTAGTAAAACTGTATGTTATCGTGTATTAGCAGTAACTAAGAAAGCTGTATAGTGAGGTAAGAATATGATTCAATTTATGACAAGATTAAAAGTTGCAGATAACACTGGAGCAAAAGAAGTAGGAGTTATTAAGATTCTTGGTAACTCAAGACAAAGATATGCTACAGTTGGTGATATAGTTAAAGTAAGTGTAAAAAATGCAACTCCTACTGGGCAAATAAAAAAAGGACAAATGTCTTTGGCAGTTATTATCCGTGTGCATAAAAATGTAAAAAGAATTAATGGTAATATGGTTAAGTTTGATGATAATGCTTGTGTGTTAATTAAAGAAGATAAAACACCACGTGGTACACGTATTTTTGGTCCCGTAGCACGTGAATTAAGAGATAAAGGATTTATGAAAATTATTTCTCTTGCACAGGAGGTTTTATAATGCAAAGAATTAAAAAAGGCGATTGAGTAAGAGTTATTAGTGGTGATGAAGCTACTAAAGAAGGTATTGTTTTAAGTGTTAATCGCACAAAAAATACTGCTATTATTGAAGGAATTAATATTGTTAAAAAACACCAAAAACCAACACAAGCTAATCAAAATAAAGGTGGAATCAAATCATTTGAAGCACCAATTAATTTATCTAAATTAGCTTTAGTTGTGGTAAAAGCTCCTCGTGGTGTAAGTAAGATAAGTTACCAATTAAATAAAGACAATAAAAAAATCCGTATTGCTAAAAAAACCAAAACTGAAGTTGTTGTAGGAAAGAAGAAATAGTGTATGAAAAAAGCAAACATATTTAAAAAGAAAATAGCTGATGCATTAATGGCACAATTCAAATATAAGAATGTTATGCAAATTCCTCAATTAGAGAAAGTATGCATTAATTCAGGTATTGGTGATGCTGCTAATGATGCAAAATATTTAGAACAATGTGTAAAAGAAATTGAACAAATCACTGGACAAAAACCTGTATTAACTCATGCAAAAAAAGCGATTGCTACTTTTAAAGTTAGAGAGGGTCAATCAATTGGTGTTAAAGTAACACTTCGTGGAGAAAAAATGTGAAATTTCATTGAAAATTTAATTAGTATTGCTCTTCCACGTGTTCGTGATTTTAAAGGATTACCTTTCAATGCTTTTGATAATCATGGCAACTATACAATTGGTATTAAAGAACAAATTATATTTACTGAAATTAATTTTGATGAAATTAAGAAAGTACGTGGTTTCAATGTTACATTTGTAACAAACACTAACAATAAAGATGAAGCAAGAGCTTTATTAAAAGCTATTGGCTTGCCAATTGCAAATAAATAGGAGGAAATAATGGCAAAGAAATCATTAATCGCAAAACAAAAAAGACACCCAAAATTTTCTACAAGAAAATATCACCGTTGTGTGCGCTGTGGTCGACCACATGCAGTTTATGGTAAATTTGGTTTATGCCGTATATGTTTACGTGAACTAGCATACAAAGGTGCAATTCCAGGTTTAAAGAAATCTTCATGATAAGGAGTAATAAATAATGATAGATCCAATTTCAGATTTAGTAGTAAGAATTAACAATGCAAGAAAAGCACATTTACCAAGCATTAATTTTGGTACTAGCAAATTAACTACAGCAATAAGTGAAGTATTGCAAAAAGAGGGTTATATTGAAAGTTTTAAGGTTATTAATGTACGTAACCATAAAACAACAATTATAAACCTTAAATATAAACAAACTATTTCCACAATTAATGGAATTAAACAAATTTCTAAACCTGGTTTAAGAATATATCAATCATGCGATAAATTACCTTATGTTTTAAAAGGTTTAGGCACAGCAATTATTTCCACAAACAAAGGTATATTAACTGATAAACAAGCACGTGCTGCACACTTAGGTGGAGAAGTGTTAATTTATGTGTGGTAGGAGGTAATATATGTCACGTAAAGGTAATAGATTATTAAATATTCCCAATGGTGTTAGTGTATCCATAGCTAATAATAAGGTAGAAATTAGTGGAAGTAAAGGTAAATTAATTGTTCCTTATCCTTCTACTATTGTAGTAACCAATGAAAATAACATGATTAAAGTTACTCGTACTAATGAAGAAAAACAAACACGTATGTATCATGGTACAATCAATTCATTAATTCATAATGCTTTAGTTGGTATTAGTGAAGGTTATACTAAAAAATTACATATTGAAGGTGTAGGTTACCGAGCTAATGTAACAGGTAGTAATTTCAATTTAAACATTGGTTTTTCTCATCCAGTAGTATTGCCAATACCTCATGGTATTAGTGTAACTTGTAAAACTCCAACTGATATAGAAATTACTGGAATTGATAAAATTGCTGTTGGTGAATTTGCTGCAAACATTAGGGAAATTAGAAAACCTGAACCATACAATGGTAAAGGTATTATGTATGTTGGTGAACATATTATTAGAAAAGTTGGAAAAACTGCTGAAGGTACTAAGAAATAATAAGGAGGATGTTATATGAAAAGAATTAATTTTGATCGTAAAAAACAAAGAAAAATTCGTCATAAAAGAATTACTAATTTATTAAATCGAGTTGATAATACCAAACCTCGTTTAAATGTGTCTAAAACAGATCATCATATCTATGCACAAATTATTGATGATACAACAGGAAAAGTTTTAGTATCTTCATCAACTTTATCTTTAAAATTAAAAGGTAAAAATGTTCAAATTGCTGAAAAAATTGGTGAAGATATTGCTAAAAAAGCTACTGCTAAAAAAATTAAAGAAGTAACTTTTGATCGTGGTGGGAATCTTTACCATGGTAAAGTTAAATCTTTAGCAGATGCAGCAAGAAAGAATGGATTAAAATTTTAATTGATGGAGGATATAATGGAAGAAAATAAAGCAATTAAAAAAACTGAAGAAATTGAAAAAACTCCTGCGAAAGTAGAAGCTAAAACTAATGATAAAAAATCTCCTAACATTGAAGTTGGTAAAGAAAGTAAACCAACTCAAGAAGTAAAAAAAGAAAAGGAAGTTTCTAAACAATCAGAAAATTCTTCTTCAGATAAAAAATCACCAAATAGTAATGCTAAACAACGTCAAAACCCAATGCGTCGTCGACCAAAAAATAGTGTTGGAGATAATTTCGAAGAGCGTGTAGTTAAAACTAAACGAATTTCTAAAACAACTAAAGGTGGAAGAAGAATGCGTTTCAGTACTTTAGTTATTGTTGGTGATAAAAATGGCCGTGTTGGTTTTGGTATTGGAAAAAGTGTTGAAGTACCAGTGTCAATTAAAAAAGCAGTTAAAAATGCCCGAAAAAGCATTATGCGATTACCAATGACAAAAAAACATACTGTTTATCATGAAATTATTGGAAGAAAAGGTGCAAGCCGTGTATTAATTAAACCTGCTCCTACAGGTACTGGTATTATTGCTGGTGGAGTAATTCGTGATTTAATTGAATTAGCAGGATATCATGATGTTTATACAAAAAACATGGGTTCAAATGCTCCATTAAATATGGTATTAGCTACTTTAAATGGTTTAAAAAATCAATTAATTCCTGGAAAAGTTATGAATGCACGTGATCTAGTTTCTAAAAAAGAAGAAAAACCAAAGGAGAATAAATAATGGAATTACACAATTTAAGTTACACAAAAGGTAGTCGTAACCATAAACGAAGAATTTGTGGTCGTGGTTTTAGTTCAGGATTAGGTAAAACATGCAGTCGTGGTCAAAAAGGGCAACATTCACGTAAATCAGGTAACGTTCGTATTGGTTTTGAAGGTGGACAGACACCGATCTATCGTAAAATTCCTAAAATTGGATTTAGCAATTATAATTTTGCTGATAAAGCATATATTGTTAGTTTACAACAAATTATCAATAGTAAGTTAACTGATGTTAATCGTAAAACTTTAATTGCTAAAAAATTAATTGGTAAAGAAAAATTACCAATTAAATTAATTGGTCCTAGCAGTTATAAAAATATTAAAATCACTAAACTTAATATTGAAGTTGAAAAAGCAACTAAAAGTGTGATTAAATTTTTAACTGAGAATGGAGCAAATATTATTTTAATTAAAATAAACAAATAAATTATAATTTATAGATAATGATGCAAAAACCAGAAGATTTTAATGTTAATGGTAATTATGTCAATTTAAAGGCTGCCAAATCAGCCAATAAAACTTGATATAAGAATTTTTGTCAATATTATAAAGAAGATTATAATTCCCAAATTAATCAAGAAAATATTACATTAGAACAAAAAGCTCATATATTTGATCGTTATCAAACAAATTTAGTTAATCTAAAGAAAATATACAAACAAAACATTATTAATTTAAAAAACAGATTTGTTAATATTAAAACTAAAACAACTCATGATAATAAAAATAAAACTTTCTTATCAGCTGTTAAAAATCGTAAAAAAAGTATATGACAGCAGTTTGTTAGTCTCATCACTAATAAACAAGTAATTATTGGTGTCTTCTTTACAATATTCTTAATTGTAATTTTCCATATTGCTTCAACAATTACACTTCCAGGGGTAGAAATTCCTGCAGGATATAACCAAAATGATTTTGTAAGTATGCTTAACTTACTTGCTGGTGGTGGTTTATCACGAATGTCATTTTTTGCTGTTGGTGTTGGGCCTTATATTACAGCACAAATTATTATTCAATTACTTTCTAGTGATTTAATTCCTCCATTATCAAGATTATCTAAACAAGGTGAAAGAGGTAAGAGAAAATTAGAAGTAATCACTCGTATTGTAACTTTACCTTTCTGTTTAGTTCAATCTTATGCTTCTATTGCATTAATATTAAGCTTAAATAGTAATGCTGAAAGCGCTGGTCAAACATTTAGTATTTGGGGATGTACTGAGCTTGCTGATTTAAATGCTGGACAAATTATTGCTTTGATGGCTACATTCACTGGTGGTTCTTACATTGCTTTATTCTTTGGTGATATGATTACTAAACGTGGTGTAGGTAATGGAATTACTGTTATCATTCTTTGTGGTATTTTAGCAAATTTATTTGGTAATTTTAATGCTGTATATCATTCAATTGAAGGTATGATTCCTGCTATTCCTAATGGAAAAATGATTGCAATAATTTTAGCAGTTTTAGTTTATATTATCTTTTATATACTTGTTCTTCTTGTAGTAATATTTATTAATAATTCAATTAGAAAAATTCCAATTCAACAAACAGGTCAAGGATTAACAAGTGATGTAAAAGCACTTCCATATTTACCTATTAAATTGGATTCTGCTGGAGTTATTCCTGTAATTTTTGCAAGTAGTGTGATGACAATTCCAAGTACCATTGCCCAATTTATGGGAGAAGGTAGTGGTAAAACAATTATTGATTCTTATTTTTCTTTAAGTTCATGATTAGGAATTGTTTTATACTTCTTCTTAATTATTCTCTTTACTTTCTTTTATTCTTATATTCAACTTAATCCTATTCAAATGCAAGAGAATTTTGAAAAAAGCGGTAAATTTATTCCTGGTGTTAAATCTGGAGACGATACTGGTAAACATATTACTAAAGTGTTAAATAGAATTAATTGAGTAGGTGGACCATTTTTAGCAATTATTGCTACATTACCTTACTTTATTAGTAAAGTAACTACTATTCCAAGTGGGATTGCTATTGGTGGAACAGGAATTATTATTACTGTAAGTGCTTCAATTGAAATATGGAACTCAATTCAATCAGCTGCTACAACTACAGGCTATGAAATTACACGAAGCAAAATTCAAGCAAGTTATTATGATTTAGTTGATGATAAAAAAATTGAGGAATTGTGATAATTTATGAATAAAAAATTACCAAACATTATTCTTCTAGGTGCACCTGGAAGTGGAAAAGGTACAGTTGCTGCTAAATTAGCTGAAGAATTAGGTTATTTACATTATTCTACTGGGCAAATGTTTCGTGAATTTAGTTCTGGTGAAAGTGAATTATCAATTAAAATAAAAAATTTAATGTCTTCAGGCAAATTAATTGATGATGATACAACTAATGAAATGATAGCAACTTATATTAAAAAAGCACTTGATACTCATCAACCTTTTATTTTAGATGGTTATCCAAGAACAACTAATCAAGCAAAATTCTTAGCTAAAATTTGTGATATTGATTTAGTAATATGTATTAATATTGATCAAGATGATTTAATTAAACGAATTACTGGAAGAGTTTTTTGTCCTAATTGTGATATGATTTATAACACTTTTTTTAAAAAACCTTTGCATGAAGGCTTTTGTGATAAATGTAATACACCTTTAGTTTCTCGTAAAGATGACAATAAAGAAACAATAATCACAAGATTAAAAGTTTATAACGAATTAACTAAACCATTAATTACTTTTTATGAAGCTAAAAATAAATTAGTGAATGTTTTTGCTGATAATAAATCTAATCATGTTTTTGGAGATATTAAAAAATTAATTGAAAAATAATGATTTATTTAAAAACTGAAGAAGACTTAAAATACATTAGAAAAGCATGTGAGATTTGAAAAAAAGTTCGTCATGAATTAGTTAAATATGTAAGAGTTGGTATTTCTACTCATGAATTAGATTTAAAAGCTAAAGAAATAATTGAATCACTAGGCGCTAAATGTACTTTTCATAAACTTTATGATTTCCCAGGATACATTTGTATTAGTGTTAATGATCAATTAATTCACGGTATTGGTGATGAATATAAGTTATGTTCTAATGATTTAGTTACTTTTGATATTGGTATCACTTATCATGACCATGTAGCAGATGCAGCTTTTACTATTATTGTTTCACCAAGTGATAATCAACAAGCATGTGATATTTTAAAAGCAACATATGCTAGTTTAATGGAATCAATTAAAATTATTAAACCAGGTATACATGTTGGTGATATTGCTGCTAAAACTTATGAAGTAGCTAAATCTTATGGATATGAAGTGATTAGAAATTTTGCTGGTCATGGATGTGGTAATAAAGCTCATGAAGATCCCTTAATTCCAAATATAGGTTTACCCAATACTGGAGTTAGTTTAGTACCAAATATGGTTATTTGTATTGAACCTATGCTTATGACCAAATCACATGCTTATGAGATTAATTACAACAATAATTGGACAGTAAGTAGCAAAAACCATAAATTAACATGTCATTATGAACATATGGTTTTAGTGACAAATGATGGTTATGAGATTTTAACAAAAACACTTGATGAAAATCAAGATATTTTGCTAAAATATTAAATACATATATTTTTAGAGAAGGAAGGTGAGTAATAAAATTATTAATAAATATGGCAAATGATAATATTCAAATTGATGGGGTTGTTACCGATATCATAAATAGTAATACTTACAAGGTTAAATTAAATAATAATGTTGATATAACTGCCCACATATCTGGTAAAATGCGTCTTCATAAAATTCAGATTTTACAAGGTGATACAGTAACTGTTGAGTTGAGTCCTTATGACTTAACATGTGGTAGAATAATTTACCGAGGAAAATAACATATTTATTAAGTAAAAGTCAGTATATGAAAGTAAGAGCATCAGTGAAACCAATCTGTAAAGATTGTAAAATTATTAAGAGAAAGGGAGTTGTTATGGTGATTTGTAAAAATCCTAAACATAAACAACGTCAAGGTTAATTATAAATGGCACGTATATTAGGTGTTGATATTCCTAACAATAAAAAAATTAAAGTATCTTTAACTTATATTTATGGTATAGGTGATTCACTTGCTTTAGAAATATGCAAAAAAGCTAAAATAGATCCTGAAAAAAAGACTAGTGAATTAAGTGAAAATGAGTTAGTAGCAATTAGAGAAGTAGGGATTAAGTACACATTAGAAGGTGATTTACGAAGAGATGTAGCAATGAATATTAAAAGATTGCAAGAAATCAATTGCTACCGTGGTATTAGACATCGTAAAAGTTTACCTGTAAGAGGTCAACGTACAAAATCTAATGCAAGAACTCGTAAGGGTCCAAGAAAAACAATTGCTAATAAAAAACAAGAAACTAAGTAGTAAAGGAGTAATATGGCAGAAGTTAAAAAAGAAACAACTAAATCTAAATCTTCAAATGTTACTAAAAAAATTAGGAAAAAACGTAAACTTGTTGATGTTAATGGTGCAGCACATATTCATTCAACCATTAATAACACAATAGTAACTATTACAACAACTAAAGGTGATGCAATTACATGATCTTCAGCTGGTACAATTGGTTATAAGGGAGCAAAGAAATCTACTCCATATGCTGCAGGATTAGCCGCAACACATGCAGCAAAAGCAGCTATGGCATTAGGATTAAAATCAGTTAAAGTTTATGTTAATGGTACTGGTCAAGGTAAAGAAACTGCAATTCGAAGTTTAGCAGCGGCAGGATTAGCAATTACGGAATTAAATGATGTAACACCATTACCGCATAATGGTTGTAAACCACCAAAAAAACCAAGATAGTTAAGAGAGGCAATAAAAATGAAAAAATTTTTAAAATATAACTTAAATCCAAAGATTGATGAAAAAAATAATCAACAAGCACGAATTGAAATTTCTTCTCTAGAAAGAGGAATGGGAAATACATTAGGTAATGCTTTAAGACGTACTTTATTATTTGATATCCCTGGTTCATCATTATTCGCAATTAAAATTAATGATGCAACCCATGAGTTCCAAGCTATTGAAGGCATTAAAGAAGATATTGTTCAAATTATTTTAAACCTAAAAGGTTTAGTAATTAAAATTGATGAAAATGCTTATAGTGATGAAGACCTAGCTAAATTTAATATTGAAAATTGACCTGTTATGGAAGTTACAGCTTCTGGGAAAACAGTAGTGCATGCAAGTGATATTAAATTACCAGTAGGTTTTGAAATCATTAACAAAGATTTATATATATGTGAATTGACTTCTTCTACTGCAAAGCTTGATTTAAAATTATATGCAACTCGTGATCGTGGATTTACTCCTTTTACTGAAAATAGAGAAAAAGTTAATACATTAAATGTAATTGCTATTGATGCAAATTTTTCTCCTATTGTGCGAGTATCATATACAGTTGATGAAATTAAATTATCTAAAACTAAACTTGGTGATAAATTAATATTTGATTTATCAACTAATGGTTCTATTAGTCCTTCAGATGCATTTGCTTATGCCGCAAAAATTTTATCTGAATACTTGCAACCATTAATTGCTATTAATGAAAAAATTAGTGAACTTAAATTGATTGAAGAAGAAGTTGCTGCTAAAAAATCACAAACTTTATCAATTCAAATTGAAGATATGAATTTATCTGTACGAAGTTTTAACTGTTTAAAACGTGCTGGAATTCAAACTATTCAACAATTAACTGATAAAACAAAAGATCAAGTAGAACATATTAAAAATTTAGGTAAAAAATCATTACGTGAAATTCAGAAGAAACTTGTTGAATATGGTTTATCATTTAAACAAGAATCTTCAAATGATGCTAATGATGAAGAATTAAATGAAGAAGAAAACATTGAGGAATAAATTATTATGTCTTATATAAATAAAAAAGGTAAAACTTCTTCTTGAAGACAAATGGTTATTAAACAACAAGTATCTGATGTTATTGCTTATAATCAAATTAAAACTACAATTACTAAAGCTAAAGAAACACAAAAGCATGTTGATAATTTAATTAGTTTAGCTAAAAAGAACACTTTAGTTGCTGATCGTAAAATACGTAGTATTCTTAAAGATACTAAAACTATGAATGTTGATCAACTAGTTAAAAAAGTTCACACTATTGCGAAAAAATATGAAAAACGTAATGGTGGTTATACTCGAGTTGTTAGATTTGATGAACAAAAAGGCGATAATACCACAACAGCTATATTACAATTAGTATAGAGATCTAAGTTATAATATTGCTAATCATCAATTAACTATTTAAATAAACACAATCAAATTATTGTATTTGTGTTTATTTTTTTGTTATTGAATTTGGATTTAGTAACTAGTAGTTGATGAAATAATTTATCTATTAGTATAACCAATATATAATGTTAATATATTAACATTGTTTTTTATTTTTCTACCCAACAAATCTCATTAATTCTTTATTTATATTTTGTTTTATTTTCAAATTAAAGAGCTTAAAGTGTTTTTTTCATTTATATGGGCATTTCAGGGGGTATATTTGACCATAAGTATGTCTATTCATTAAATAATAAGTACTTTAATAACTAATATATAATAATTTATATATAAAAAATAAGTATAAGAAACAAGCAAATATAAGAAACAAGCAAATATGAACAAAAAGTTGAAAACATTATTTTGAATATCAAGTGCTTTAATTGCAAATGCTTCAGTAGCAAGTGCATTAACTTCATGTTCTTTTAAAGATACAATTAATGATATTGGTAATTTTGACAAACTATATGGTATTAATATGGCAACATACAATCGTATGGAAAGTGATTTTAGAGATTTATATGAAACTCAACAAAATATGAGTAAATATGAAGGTTCTATATCTGAAGAAGAATACCAATCAAATTTA
>AUXO012363653.1_pt1 | contig 13973 bp, 8 predicted proteins | sample 768731 | NCBI WGS metagenome assembly AUXO01 (sample SAMN02715735, study PRJNA202380) | gut metagenome | biome: sheep rumen | host: Ovis aries | place: New Zealand: Palmerston North | reverse complement strand
AATATGATTGTAATTAAAAAAATGTACTTTTTCTTCATTTTTTCATTTCCTCAAATAAGTTGTTACTATAATATATTTAAGTTAGGTGTATTTATAGTTGTAAAATTTATTTCATTTAATTAGTTAAATCAATTGAAGAAGTTGGATTATATGGTGATTAAAATGAGAAGTATGTTGGTGGACAATAGACGGTATGTCAAAAGAAGATGTTGAAAGATATAATGAAGCTATTGCTAAAGAAACTTAATTGGAGTATTTTTTTTATTAAAAAGTAGGATGGGATTTACAAATAAAGTTGTTTTCCCACTCCTTTGAATCCTTTTACATATGAACCAGGATAATTATAAAGTGTATCAAAATCAACCCAGTATTTATTAGCATGCCAATCTTGCACATTATTGTATGAAACAAACATGTAAACATTAGCATTTTTATATTTCTTGCTCCATTTTATTATGTCAACTGTTTTTTTACAAGTTAATTTATAATAGGTTACACCTTTTTTGGATAATTTTTTAGCTGTGACTTTCCATCCATTAGCTTTATATTTTTTTATAAGTTTATTTTTGTTTTTACTTTTGCAGGTAATTTTTTTAACTTTTTTAGCTGTAGCTTCTGTTCCAGTCTTAATTTTAACTTTATATTTTGTTTTGACAGTTATATAAGCTGATTTTTTAGAATTTTTAGCATTTAATAATTTTAGATACTGTTTATATGTTATTGTCCCTTTGTATTTCCCAACTTTAAATGTATAATTCTTCTTGGCTTTTTTAATGTATAATTTTGAAGTTGTATTTTTTGATTTATAGTTTTTTGAAGAAAATGATGCAGTGTAGGTGTATGTTTTTGCTTCTGGAAGCTTAATTTTTTTAATTGCATAACCATTTTCATCAACATCAACTGTGTATGATTTTCCATTTACTTTAAAAGTAACTGTACCATCTGCAATGATTGGTTCATTAGTTTGTGTTTCTTTTATTCTTACTTTCAATGTCGCATATTCATTAGTTGTTGTAGTCCATTCATATGGGATTAATTTAACATCTCCTTTTGTAATGGTGATATTTATGGTTACTGGATCCGCATAAAAAAGATCATCTTCTAGCGTTATTTTTGCTGTATGATTTCCAACTTCTAAGTCACAATAAATATAATATTTATTATTTCTTATTTCATAATTGTAAATGTCAAATTCAGGGTCGTTATCATACTCTACTCTTACATCATCCAAATAGTCCAGGTATTCGCCATCGACATCTTTGATTTTAACATAAAAATCATTAAATTGGCTATATTCCATGTTAATATTTTTAGCTTCAATATTAGCATGCCAATAGTCATCTTCATCATCATAGAAATAGTCGTCATCATAATAATAATCATCTGCGCTTTCAGAAGCGTCATCTGTGGAATAATAACTGCTGCTTGATTCTAATTTATCATTTACTTCTATATTTAAACTTGAATCATCATCAACGCTTTGCATTTCAGTGTTGTTGTCTGTTGCACTGGCTGCTGTTAATGCTAGTAAAAATAAGATGGAAATTAATGATAAAATTATGTATTTTCTCTTCATTTTTTCCTCCCTTCCATTGTTGTTAGTATATTATATGTAAGTTAGGTCTATTTATAATTTTTAAATCAGTTCGGCTTGTTTTTGGAGTAGATTTTTAAAAATTATTTTTTTTTATAAAATATGATTATTGTTGGGTTAAATAAGGGCTATTTTCATCAATCCAAACAACTTCATATATTCCATTGTCAATGTATTTGTAAATGTCATACTCTTCTTCTGTAAGATTAATTGAATCAAATCCTCCAGAAGACATAATTTCATTAATGATTTTCTTCAATTTTCTTCCAAAATGCTTATGATGGGTTCTTATTTTATTAATTTCATTTATCATTTCAACACTTTTTTCAATGATGAATTCATCGTTTATGGTTTTCCCAATTAAAAATAAATCCTCTACTTGCATTGGTCCAATAACTTCTCCTTTAGCCCATTTCAGTACGGTTTGATAATGCCTTTTTCCTCCCTGGCCGGTGTATAAGTTATAAAATTGTTTATATTTTAATTTGTTTTCTGCAATGTAATTTATTAATTGAACTTTCCAATATTCAATTAATTCAATTTTAATATGGTTTTGATTTAATTCATCAATAATATCTAGCATTGACTTTCTTTCGTCTCCTCCAATAAGAACGATATGTTCTCCAATACTAAAATTAATAGGGAATTTTTCTTCACCTTCATCCATTTCATCTGTATCAGAAAATGAGAAATAACTTCTTGTAATCGGTAATTCCTTTTGAATAACTTCATTATTTTTAATGTTTTTCAATTGGACATTTATTGTCTTTTCATTGAGTTTTTTGTAATATTTGCTTGTGTTTTGCGGGGAATAATTAATTTTTCTATTTACATCACTCATTTCCCAGTCGTCTAAAAAGCTAGTTGGTGTAATTATGATGGATTCTATTTTTTCATCTTCAGAATGAGTTTCAATAGTATTCTCTTTTTGTTCTTTCCTGTACTTTCTGACTCTTCGTTTATAATTTCCCATGAATCCTTTTTCTTTTGAAAGTTTAAATAGAGTATAAATCTCTTCAAAGTAACTCATATATTTGATTTCTTCTTCCATTGATCTATTTAAAAATCTATCAATTTGTTCTCTAACTAAATTTGCATGAGTTCCATCATATGCCAAAAATAAGATTTCTTCATAATTCTCATTTAACTCACGGAAAAATTGTTTTTTAACAATACCTGGAATTAATAGATTGTACTCAGATTTATCTTTATTAAAACTATTCTTTCCTAAATTATTGATGTAAATAGCTTCAACATCTTCAATTTCCGCTTTTTCAATATCTTTATTTAAAATTGCGGGTTCTGTTTTAAATAAAGTGGCAATAATTAATTTTTTATCTTTTTTAAAGTATTTTTCTTTGTTAGCAGCGATATCTAAAATCTTATAGTCTTTTCCAATTTTTGAATATGATTCTTCTTGATTGTATCTTTTTGTTCTTGACAATTGGTTATACATATTTGAAAGTAAAAACAGGACATGTTCAATGTTTTGCTGATTTTCTAATGTTTCATTGTCTAAACTTGATAAATACATATTTGAAAAGGCATTGAAAGTTAAATGCATATCTCTAAAAGATTTAACATATATTTTAAAAGATGAGGGGTTTATGGATAAATTAGAAAGAGAGTATAAAAAATGTGTCATTGCATAAAAGAAATTCTTTTTAGCTAAGTCATCGTGATTAATATCATTTTTAATTGTATAAACAATATTTTTAAAATAATTGTCCATATTTCCACTTTCTATTAACTCTTCACAGATGGAAATATTGTCTTTTAAAATATGCAAATGTTTTTCATCTAAATTGTATTTTTTGATTATATTGTATTCATGGGAATCAATATTATCAAAGTATTTTAGAGATTCTCTTCTAAGGTTACTATTAGCTAAAACAGCTAAATTATAAGGAATAACAATACAATCAAGATTTTCTTTAATGTAATCTATATATTTACTTTCTTGAGAGAAATGCATCACATATTTGTGTTTTTGTCTTGTTTTAGCCCATTTTATGAAATTGTCACATGATTCTTTAGATTTAATATATTTATCAAAATGTTCAAAGACAACGTTAATAAAGTAAACATTATTTTTTTTATTTTTTAACAGATGCTCAGATAAAGTAGTTTCCTCACCTTTGATAAGATTTGCTAAATCTTTTGAATTATTTTGAATGAAAATTTTTGGGATTTTATTGTCATGTAACTTTTGTTCAAAAATTTTTTTGAATTTACTACTTTGCCCTCTATTTGCTGCAGGCATGTAGGGGTCTGCGATTATTTTGTTTTTTTCTGAATAATAAATTGGATAATCATTGAAAAGATAAGAACTATCTCCCCATTTATTTTTAAAATTTAACAAACAATAATTCTTATAATGATTTATTTTTAAATTTTTAAATCCCATTCTATAATCAGTAGTGAAAACAAGAGTATTTTGACCGTTCATACTACAAAGAGAACTAGCAATTAATGGTATTGGCCTTAAGATTTTATCATTGAAAAGGATAATAATATTCTTATTTTTTGAATTTATGATGGTGTTAAGTAAACTTATTGTAACTGGGCTAAGAAGTCCATAAATTGATTCTATACTTCTCCCGATTTTATTAGATGGTGAAATACCTATTTTATCTCTCATATCATTTTTCATGAATTCTTCCCAGGATATAATCATTCGATTTCACTCCAGAAACCTTTTTTCCATCTTTCAGTTTTTCCAATGAAAACATCTCTGTCTAATTGACTATTGAACTCTGAACATACATATTCTGGAAGATATAAACATGAAAAACATGCTCCTCCATCACTTAAGCATGATGGATCAAAAACACAATCTTCCATATCTAATTTTATATCTTGGAACCAGTTGTTGAGCGAGTTTTCAAATACATATCTAAATCCGCCAATGTTAATGTTAGATGTTGAATAAATAAGAAATGCTGCAGATTTAGGGAATAATATTTCACTACAAGAATCATCATCAATTCCAGTGTACAATGATGACCTTCTTATTAATACATGTGAAAGTGTATGGATTAATTTTTTTATTGCATTTTCAGCTAGGGAATTTTCCTCAATTTCAATTAAAATGTCTTTTGCAGCTTTCTCATTTGAAACTTTATTTTGAGATAAATAATTATTATCAATTAACCAATTAACAACTTCTATTTTATCTAAATCAATCATTATTCCTTCAGTTTCAAAAGGATAAGAATATGCTTTAATTATTCCTTCTTCATTATGACTGTGTGGTTCAAAATGAGGCACAAATCCTTCTTCAAAAAATTTGTTTATACCTCTTATACGCCCTATTGATGATGAAATTAAGTTAATTGTAGGAATATAGGTTATATTTTCAATTTTAAATTCTTTTTTAATATTTTGATACTTTTCATATTCATTTATATTTTCTTTTGCTAAATCACTGTATTTAATATATTCAACTTCGCTAGCATCATTGGAGAAGAATCCACTTAACATTAAATAGTCATTTAATTCACTTAAATTATAATCTTCATATTTGTCTTTTAACGAATTCAAATCTTCTTCTAATTGATATAATTCATTAACATAGTCCTGATTGTATTTTCTAGTTGATTTTGGATTATTTTTAATTTCCTCTAAATCTGCCATGCATTCATTAATTTCTTCTAAATTATTATCCAAGTAGTCAAATTCTCCAAGATATGCTCCAAACATTATGTAATCTATAGAATTTATGTCTTTTACACTTGTTTGAACATCGACGGTTGTTACAACAACGGATTTATAAATTGATCCTTGTATTACTGATATCATTCTTGTTTTAGTAGGTATTGCATTGGAAATTTTTTCACCATAATGTTTATGATAACAACGATTGTGGACTGTTAAATTTTTTTTAGATGGTTTCCCCTCTTTTTGACATTCAGTACATATTATATCCCATGTTGAAGGGGATTGTGCATCCCCTATTTTTATTTTTAGATTATTAGGGCCGTGATCTTTGCAAGTTGTGTAAATAGGTAATATTTCTCCACAGGTTGGACAAAATGAGACGAATGATAATTGTTTGTATGTGCCATTACAATTTTTTGTTCTGCATTTTTGCATATCAAAATTTTCCCATTCTGAACGATTTAACATTCGGAAATCTCCACATTTGGTACAGTAAAATGTTCTTGGAAATGCATTATAATAACCAGAATTCTCTTTTTTTCTATCTAATATGAGTAATGGTCTTTCTATTACAAAATTTTCTATATCATTATTGCTTAATCTAGGTAATAATAAATTATATGAGTTTATTCTATTATTGTATAGTGTTTGAATTTTTTTAAATAAATTTTCTTTTAATCTTTTTTCATTGTTAATTTTTAGATTTAAGTTGTTGTCATCTTTATAAATCCATAATACTTTGTTTGTAATTTTATCTCTCATGAAAATGCTTCTATCAACATTGTTGAACATTGCACTATAAGCGGAGAATATAATTTTATCATTATACATATTATCACCTATTCAAACTTCTCCTGAAATTAAAATCATGTTTATGGGGGGTTAATTGAATTTCATCTTGTATTCCTCTCATTCCAAATTGAGTTCTGTAATATTTATTTTCACAATCTTTGAGAGCATTAGGGAAGAAACTATTTTGTGTTCCAGAATAATTGATTAAATAATCAACTCTTTTTAATACCTCATTTTCTATGTCTTTTTTTGTTTCATTATCACATTCATCAATAAACGTTGCATAGGCTTTATTAATAAAATCAAGTAAAATCTTTACATTTTTTTCTTCAATTAATGCTTTTCGAACATCATTTACGTTGTATAAGGGATGATTTAACAGATTTGATAAGTAATTTAAAATTGATGCAGTAAACACAGAAGTAATTGTTTGTTTTACTCCTAATTTTGCCCATCGAGCTAGGGGAACAGGTTCAACTTTGAATTCTAATATATCATGATATTCATTATAATGTTTAAAAAAGCTCAAATCCCTTGTTCTTCTAGAATCAAATGTAAAAAAGACTATTCCGTAGTATTTTCTACCAACACGGCTTAATGATTGGATATATTCTGCAGTACTTCTAGGCATACCTTCAAAAACCATTATATTCCATCTGTCAATGTCAACACCATGTGAAACAATGTTTGTTGCATGAACTACATGTAATGATTTTTCCTTATTGAACTCATCAACTATTGATATTGTTTCTTTAATATAATCCAAATCATTATCTCCAGTTAATGGGCGTGATTCAACAGTATATTCTGTCTGTTTATTAACAAAATCATCCATATGGAAATTTATACTGTGAACATTTTCTTTTTTCTTATGATAAGTTAGCATTGTTTTGTATATGGGGATAATTTCTTTTAAATTTTCTATTTTAATATCATTTTCTTCTGAAAATCGGTTCATATCTTGTTCAACATCATGTATAAAATCTGCAACAAATCTTAAAATATATAATATTATTCTTGTATTAACACTATTAGGTTTAAGACCAATGATTTTTCTTTGGATAATCTCATTGTTGTTTTCATCAAATAATTGTTCAAAAAAGAAGTCGTTATTATTTAAATCTTTTAATTTTGGAGGGAAAATGGTTAAATCTTTATTGTATAGATTTTTAATTTGATTTTTTGCACCTGTAACTGTTGCAGTCATTACAATGTTTTTAAATTTTTGACCCCCCATTTCCTCTTGTAAAGTTTCTGTTAAAGTTTCGAAATGAGAATCTATAGTTCCAAAACCTTCTCTTACGAGGTGCATTTCATCTTGAATTATTAATGTAGGGCCTGTATTAAATTTAGTTAAATATTCTTTTCCTTTACTCTTGCAATGTTTTCTTCTTCCTTCTTCAAATTCACAAGTATCATTATGGGGTATAAATCCATGGCCACAATCTGATTTATCAATTTTTCCACCAAAAATATTTTTCATTCGACGATTCATTGAAATTCCAGCAAATTTATCGACTGTGGCTACTATAAACGTAGGAAGCATTCTGTAAATTTCATCATCACTGTAATATAATCTGAAAATTCTATTGCAGCCAGTGCATTGATGAATTATAACTTCTTGGGTTTCATCAATATTTAACACTACATCCTCACCACAAATAGGGCATTTGTTTATAATTTTTCCAGGAATTTTTGTATCATTCTTTTTAGCTTCTTCAATATTTCTTCTAATAGCTCGATTGTGTCTTGGAAATTCGTCTTCCTGCGATCCGACGAAATAAGCAATTGAAAATGGATCTCCTGGAAGTTTTTCTTTTTTACGTATTTCTTCTGCAAAAATGAAAAGCAATGCTATTCTTTGTAATTGTTGAACAGAAAGCATTCTAAGTGGAAATTTTGTTATTGCACTTACACCAAATTCTTTTCCTCTAATTCTATCATAAAATGCAGTAAAAATTACAATTCCAAAATATGCTTCAGATTTTCCTCCACCAGTTTGAACGTGTAATAAATCACAGACATCTCTATTTTCTTCATTAACAATGTCAGGAATTTCACATACAATAAAAACTATCTGGAATAATCTCCAGCTTTGATAATCAGACTTTTCTGATTTTTCATCGAATGTTTTGTTCATTAATTTAAAAGCGTTATTGACTTTTTCATTGTTTTTAATTAATTCAATACCTTTTTGAAATTTATTTCTCATGTTTGAAAAGTTAGTTAGATTTTCAAAACTATCTGTGTTATTTTCATAACAATAATTGTAGTATTGATTCATTTTATTTAATATTACAATTAATTCTCCAATATTGTCCTCTGATGCCATCTTATTAAATGAAATGTCAACATTTCCCATACTGGATTTGGGCATTGATTTTTTTTCTTCAAATATTCCATAAGATTGTGTTGTTATTGTATTATTGTTTAATGAAGCTTGACAATTATTGCATCTAAAATAACTTTGATAATTTTTTGATTTGCCTTCATATTCATAAGTGTATGAAAAGGGAATAATTTCATTTTCACATGTAATTTCTAAGATTGGGTTAAAGATTGCTGGTTCAATATTGTCTGATATGGTTTCAGAGGTTCTATCAATTGTTGTATTAACTAATGTAATCTCAACTAAAATTAACTCTTCTTTATTTTGGATAAATTTCTCATAATTTATTTCAAAATCACATTCCCAATTTAATTTCATTGATTTATCTATATTAAGGGTTTTTGTTCTCTCTTGAATATAGTTATTATATGACTCCTCAGATTCCATTGAGTCTTTTTTTATCTTAAATCCTGATTTTAAATAATTTTTTTTAGTATAAATATTTTTAATTATGTTTCCGAAATTAAGAGATTGTTTTGCTGTATTTTTTTTGATTGTAAATTTTTCAAATTCTATATCTTCTCTTTCCCATATTTTTGCCATTGTATAAAAATTGTCGAAACATTCTTTATCTTTAATGTGTTTTTGTTCTTCTTCAAAGGTGGGTATGCTTCTGTAATATAATGATAATGAAGGTTTGATTATTAGAGGATGTTTTAAATCTTTTAACAAAAATTTAATACTCATAGAATTAGACTTATATAATGATTCAATTGTTTCATTTTCATTTTCAATGCCTGTTTTTGGGGATTCTGCAAGTTGCCCATATAATACTCCAATTGTAATTTCATTTGAAGGCAAACTAATGAACGATTTTCTTTTAAAATCATCGTGTTTTCCAATTAATTTGCTTATAACATATTCAGATAATAAATCACCAAATTTTTTGTTTTGTAGATAATCCATATGTCAATCCCCTTCTATATATCCTTTAATTAATACTTTGATAATAAAATATATAAAAATTGTTGTAATTAGTTTTACAATTGAGGATTCTATTTGTACGCATTATTTTTTGTGCTATTGAAAAATTTTCATCATATTAAATATTTTTTCTAAAAACAAGCATAATAAACTATTTCATTATTCTTTAAATCAAGTGTAATTTTTTTAAGAATATTTAAATTTTCTGAGGAAAGTGGATTAGTAACTAAATTATTTACAATTTTTTCCCAAGTTTGTTTATCCATGGATAATTCTCCACTTAAATCTTCATTTAAATTAACATACCCTTCCTCTTGAAAAAGTTCAAAAATTTTCTTATTTCTATTCAAATTAAATGTAGGCGATTTCTCTAGAATTTTTTCGATAATTATAGTCTCATTATTTGTTTTAATATTAATTTCTTTTATTAAATGTGCATTAATTGTCATGGAATCATTTAATTATATATATTCTTGCGTATTTATTTTTTTTGTTATTTTTGAGCTTAATAATGAATTTTTATTATAATTCAATGCCATAAACTCAATATTGAACTTAAAATAATTTTTAGTAAAACTTTTTTATACATTAAAATCCTAAGTATACTTAATTAAAGGGTTTGGTGTTAAGTTATGGTTAATTATTCAAAGTTAGGATATTCTTCATTGGATGAATATTCAGATGATTTTTTAAACACATTGTTAGATACTAATCATACTTATGATTTTTTTGTTAATTGGAATAAAGTTTATAATAATCTTAATGATTATTTAATTGAGATTGGTATCTTAAACAGCTTAAATAAGATATCTTCTGATGAATTGGTGCCAAGATTTACGGAAATTTTAATTAAATATCCCGAAGTTGTAGAAATATTGCCGTCTATTTTAGCTATTCGTGGAAAAAAAGTTCCAATTTTTAACATTGACAATAAATCATCTAAAACAATTAATTTTTCTAAAAAGAACTTTGATTTAAATGAAATAGTTGAATTTTCTGTTAAAACAGGTCTCTTGGATTTGTTCAACAATATTGATGATTTATATTCCTACCTTGTAGGTTCTGAAGTTGGTTTGGATACTAATGGACGTAAAAATAGGAGTGGACATATTTTTGAAGATGCTGTTGGATTATTTTTGGATGATAAATTAAGTAATTTAAATGATTATCATTATGTTAAAGAGGATACTGAGGTTATTATTCATAGAAATAAACGTTTTGATTATGTAATCTATAAAAATCAGGTTCCAAAAATTGTTATTGAGTGTAATTTTTACAATAGTACTGGAAGCAAACCAATTGAAGTTGCACATGCTTATGCTGGACTTCAAAAAGATACCGATGAAGCTAATTTAATCTTTATTTGGGTTACTGATGGTCAAGGCTGGCGTAAAATGTTTAAAACATTGATGAATGTTGCAGATGATATTGATTTCATTGTTAACTATAATATGCTTGATAAAGTGCTTGAGGACTTACTGTGAATACTTTTCAAATGCTCTTTGAACATATTTATTAATAAATTTTTATAAATTATATATTATGTTAATGCACGATAACAATTTAGGCTCCAAACCCTTTTTAAAATGGGCAGGTGGAAAAAAACAACTTTTACCTGAAATAGAAGGGAGGCTACCTAGAGAAATTAGAAAAACTCATAAAATAGATAAATATTTTGAAGTATTTGTTGGTGGGGGAGCACTATTTTTTCACTTGATGAATACTTATGATGTTAATGAATCTTATTTGTATGATATTAATAAAGAGCTTATTTTAACATACAAAGTAATTCAAAAAGATCCAATGAAATTAATCGAATTGTTATCAGAGTTACAAGAAGACTATGTGCCTTTAGAACAAGAAGATAGGAAAGAATATTATTTAAAGATTCGCTCATCATTTAATTTGAATTTAAAAGATTTCGATTATGAAAACTATTCCGAGGAACATATTGTACGTGCATCACAAGTAATATTTATGAATAAAACATGTTTTAATGGTTTATTTAGATTGAATCGTTATGGTAAATTCAATGTTCCCCATGGTAGATACAAAAATCCATTAATTTGCGATGAAAAGAATATTAAGGCAGTTAGTCAAACATTAAAGAACACACATATTATTCATGGAAATTATTTTGAATCTGAAGATTTAATTGATGAAAAATCCTTAGTATATTTAGACCCACCTTACAGGCCGTTATCCAGCAAATCGAATTTTACAACTTATGCAGGTTTTGAATTTACTGATGAACATCAAATTGAACTTGCAAAATTTTATGAAAGAATTTCGGATAAAGGCGCTAAAGCTATTTTAAGCAATTCTGATCCAAAAAATGAAGATGAAAATGATAATTTCTTTGATGATTTATATGGTCGTGAAGATTTTATTATAGAAAGAGTACAAGCTAAACGTTCTATTAATTCTAACGCAAAAAATCGTGGTCCGATAAGTGAAATTTTAGTAATGAATTATTAAATGCCTCTCTCTTTCATTAATTTGTCTAAATATCTCCAATTTTTACCTCTCATGTATTTTGTCACATAATCTATATCATATTTGTCAAATAAGACATTATAAACTCCCAAGTGTTTTATACGTTTTTTAAGTATGGCATTTTTCTTTTTACATTCTGCAACCATAGTCATATAATAAATGACCCACCAGTGAGTAGTATCCTCTTCGTAATGTTTATCTATTTCATGACATAATGAAGAACATTCTGTTTCATCAAAAATTTCATCAGCTGCTTCGTATACTATTAAGAAGTCTTTGTATACTTGTTCAATACCATATTTCTCGGATAAATCGAGAATCCATTGGAAATAATCTTTATCCAAAGGGATAGTCTTTTCATTTTCATTATTATTTAGATATACGCACCATTTATCAAAACGACCAGGTGCAAAATATACTTCATTACCAGTATCTGTTTTCACCATGATTTAACCTTCTTGACCATGCTAATTTAGTATTTAGTTGGTAATATCTATTTTAATTCATAATATTTAAGTTACTTTATTTAAAGATCATTATTTTTTAATACATGTTATTATATAAATTGTAATAATTGTAGAAAATTATTCTGTTATGAAAAATGTCCTTTTGGAGAGTATTTCTATGTCATATGAGAATATAATATATAATTCGTTTTATGGATATCTTATCGAGAATGGCTTTTATTTTGAAAAAGATTTAATTGAAAATTACCTTTTATCTTTAAAAGTTAAACCCTTTGAAATATTAACTGGAAATTCTGGAACAGGTAAAACAAAATTGTCACAATTGTTTGCTAAATATATCTCTGAAAATGATAGAAACATGGAGGATCCTTACTTTACAGTTAAGGCAAAAACTAATATGTCCTCTTGGAAAAATCAAGGATGGACTCTTTCAAATAAAGATTTTAAAAAGGTTATACCTATTAGTGAATGTGCAAAGAATTGTGATTTTGAAATTGATGGTATTCCTGGGAAAGGTAAGGTTGATGCTTATATTCAATTATTTTATACAAATGAACAATTAAAAAATTATTTTAAAGAGTTATATGATAAAGATGATAAGGGTGTTGTTGATTTAAAGATATATTGTAAAGATTTTAAGAAAATTTCTTCTGATTATTTGGATACAAATGGCTCGATTAAATTAATTCAAAAGTCTAATAAGACTGCAGCCGAAGTTAGACAATGGATGTTACATTCAGAGATGTCTAACTATCTCCCATTTAAAAGAGGATTCACTAGTTGTAAAATTTCTGCAGGAGATTTTAAGTCTGATGCAAAAATTAGAATAAATTCTGAATTAAGATTCAGTCCAAATAAAAAATTACAAGATTATTTACGCAAAAAAATTGATGAAGAGGTTACTATAACTCTTAAAATTAATAATTTTAATTTTGATAGCTTTAAACCAAAATTTGATTGTATTGGGTATGATGAGAAAACAAATACTAAAAAATTTAATTATCAAATAGTCCCTGTTGGAGCTAATTGGACAGATAACACTAACATTGTGGGTTATTATAATGTTATTACAGAAGATTACCAATCAACTCCAGCTTATGAATTAATTAAAAAAGCTCTAGATGATCAAAATAATCCTTATTTTTTAATATTGGATGAAATGAATTTATCTCATGTTGAAAGATATTTTGCAGATTTTTTATCAGCTATTGAAAGTGATGAAGAAATACCGTTATATGGTAGTGAAAAAACATTAAAACTACCAAAAAATCTTTTTATAATTGGCACTGTTAATGTTGATGAAACAACTTATATGTTTTCACCAAAAGTTTTAGATAGGGCAAATACTATTGAATTTAGCACATTAACTGCAAAAGAGTATATGTCTTCAGAAAGAAATTTTGAAGAGTTTAAAGGTGATATTGATTATCTTCAATCTCCATTAATTGATTCTGATATATCTGACTTAAATATTGAAGATTTAAAAGAGATTTTGTCTGAAATTTCATGTAATGGTGATAATCTATGGGATATTTTAGCTATTGAACTTACAGCATTTCAAAAAACACTTAAGGATTCTAGTTTTGACTTTGGATTTAGGGTAATCAATGAAATTTTAAGATTCATGGTTGTTGCATGGAGATATGAAAAC
>AUXO017558980.1_pt1 | contig 13975 bp, 11 predicted proteins | sample 768731 | NCBI WGS metagenome assembly AUXO01 (sample SAMN02715735, study PRJNA202380) | gut metagenome | biome: sheep rumen | host: Ovis aries | place: New Zealand: Palmerston North | reverse complement strand
GGCAGCGATCCATTCGGAGGAAGTGATCCGTTTGGAGGCAGTACGGGCGGCAGCGATCCATTCGGAGGAAGTGATCCGTTTGGAGGCAGTACGGGCGGCAGCGATCCATTTGGCAGCAATGACACGTTCGGCAGTAATGATTCATTCGGTGGCAGCGACCCATTTGGCGGAAATATTGGGGATCTTGGGAACAACGATCCTTTCGGATCAAATGGTGGGTTTGATCCCTTTTAATCTCTGACGCGGAATTCTCGTGACGTAAGTCTACGATGAATACACAAAAGAAATTTATCTCTGACATAGGATACAAAGTAAGCGTCAAAGATTAAATGCCTCCGGCGGATCGCAGCCGCGCAGTGATGAGGGTGCTTCGCACTTTACTCGGCGTGGCAAGAACGCGAAGGCGTTCTTGATGTTGCTGCAGAGTCAATCAGGGAGGAAAAACGAATGCAGATAGTCAATATCGATATTAGCGATTCGGGAAGAATAATTATTGATGATCGCGTCTATTATTCTGTGGAGAACGCTGCTGATGGAATGATTCAAAATCCTGATACCCATGAAAGAGCTGTTTTAAAAAAAATTGATAATCAGCCTGAGTTGGAAGCTGCGGATGATTTTGAGTGTGAGGTACTGGCTGCGGAAAAGGGTTCCCGGGGGTTTCGAAATATTATTTATCCAACTGTGCTTAAGCGTAAAGCCGGATTATCTGAGATGAATGAAGCTTTCATTTTCACTGAAGTGCCTGAGAGTGTAACAGACAGGAGTGTTCATCAGCTGACTAAGGCTCTGAAGGTGAGCGGATTCTCAATTTATTCGAGAATAATGGCTGCAATGAACCTGGCAGAATCTTTGTGTGTTATCCAAAAATATGTCGGGAGAAATATCGTAACGATACATCCGGAAGAGATATACGTGAATATAGATAGCGGTGATGTTTATATCTGGATTGCGAACTGGCTCAGAGATGTTACAGCCAAATCAGGTACGGAAGAGTTTGGCTTCTCTCCGGAATGGTATCATAGGACAGACAAAACGGTCACGTATTCGGATCTGAATTATTTTGCCGCCTATGTGTTTTTCAGGTTATTGTGCAATGATGACCCGTTTGACGGCAGCGAGACGCTTATGCAATTTCCGCTGCTGACAAGAGAAGCAATCACCTCAATACATGATGGAACATATGGATTCGTTTTGACAGATGGGCGTAACAATATTTCCGAATATATCGGATATGGCTTGCAGAAAAAATGGCGAGCCTTGCCGCGTTTTATACGTGTAGAGTTTGAAAAGAACTTTACGGTTGGTCTTAAGTCTCCCGAAGACAGGACAGATATTGCTAAGTGGTTAAAAATCATACAGAAAATGAGGGACAGTCTGGTATATGTGAACAGTCAGTTCAAATTTTGTGATCCTGACGTTTCTAACAAGGTGCTGTTCATGGTAGTAGATGATTTTAAGATTCCAGTATGGCCTAAAAAAGCTGTTTACTGGTATCACGTAGATATTCCGCTATATGAGTCCCAAAACGGGATCGTTGCCGGAGTGACTGTCAGGGAAGGCAAATACTATTTATCTAATCTTTCCGGAAATCCATGGGCAGTTACGTTAAATAGTGTGACTGAATGGGTAGAGCCGGAGCAATCTATTCAGATCATCGAGGGGATGGTCATAAAACTGGGAGACTCCAAGTCCATAAAGGTTCAAAGCGGAGAAATCGATACTACGCCAGAATTGGTGGACGTTATTGTTCCAGATATGAATAGTATAGTGAATGACAACATCATAAGCGGCGATATTATTGATGGTTTGCCTGATGATGTTCATGAGGCAGCGCTAATTATAGATAATTGCAATGGGAAGGAAGAATAAGCAGATATGCAAAAGACTGTAAATTTCCTGTTTGTTATCGATGTCTCAGGAAGTATGTACGGGCAGAAAATCTCTTCTGTTAATGCTGCCCTGATGGAGTGTCTGACAGAGCTGAAACAAATCAGCTGCTCAGATGATGAGTATGATATCAAAGTCAGCATAATTACATTTGCGGAGACAATGCAGATACAGGTAATAAATGAAAATCCGAGAAGTATCAGTGCTCCTCATATTAATGTTGAAGCCAAGACAGACGGGTTTTATTCGGTGACATACTATGATTGCATGTATAATGGCCTTCGCCAGTTGTTTGAAAACGGCAGGATCGCGGATGAAAAACAGGGAGAAAACACATTCATTTTTCTGATTAGCGACGCTAAGCCGGTTGATGAAAATGATTACAGAGATGCTTTCGATAAAATTCAGCGTATATCCGGATTTAAAAATGCCGCAAGATACTTTAGCTTTGCGGAAGAGAAATCGGATAAGTACAATAAAAACTCAGTCAAATTTGTGAATTATAAGGCAGATAGAATTATTCGGGTGCCGGAAATGCCGGGCGAAATAAGCAAATTACAAATGACATTTTTTACTGATTTTTTCAGTACGAATGATATATATGATGAAATCTTTGTATAAAAAAAGACAGGAGGAAGTACGTTTATAACTCATAAACGGAAAAATGTATGGCAGACGATTATATTATGGGTAGGGAAACTTATACACCGTCATTAAAAGCTATGAATGTAAAAGGAACACAGAAGCTGCTGAACATCTTCTTTATTGTCGATATATCCGGTAGTATGCGTTTTGAGGGAAGAATTGATGCTGTTAATGAAGCCTTCACAAGGATGATTCCCGCGTTAAGACAGGTCCAGCTTGACTGCAGATCAGAATTTGAACTTCGAATCGCAATCATGACATTTGACGAAGATGCCAGATGGATCGTAGCTCCGACACCCATTCTTGAGTATACCCATGAAGAGATTGAATGCAGTCCGTGGGTCACCTTTTTCAGCAGAGCTTTCCAGACACTAGGTGAGAAGCTGACCAGAAATGAGTATATGGCCAACACAGGAAAGATTGCACAGCCATACATTATGTTCATGACAGACGGATATCCCACAGAAGAGGATAATTATGAGGCGGAACTGGATAACCTTCTTGAAAACGGCTGGTTTAATGTGGCACAACGTTTTGCGGTCCTTATAGGCAAAGAGAGTATTAACAGCCCTGAAGCAAAAGCCGCGGTAGAAAAGTTCGTGAAAGATCCGAGGGAAGGTATCATCAATGCAGTTGATGCTGCTGCGATTGTGGCAGAAGTTCAGGCGAAAACAGTGCATACAATTGCCAATATGACACAGCATAAAGTTGATGTGACGGATGATGACAATAATTCCGGAGATTTTGGCACAGGCGGATTTGATGATGGCGGATTTGGCAATATAGGATTCGATGATGGTGATTTCGGTGGATTTGGTGACTTCGGTGGATTCGATGATTCAAGTTTTATATAAATGCATTGAGTATCAGGTCTGCTGGATTTGATATGAAAGGAACTATAACTATATGGATTATAGAGCGTTTGCAGATTTCCGAAAAGGCTATGCTCATGTCAAGAATGGTTTGGGCGTTGAAGATTACGCAGGTTCCTATAATGACCCCGAAGGACGTTTTCATATCGGTGTAATATGTGATGGACATAGCGATAAGAACTGTTTTAGAAGCGCCAAAGGTGCTCAGTTTGGATGTGAAAGTGCTATCGAGATATTAAAGCGATTTTTTGAACTGTACCTTTCGCAGGCAGATGAAAACAGACGACTGCCGGATGGCTTTGAAGACAGATTGAAGAGAAGCGTCAAGGCATGCTGGGACAGAAAAGTATATGATGATATCAAAGAAAATCCTGTCAAGGAAGAAGATCTGGTTCCACTTACAGACCGTGTCAGAAAAATATATGCGGCCGGGAACGGAATGCTGAATATTTACGGCGCAACGTTTTTGGCAATAGGAATATGTGAAGATTTCTTTCTTGCACTTCATATCGGTGACGGAATTATTCTGTGCATAGATGAAAATGGTGGATATTATTCGCCTGTCCCGTACGATCCGAAAAGTGATACCGGCGGTCCGGCGTCATTATGTGATAACGATTTGTTCAGTAGAGAAAATGCTTTTAGAATTAGTGTTTCTAATAAGCTGCCTAAGTTCGCGACTGTGTCTTCTGATGGAATTGAAGATTGTATGGATTCCTTCGGATATAAGAGGTTTATCTATGATCTCTTTAAGAAGCTGGAATCGGAAGAACTGGAAGGACAGCCGGGTGGTGAGCTGAACGAAAGACAGAAAAAATACTTCGAGACCAGTCTCGACTATTATGCAGACTGCGGACATGGCGCTGAAGATGATTGCTCGCTGGCGGCTCTTTATGATATAGATTATTCAATTCCTGAAGTGAGAATACCCAGTGATGAGGCTGTCAGGCTATGGGAGCAGGTCACCCGGGAAAGAAATGATGTCGTGTGTGATTATGAGAAGCGGAAGAGTAATATGCTGAAAAGTATTCGACAGGTTGTCAACAGCCAGACTTATATAGGCTCTACCGCTGTAGCTATGAATCATTGGATGGATGTGCACGAGAAACTCGAAGAACAGAAAGAAATCTTAAAGACGATTATTACCAATGAGAATGAAAAGGTTGCATACTATGATACGCAGGCTGAGTTCTACGAGCAGTATATTGAAGAATTTCCAGCGAAAAGCATCAGCATGACAAAGCCCCTGGCTGTACTTGACGTAGATAGTTCATTGCTTGAGCCTGATAATAATTATTATGAGATAAAGCTGTTGAGAAAGGATTATTTAGAAAAGCTAAATGCCTATAATAAGACGGTGAAGGAATTTAAGCAGGCAGATGATGCTGTCAACAAGGCATATGAAGAAGCCAAGCGACGCGCTAAGATGTCTCAGACGTCGGGAGATCCTAACGATCTTGTTCGTGAAGCAAATAGCAGATTTCAGCATGCGAAAAGTGTTCTTAATGCCGCAAAAAAAGCTTACTTAGCTGCGGAAAAATCGTATAATGCTGCCAAAACAAGACTTTTCGGAAGCCGCACTTGGGAATCTATGGCGACATATCTTGTCAGAGTAATTGATTCAATGTTGGGCAGACAGTTACAAAGGTCCGTGCAGACCACGGGCAGTGACGTTCAAAACGGACAGAATCATGGCAAGAACAGAACAGACTCGGATATCGGAACATGATTAATTTGATAATTGGGCGAGACTTGAATGAAAGAAAGGGATGATCATAATGAGCGGGCCCAAGTTGAGTGCTGCGGAAATTGAGCGAATGAGAAAGGAACAGCTTGAGAGGGAACGGTTGGAAGCGTTAAGACTACTGCGAGAAGCTCAAAATGTGTACAGGCAGGCCTGTGACAGAATCGGGGACACAAAACGCAGCGCCCTTTCATTATTGAATAAAGTCGATGCAATGTATCGCAATGATGCGGTCAAGGAAACGGAAACTATTCTTGCTAAGCTTAGAACTGAACCCGTCGCAGATGAAAAAGATCCTCAGTCGTATTATGCTACTGTAGACAGTATCAGTAAAATAGTAGACAAGACAATTCAGGATTTGGATAAATGTCTGAATAAGTATATAAAAAGGGGCAGCTCTGCCAAAAAACTGGCAAAAACTGACTTCGTGCATCAGTCTTTTCAGGCTGCCGTCGGTTTGAAAACAGATCCCATAGATGTATCGATTATTGATTTTAAAAGCAGTTTTGGAAGAGATCAGCTGATGAGTAAAATCGATCAGGTATTAATGCATTATAAGTGGGTTTCCGTACATGGAGAGTCGGAGCTGCTCAGGCAGTTTGCGTCAAAGAGTGTGAATCGTATTATGTCTGTCATTGATAAGCAAACAGCGCTGAAAGACACGGACATCAAATCTTCTGTTCAGGCAATCATCAATGAGGAATCGGATATGATCAGGCGGGAAGCAGAAAGGGATGCCTTATATGATGAGTACATTGCGCTGGCAACATTATTGGATATCGTGCCTAAACCACCTGCCGATTTTACTGATGTACAGGCTATAAAAAAAGAAATTGCTGATTATGACTGCATGCTTCGCAAGAAGAATGAGATGGATTATATTGCGGATCAAATCAATGACGCAATGGTCAGCCTAGGCTATGGCCTGATCACATCCACTGTTTTGACTCGCAAAGACCTTAGCGAGATGGACTACAGTTTATATCAGGCGGATGATCAGACTGGAATAGCTGTATATACAGATCAGACCGGCGCTGTAATGATGAGAATGACAGTACTTGGGGAAGATGCGAATATTACTGAGGATGACAGAGACTTTTCACTTCAGCGGCAGATCGATTTTTGTGCAGGTCATGAGGATATCGTCAGTGCACTGGCTGAACGAGGCGTTTACTTAAAACAGAAAAACTACTCAGAGCCCGATAAAAAGCATACTTATAAAGTGAATTTGAGTGCGATGAGGTGGACAGCGCAAAAGGATGTACAGGGCAGGGGAGTAACTAATAAGGAAAAGATTGACAGGAGGAAGAGGCGTCGTGCAGCAAAGAAAAAAGTGCGAGCGTTGTAATACTCTTAATGATCCGAATCGTATATACTGTATTAATTGTGGGAAATATCTGCGAGGCAAGGTCACAAAGCGTGAAGATAAGGTGACGATATGGGGAATAGATAGTTCTTTTGTACGAAACAATTCGAATAATAGAGGTGTGCCTGCAACAAAACAGGTAATTACAAAGCAAGTGGTTATCTGCCCCGAATGTGCAAGCGTATGTGACGCGGTCAATGGTGGATTACCGATTTCCTGCTCCGTATGCGGATATTATTTTCAGGCAGGGATAGATAAAATTACCAGTTCAGCAGATTTGGATAGAAAAATGAACAAAACAGATCATGCTGCTTATGCCGATAAGACGCAAAGTGACGACTCGAAACTGACAGCCAAAAGTCAGGGCCCGCTTCGAAGAGCACCTAAAGATACTACATCTTTACGTATTATTTCAATTACGTCCAATCATATTCTTCCTGAGATGATGAATTTGGCAGGGAATGTGATCGGCATGAACGGTACTGTTTTAAAGGCGTTCAAATCCGATCAACAGATCAGTATATGGCATACAGATGCGGGCTGGTATGTAAGAGCAACGATAGGAACGCCTCTTGTTAATGGCGTTCCTATGAACCAGGGTGTCCAGATGAAGCTGTTTGCAGGCGACTTGATCGTTATTGACAGAGAGCAGTTCATGGTCGAGATTTTTTAATACGAAACAGTATATGAAGAGGGTGAATGCTGTGTATGTTGACAGATTGCTTTATCCGGTGACTTCACTGGGCCCCGGGAATCGATTGGCAATTTGGGTTGCTGGATGCAATAGAGGTTGTCCCAGGTGTGCCAATCCGGAACTATGGGAACAGCACGAATATCAGCGCATTTCACCGAAGCGGTTGGCACGCGCGATTAAAGCAGCGATACATCAGGACATTGATGGTATTACGATTACGGGCGGCGAACCTTTTAATCAGGCAAAAGATCTGTGTGAGGTGATAGACAGCCTGCCGGATGATTGTGATGTACTGGTTTTTACAGGCTATCGGTACGAAGAATTACTTGATAGGGAGGAGTTTAAGTCATTGCTGTCAAAAGTCGATGTTTTAATTGACGGAGAGTATGTTGATGAACTAAATGATAACTGTTCTGCGCTGCGAGGATCATCCAATCAAAGAATTATTTATTTGAATAAGAGCTTACAGTTGAAATATGAATCATATATAGCAGAAGGAAGAAAAATCCAGAACTTTGTGTATGATTACAAAACGGTTTCAGTTGGGATTCATAACCAGGGCCGCAGATAAAAGAGGGGTAAATGATGCTGGAGAATAGTAAGTGGCAGAAGGAGTTGCTAGTTTTCAACAGACTGGTTAATACGATTATTCTGACCGGCGATGTAAATGACCGGTATCCGATCATTAACGAGAAAGAGCAACGCATACAGGGATTTTGTTCTTTAGATGTATATTTGGCAAGAATGAGTATGCGCTTCGGATATCAGGGCATTGTCTGCTACGATCCTGTGGATGGTTTTCATCATATTCACGGTCTTCAATCTAAGGGAGATGTGATTTCGGAGATTGAAAGGCTTGTCCAGAAAAACACAAATGAAAATCAGGAGGGGCGCGGATCGTCCATGAACTTAACACGCCGCCAAAATGCCAAGGGAGAGGTATCCCTTATTCCGGACAGCTTTCAGGATGCAGCCCATATCATCTGCATGCTGCTTGAAGGATGCAGTTTTTCGGTTGCGGTAATCATGACCTTTTCGTCTAGAATAGTGGCGAGACCGGATGATTTGGATACGGACGAGAGAATGACATTCATGTATTTGCAGAGCGGTGCCGCCAATGCAAGAAAAAACCAGACAGGTGACTCGCATAGCGCAGATAGCAGCAGACCGTTCATCCAGAATCAGCTGTTTCTCATTGCAGATAAATTAAATGATCTGCCGGCGTGGTACTCGTTAACCCATCCGGCATTGAAGAATATTAATATACCAAAACCAGATTACCGAATGAGAGAGCAGATTATAGACAGTTATGCTGCGAACTTACCCGGATATTCGAATGCATCACCTGAGGATCGAAAGAAATTCAATGAAACCTTTGTCGGTTCTACTGAAGGATTTACGACCCAGGATATTATGAGAGTTTTTCAGATCGCAAGAACGTATAATCAGGATATTCACAACATTGATAAAGCAATTATGCTCTATAAGCATGGCGTACAGGACAATCCGTGGCTGAAACTGGATGTAAAGCGGCTGTCCGAAGCAGAAGACTTTGTCAAGCGCAGAGTATTAGGGCAGGATCCTGTGGTAAAGTCAGCCGTGGATATCATAAAGAGAGCTGCCATGGGCATGTCAGGTCTGCAGCATTCCGGGTCATCAACCAAACCAAGAGGAATTCTGTTCTTTGCAGGACCTACCGGTACGGGAAAAACGGAGCTGGCCAAAGCTCTGACTGAACTGGTATTTATGGATGAAAGAAATATGATTCGATTTGACATGAGCGAGTACAGGCAGGAACAGTCGGATCAAAGATTGCTTGGAGCGCCTCCCGGATATGTGGGATATGAGGCAGGTGGACAGCTGACTAATGCCATGAGGGAACATCCTTTTTCGGTCCTTCTTTTTGATGAGATTGAAAAAGCACATCCATCCATATTGGATAAGTTTTTGCAGATACTTGAAGACGGAAGAATTACCGATGGCAGAGGTGAAACCGTTTATTTTCAGGACTGCTTGATTGTTTTCACGAGCAATCTGGGAATCACGATACCGTCACCTGATAATCCTTCTGTCAGGATTCAGAATGTGAGTTACGAGGAGGATAAGGAGTATACAGACGTTCGCGACAAGGTCCTGGCTGGAGTGAAGCATTATTTTAATGATGAACTGGGAAGACCGGAGCTCCTAAACAGAATCGGCAATAATATTCTGGTGTTCAACTTTATCAGAGAGGACAGCATAGAGCCAATTCTATTAAAGCAGATCAGAAATATTGCATCAAATCTTTGGGCGGAAAAGCATATCCGACTCACTGTCACGGAAAATGCAGTCAATGATCTCAGAAGCTTTGCGATAGCGGATCTGCCCAAAGGACAGGGTGGTCGAGGGATTGGAAATATGGTTGAAGAGATGCTTCTCAATCCGTTGGCGAGATACATGTTTGACAACGCGATTATGAGAGATACAGATATCTCTGTGGAACGTGTGTGGAAACAGGATAACGAAGTTAATATCAGCGCTAAGATAGTCAGGTAAACCATGGATAAAGATATGTCACAGGGGATGCGTATGTCGCTTCCTCCGGGCACAAAGGTGACCGGGGAAAATGAGACATATGTGGTCAAAAAGTTTATATGTATGAGCTGCAGGTCTGTAACGGTTCTTTGTGAAACGTCGAAAGGTGCTTTGTGCAGACTCAAGCTTTTTAACGGACAGCATTGTATCAACAATGCTGTTCTGAGAAAAACTATGAGCGTTGCAACAAAGGGCGTTATACAACCTGTCGATATAGGAGAATACGGCGGGTGTCCGTTTGCAGTATATCCAAATGTAAATGCGACTGATACCGGAAAATACCCAATTTCCCAGACTATTCTGACTCAGAAAATCATTCCTCAGCTGACATATGTGGTAAGCAGATATCATCAGAGCAGAATTCTCCTCAGAGATATATGCCCCGAGAATGTTCTATACAAAATCCATGAACAGCAGATCGCGTATTGCGGATTCAGCAATATGACAATACTGCCGGATAAGGCGACTATTACCAGAGCAGACGGATATGGTCAGCATCCGAGTTTTGTGGCGCCCGAAGTGCCCAAATATGGTTACAGTACATGTTCGGACTACTATTCTCTTGGTGTTTCATTCCTTTCAATGATGCTGGGAAAGAATCCTATGCAGGATTTAACATGGGATGAGATTCAGAAATATCTGGCGAACGGAAAAGTGCCCGGGATTGATGTGCCCCACTTGAAAAATACCCCGTATGCACTCTACAGCGAAGAAGATAAAGTCTTATATCTGGTCCTTGGACTTATGCTTCCGAATCCCAAAGACAGATGGGGCATCGGGGAAATCCGCTGTTGGTGTAATAATCAACAGATTCCGCTGATAAGAAAAGAAGGCAGGATTCCATATCAATATGATGAGCCGTTTACAGTCAATAATTGCAAATGTTGGAATGATTGGCAGCTGACTCAAAGCATCGCATCAGAAAAGAGTGCGTGGTCGGATGAGACACTCACAAGGCTGAAGCAATTTTCAAAGCGGCAGAATATTGCCGGTTGGCAGGGCGTGATTGAGGCGGTTAAAGACAGTTCGCTGACGGTCAATGGTCGCATTTTCAGAGCTGTTTATGGAATAAATCCGGCCCTCGATGGTTTCTGGTGGAAGGGAAAAAAATATGAGGATACTGACGTGCTGGTCCGAAAAGCGATATCTGATCGAACTACGAACAGGATCCTGTCCGAAATTTTAAAAGAAAAATGTCTGTCGTATTTTCTGAAAATGCGGCAAAGGATATCCTCGGTTACTGATTCAGAGATTCATGAGATGGAGCAGATTGAGCAATGGGAAATCTCAGAGCCCGGAAAAGGCGTGAACCGCTGCATCATGCGGTTTTCAGGCAGTATCCAAAAGCGAACTTTCCGGATTGATGGAAAGGAATATAAAGACCTTGAACAGCTGATCGACAGATTTAGCAACGAAGCGCTGAAGCTCAAAAAAATGAGCGCAAGTATTATAAATAATAAAAGCTTTCAGGCGTGGCTTTGGGCTAATGGAATGGAAGCAGCCGGCGCAGAAGCCCAGAAAACGGTAGTGTCGCAACCGGAGATGAGCTTTTATCTGCTGCTAAAGCTTGCTGAGAGTTCGTGTGAATCGGAAAGCGCAAAGCAGAAGGCGAGAATACTATATCTAAAATATGGGGACTATGCTCCAATCTACTGGCTAACTGAAAAGATTAGTGAGTACAGGGCAGTGACAATCGGTGATCAGATCCTCTATGACGTGTTTAAAAATGCGGATTTTACGACAGCAGAACCACTGGAAAAATTGAGTGCTAAGGCAGAATCAATGGTTTCAGACTATCAGCATTTTGTGGTCCGGACTGCCAAGAGCCCGATCGAGGTGACGTGCCTTGCCCCGGAACTTTCCGGATACGCATTTTATCCAATAAATGAAGATGGGTTTTTCTGCTGCGAGTGGGAAAATACTTTGGAAGTGACGCCGGCATTTCTGCGGACAATGGGGGAATCTGTCCAGAAAAAAGTTCTTGACGGATGGATTGAACCATCGATTGATGAGGTTGCTGAAAAGCTTGATACGTTGATTTTACGACTGCCCGTCTATGGAGGCTCACTTAATAAATCAGAATATATCGGAAAATGTAAAACAAACATTGCTGTATCGATTATAATGATGATTGTGGCAACCATCCTTTTGGTGCTCTATGCCCGCGATGGTGCTGTGGGATGGGTTGAGTACGCGGTAGCACTGTTATTCCCGATCATTGCACTGTCCCAGTATTTTCGTAAAAAGGTACGAGCTGGAATCTACTATGATCAGAAGGGCAAAGATGATAACATTCGAGAGACATATAATCGAATGAGAAGCACCTTGAGAGAACGTGGATCAAGTGTTGTCTCCCGAATTATGAACAATGAGGCAGATGCGGTTATACCTTATCAGGTGCCTTATGGTTCGGCGGCAAATGCAACATTAGATATTGAAGGGATTGATCTTGATGGTTGGGCTAATGGCTTCGGCATTTTATCTGCAATCGGCTTTTTTGCTATGTGTTGTCCAGACTTGGGAGTACCTGTGTATTTAGCCATAGCAAACAGTTGGATAATCATGTATATGATGGCTAAGAACAGGATCAGAAGCTGCCTGATATGGGCGTTCACTGTGATCATGTTAATGCTTCCAATGCTTGCAGACCTGTATTTTTACAATATCTACTTGGTAATAATATTGGAAATAATTATTATGGCGCTTGTATTACAGATTGGTAAGTAGCGTCAGGACGGAGGAAATACATGGAAACGAGGGAATTAGAGGCCAATCTGAGAAATCTGGATCAAAGTATCAGTGAGATAAGGGAACGTATTCAAGATATACAGGAGAGTATGCGTGAGTGTGCTCAACAGGCAGAAGAATTGAACGCGGAGGCTGATTCAATATTCTCTATGACAAATGGCGTAGAGGATGAGACGCAGCGGTCATCGTTGATTAATCAGGCAGTTTCGCTCATGAATCAGGCAGACGCCTATCGTGCACAGGCTGAGGCTTACCGTTCGCAAATCAGTGAGTTGGCTTCGAATCTTGGAAGCTATATACCGGAATATCAAAGGTACATAACAGAAGGACAAACGAATATCACCAATCTGAGATCGGCTGCGGGGAAATTATCAGGTGTTGCCGGCAGTAAATATGGTGCGGGAAAAATCAGAGAAGCACTTGGAGCGGTTAATCAAAGAATTACATATAACCAGAATTTGGTAAGCGGCTGTCAGAAAAGAATAAATTGGATCAATCAGGTTATTCATTCCTGCAGCTGACATTAAATAAAGAGACTCAAAGTTTGCAAGAAAAGGAGAATCATCATGGCAAATATGGATACTTATGTAACAAAAGGCAAATCAGATGTTCAGGATAAGCTTAGAGACGCGACCAGGGACGTTGAAAATATAGGTAAAGAATTTCAGGAGACGAAAGACGGATTATCCGGTATGCCGGGAGGCCTGGATTCGGACATCGCAGCGATGATCAACGATGCCAGGGAGCAGGGAAAAAACGAAGCCGCAGCGGACATCGAAGGTGTAAAATCATCCGCTGTTGCTGATGCAAAATCATCGGCTGACAATATTAAGTCAGACGTTACTCAGAAAATTAACGATAATGCGACTGCTAAAAATAAGATGTCAGGTATCAAGAGTAAGTACGGTAAATCGGCAATGGAGCGTGCTTCAACGGCCTTGGATCAGAATACCGCGAAAGGCAACCAGCTGATGGATATGCTTGAGAGTGCAATGAAAGACGCAGATACAGCGATTGCGGCAGTTAAAGACAATCTTTAATTAAAATGCAGTATGACAAATGCATAAAATATGATTGATAATCGATGATGGGAGATATACTGTGGGAACAGAGTTTTTTACAATGCACAGAATACCTGATCTGACCCTGGCTCAATACAGCGCAGAGGAAAGCGGCGGAGTAGATGATGTTATTAAGCAGCATGCATCATTCTATCGGCAGATTAATCGGAAGGGGCAGCTTTTTGGTGAAGTGTATCATCTGATCTATGTTTATTCTCCGGAAAAGCAGCCGGGAAACAGGCTGCAGATGTATTTCAGAGCGGACGGAGATGAGAACGGCGTAGGTCCGGCTTGCATGGGGCAGTTCATGGATGCGGCGCCATTGTCCACATATTTCCATTTTGAGAAGGAAAGACCCGACATAAACCCGACGTTTCGGTA
>AUXO013871096.1_pt1 | contig 13975 bp, 5 predicted proteins | sample 768731 | NCBI WGS metagenome assembly AUXO01 (sample SAMN02715735, study PRJNA202380) | gut metagenome | biome: sheep rumen | host: Ovis aries | place: New Zealand: Palmerston North | reverse complement strand
TCCATAACTTCAAAAAGAAGTTCGTCTCCAGAATCATAGTACCCACAAGCAGGGCTATTGGTTTCACATAACACTTCAGTCTCTTCAATAAAACCGGCAATAATTTCACCAATGTCACTAACATTATCATAAATGTTTTCATAATCATTTAAAGAAATGGTTATCGCTTCCGTATTCATAATACTCTCCATTCATTGCTGAATTAATTGATTTAAACAACGTTTCTTTTCTTCTGGATTTAACTTATTAAAATAAAAAATAACATCTTCTATTTTCGCTTCACTCAAGTATCCATTCACCTTGCAATCCAATTCCGTCGCTGCAAAAACAGTTTCCGGTCTTAAATAAGCTGGTAACAATCTAGTATTTTCTTTCCAAGTATGTAAGTAATTCCTACTATAATCTTGCAATGTAAGATATTCATTACTCCATTCTTCATCTTTCTTATCAATTGTAATCCATGCGTCTTTTATCGCATTTTCCAGAACCATTTGAACATCAAAATCCATTTCTGAATCACCGTATTTTTCTCTAAGCTTTTTTTCCAGCGATGTTAATTTTCCTCGATCATTTACACTCTTACTAAGTTCCACAACATCTACCAGAAATGCCTCTAATATTTGTTTCAAATCCTCAAAATCTTGCATATCTCGTGCAGGTATATGATAATTCATCACCATAGATATACAACTAAGAACATTTTCAAGGTCCTCTTGATTCTGTGCATCAGCAAGATCTTCCCAAATATTTTGCATATCTTGTAACATGCGTTGTTGTGCTTTTTGAAGTTGAGCAATATGTTCATCAAGCTGTTTGTGAAGCTTAATAGCATCATTTCCAAGGCCCGATTCAAACTTTGTCAAGCGTTCAAGTAATTCTTCCCCTTTCGATAACATATCTTGCACATCAGCAAAGTTCTTTAACGAAGTTTTTTTATAATATTCGTTGAATTTCTTACCATCGGATAATAGTTCTTCCCTACTCCTTATTTCGTCTTTTTTTGCTAGTTCTGCATCACCTTTTTCAGACAGCTGATGTGCAAATGTTGTAAAGCCAAATTTTAGCAATTTTTCCTTACATCGCTTGACATGCTTTTCAAATTGAGTCATTGCTTCAACCGATCTGCAATATATTTTACTATCTAACCAAGTTGTAAAAAATTCATTAACAACCCCTCGAGCTCGATTGTTTAATTCACTTATTTTTAATCGATTTGCTTCACTTATTGTAAAACCATTTTCATTAAATATCGAATAATAAGGGATTTCTTCCATAAGCTCTAATGCCGACAATCCCTTATACACATCCTCTCGTTTTTCAGCCTCATCGATTTCATCTTCAACTTTGAAGGTATACTCATCCCACTCCTTACATGCCTTCTGGGCCGTATCAAATTTGGAATTTGCAAGCTTATAATTAATCTCAAGTACTTCAGGAACACCATTATCATCCGCATATTTCTGTACTTCACGCTGAAGTGTTAACACAGCTTCAAGTTCAGTAGTAGAATCTAAACGATTGAATAACTGCTGAAATTTTGCTTCTACAGCATCAGTATCTATCAAAATCAGACTTGATGATTTAATTAGATCGAAATTTATCTTCTTATCTTTAATAATTATTTCATCTTTCCAACGAATAATACTATTCTGAGATGAATTGTATTGTATTCTAATACAATAGCTATAGTTCGCAAGTATAACAGCCAGCATCAAAACAGCAGATTCTTCACTTAATCCATAAGGAGGATAACAAAACTGTTTGAAAAAGTCACCGCAATTATACTTCTTATTCACAGTCAATTGTTTTACAACTTCTTCATAAATCTTATGCGCTCTAGGTTCTGCTGGTGGCATAATTGCATACTTAGAACTAATACATTTCCATGATGTGGCACTTGTTTCCATCAAGACCGCAGCAATTCTACTACGTACATCTGATGTGAAGTCATGGATTGTATCATTGTTTACATTGTTTGATAGCAACATCTTCACAACTTGGCAGAAGTACGTACTCCCCTTCCCAGTAAAGTTATTAGATGCTGTAAGCAATCCATCAAAATTGAAAGAAATTACATTAGGATATATTGTTTCAAATACATCTGTCAACGCAACCTGTAAACGTTTCTTCAATGGTTGTACATCTTCCGTCATAACGCATTGTCTCTGTTTTTTTAATGTTTCGAATTCATCTATAAGATTATTCTCTGCCTGATTATAATCATCAGAATAAGCCCTAGCGTATGTTTGCCGGATATTATCATCCATTTGATTTATTATATCATAATTAGTAAGCGCTCTAGATAACCGTTCTTCCGAGTCGTTTAATAACAACATGATTATTGGTGACCCTTGCAGAATTTTAGCAATTCTATGCAACCTATTGATACTATCATAATCAGTATCCTTATTTACATATATCCAAAGGAGTTTTCCTTTAGGTACTGCAGCACTTACACATTCATTCCAGTTTTTCAGATATTCTTTTGCAAGTGATTCAGTTACATCTTCAGCCAATAGAACTTCCTGCGTAAATTTCCATTCATTAGTGAGAATCTTATGGCTCATTCCAAACGAAGTTTCTTGTGATTCACTTACTTCTCCGAGTTCTAACACCTTCGCTGTTTTGAACATCGCCCTAAAGTCAGAATGCCAATTCGCAGCAATACGCTTCTTTTTTATTTTATACTCATGCGCACCTCTAGAGTCCTCCATAAAATCAAAGCAGCCAGCATGCTCATCGAATCCTAAAACAGCGTATTCATTCTCAAGAATATCCAACTCATCATCTAAATCATGCGAATCAATACCTGTACATAAAAGCAATGCTTCCTTAGCTTCTTCGTAATCTCTCGTTTTAAATTTTAAAATACGCACGATCAAGTTTGCACGGAGGACTGCTAAAGAACGTTCAGAAAGTTTATCCCCTTGTTTCCGTAAAATATTATCAAATCGGATACAATGCTGTGAAAGCTGCTTACCATTAATTTCAGATGAAAGCATTTCTTGATAAAGATCACCTTCCATCAAAGTTACTGGCAACACTAATGGAATTCCATCTTCAATAGAGTCATTTTCCATATCAGCAATGTACTGACTAATCAATGTTAAAGATGATCTATTTTGAAGATAATCAGAAAGCTGTGTCAACATAAATGTTGCCAACGGATGCATTGGATAAATACCTTCAACTACAACTTTTCTAAACAGCGAATAATTGCTCCAAACGCCATCCAAGGACAACCATTGAGACATATGATTGTATAATTCTTCCCAACGCGCTTCATTATCTCTCTGCCATTTAACAACAGTTGATTCAAATGCATTTTTATCATTTCGATAGATAAGATTAGCAAATACTGTTTCGAGATTCGATGAAATATGATATTTATCACTTTGATCGTATCTTCCTATATACCTACTTATATTCCTTGTTTGATCTACACGCACAAGATAAGTTTTAATATCGGACTGGATAAAATTAATAACCTGCAATGCTCCATCGGCGTCCTGTGCCACTTCAAAAATCTGTTGAAGCGCAGAATCACCAGATTTACCTGCATCAGATCCAGATGCATATTCAAGATAACGTCCAAACTCGTCAAAAATTATTATAATATGATCAAACTGTCCATTAAGTCCACAATACTCTGAAAGTAACATCTCGAGAATTGAACGTGCAGATATCCCTTCATCCCAACTTATTTCTTTACCAGTAATATGCTTATAAACAACATTGATAATCTCAAATGCAACATCATCTGTGAGAAGTGATTCTTTTATTCTTAGAAGAAGCTGTTTCCCCTTTTCTGTCCATCCATGCTCAGCAGCACTGTTTTCAAATAGCGCAAGTTGTGAATCTTTATTCCGATCAAAAAATAAGGTTGCGGTTTCTACGGCACGATTTAAGTTCTTAAGTTTCTCATCACTTAATCCATATAATTGAAGACTTCGCTGTGCTGCTCTTAAAATTTCATAGTGCAGATTAAAGTCTCGCATACCATTAATCACAAGTAAAAAATTACGATCAGTACAAGACGCTTGAATTGCATTTGCTGCTTCTTCGTCTATCTTTTTGATATTGTGTATAATCTTAGAAAATGTATCCGGCATATACTTCGAACCAGAAAATAGTTGACTAAGCGTAACTGATAGATGAGATTTCCCTGTACCGTAATCTGCAATGGCCAAAGATAACGGATTTGCGGTATCATCCTCAAGTTTATGAGCCAGTGTACGCACCAAACCAACTGTGTCGATTGTTTTTCCTTTTCCTGATGACTCAACTCCAAAATAGTCTTTTCCATGGAAAACAAAATTTTCAGCAACCTTTGCGGATTTGTCAGGATAATAAAACCAATCCGCTTGAACTGCACCTTCAAAATATAGATCTTTTCTAAATGCAATAATATCACCAATATGCATATAATCCTCCTTAACACAGCTCACTATAAAGCATTTCTAGTAGAAAATCAAAATCCGTTATACGACGAATAGTAAACGGAACCATTTGACGATTTATCACTATCAATTTTTTCATAGCCATCAGTTCAAGCACTCGGTATTCATCTTTTTCATCCCATCCAAATGGATGTCTAAAGCCAATTTTACTAAGATGGTCAGATGTTATTTCTGTTGTAGACGCCATAAGCGTAACTTCTTCAGATTCATTTTTAACCCATTCATCCCAGTATGTAAATAAAATATAAGCATATAGATAAACAAAATCAGGATCGATTTTGGAAGTGTTCAATGTCACCTGATCATCATCAAATTTCAATAAATTTAGCTGACTAAAAAGCTCCTGGTAACAGCCTTTAAATGGAGCAATTTTCACACCTTGACCAAACTGTAAATCAATTTCTTTTTCAAATTGATTTACAGTTAATTGATTTCGATACTTTGGAAATATGTGTTGAAATATATAGGTCCATAATTCAGCACCTGAATACTGACGCACCAACATTGCATGCATAGCAAGTAATGATAATTTTTCAAGAATACCTGCATCCTCTTCCTTTATACATTCACCAAGCATAGTATATGAAATATGATATTTCCCATTGTATTTTTCTTTTTTTATAAGTCCCATATATTCTGCATAACAGATAGATGGCTCAACTTTTCCACTACTTTTTCCTGTCGGGATTCCAGTTCTATTAGATATATTTTGCACATCTAAGCCATCGCAGTCTTTTACTTCAGTAAGAATACTACTGATATATTGCCGTTCCGGCTTAAATGTCTGATGAAAATTCAAATTCGTTTTTAGCATTTAATCTCTCCCAAATAGTGAAGGGAACATTTCAGTTCCCCTCTGAAATTCTACTCTCTCTGTTCAAAGGAGGTTACATTTGTAATTGTTGGGTGCCCTGCCCCAAATTTCCCATTTTTTTGTATACGGCTTCCTAAAACAATACACTGTCCCTTTTTCAAATTTGTTAATGGGCTGCGCCATTCATTAGAATCTAAAGGATTAAGTTGCTTCGCCATAGGTACGATCTCTTCATCCGTAGGCTTAAAGTAGAGCTTAAAAGCCGACTGCATCAATCGTACTTTTTCATCATCGGAAAGAATCTTCAACGACTGTGTTGCATACCACGCAGACCAGCCAAATTTTCTTCCTTCTGTCAAAATCATACCACTCGGTGAATTTATTGTGTGTGATAGATTCTGTGCTTCGTCAAGAACTACAGTAAAAGGTTTATCTTTACTTCCATATTTTTTCGTATAATGCCACATATCCCAAAGTAAAAACTCTGTAATGATAACTTGAATATCTCGCACGAAATTAGTAAGCTGGAAAATTGTCAGTTTCCCTCGTTTGCCGTATAGTACATCTTTCCAATCGAATTCCTCACCTGTAAATTCTACACTATGAAAAAATGGAGCCATTTTAGAAACTACAGTTTTTGCCGACTTATTACTGCTTTCGTTTAATTCATCTTCAAGCTTCTTCATATTCATTGCATCGCCATACTTTTCCATTCCGATTCGACAAGCATCAAATACAGCCGCAAATTGCTGTTCACCAAATCCATAAACATGGGTAAGAATATTAGCAATTCTCTGTGATACGTCAGAAATCTTTTCAGGAACCTTCAAGCCCGCTACGTCTATTTCATTTCTCTTAAATGGATTAATAGGTACGCCTGTGATATACACCACTCTGTTATCTATCCGATTTTCCATTCTTTCTAAGAACTTTACTTCTAATTGATCTTTTCTAAATCCTTCTGTATAATCAAAAATAACTGTCGAGATATCTGACTTTGAAATTTCATAAAGCATCGTCTGAATACAATAGGTTTTACCTTGACCAGACGTTCCAGTTATAAGCAAATGCCGATTGGCAAGTTGAGGATTTCCAAATTCCCAATATATTTGACTATTTGTTCTATCTGTTCCTATATTTACTCGAATATCATCTAGTGTCACCGCTACCCGTTCATTCTCTATAGTAGTATCTTTTTTGTCTTTGAGCATTACAGAATTTACCCTACTTTGACTAACACCACCTTCTTCTGTATCATTACTTACCATCCCATCCTTCTTTATATCTGTATCGTTATTATCAAAATCAATCTGTCTCCGTTTGCTTCTATCGTTTATTTCTGCTAATTCTTTTCTAGCAGCAACTTCTAAATCATATATTTTTTGTTCTTCATCAACCTCTCCATCTAAATCTGTTGAGGAAATATCTTTTTCGCTGATAGATACAAATTTAGATAAAGAATCCGATGTCAATATTTCCTGAATCCGTAACTGTGGGATATTGTAAATCTCTATTTGATCATCTTCTTTATCTACAACTTCTTCAACGCCTTCCATATCGAACCAATATCCTAAAACCTCTCCTTTCCATTCAATCGAAAATTTCCCATCTAAGACGGCTCGAAGTTTATTGGAAAGGTCACTAAATTCTTCTGAGTTGTCGGAGAATGTAACTTGGGCAAAAACCAAAGCCCTATACAGCTGCGAAAACCAATATCTGCGTTCTATTGAATCAGAACTTGGATTAAAAATAAGTTTTAATTGCTCTAAGCCGTGAGCAACTTGCATCTTTGCTTTTGCAATATGTCCTGCCGATCTCCCAAAGCTCGATATTTTACATTCGATCACAGTTGCTTCAAGTTTTAAAATATCTTCCGATGGAAGTACCGAAAGCATAAGAAAATCAGGACGACTTGATGTATCATCTTCATTGCTAAACCAATGCTTATATGAATCAAGATGAATAATTATTCTTAGCGCACTATTTACCTCCATCTTACGCTCGCGCATAGACGTAAGAACATATGCCATAAATTCATTCACACTATTATCTCTTTGATTAATTGCAGCCAACAAACTAACACCATCAAGAGTTCCTGCTTCTTGGATAACGCTTGTTACTACTCTATCTATAAGATTCATATCCCAATGAAACAATTGATACAAACGCTTATCCAATCGTTGCTTAACTGTTGACAAAATAGATTTTCTCGCTGTAATCGTGAGATTATATTGGCCATATGTTCCTTTTCCAGTGCTAAATCCGATAATAGAGAACCTATTATCTGCATTACACTTTAATAGAGCACCATCCATAACACGATCCACACAAACAACCCAATAGGCTTTTTTATGCAGCAGTTTGATAATATTTTGAGTCTCTTTATCTAAATTTGACTCTCTAACCGCAACATACTGCAGCGACGGAACAATTTCAGGATTTCTGCGATAATGCACCACTTGCGTATGATTAAACGCAACTGAGAACTGTGACTGTGACAATTCTATACGTCTCTTTTTGGAAGTTATAGAAAGCAGAGATGGTTTATAAACTACTGGAAAACGACAGTCACTTACCAACGATGTATATGGCTCATAATTTTGAATAAACGAAAATTTATTTACACGAAGAAGATCCATATTAAATACAATATCATTATTAGAATTAAGTAATCGATCCAATTCATTGCATGTTTTCCACTCATTCAAATATGTACGGATATAGATATTATTTTCTTGTGTAAAATAATCATTCATCCAATAAGCAAGATAATTTCGACCACCTTTATTCTCAGGTTTAACCATAATGGTTATATTAATATTGATGAGTTTCTCCATGTTATCTTTTTTGAGCTCGTCTATATAGTGATATACAGCAGCTATTATCGGCTGTAATTCTGTAGGATTAATAAAAGCCAAGCTCATATTGTATTTTGCAGATGGTATAGCTTTTATATAATCTTTTAAAACATCGTAAATCATTTGAGCATCATCATTCATTGAAGTCAGTTCACTCTTGTTGAACTCATCATCATAAATAGCTTCTTTCTTTATCAAATCCTTCACACGTGTTTTTATTTCACTAGTTGTATTACTATTTCCATATACAGAATATGCTCCGTATGCCCCCATTATCCCTAAATAATCTGCACTAGCAGCTGGAAACAGATCAACAGCCGACTGTATCTCAGTTGTTCTATAAAGGTACATTAAAGTTTCTTCTATGCTCAGTTTTTTGGCGGATGAATCATATACTTTCCATGCATCATAAACCCCATCAACTATAAATCTCTTTTGATCACACAGCTTTTGCAATGCTGCAGGATGCCAAGGTGGAACAATACTACATTCAGTATCCTCATCTTCCTCTATGAATTCGGTATTTTCTTCAATATTAAACGCATGAATAAAAGCATCTAATACCCATAGCTGATTTTCAGGAAAAGAAATTTTAAGAAGCTCCTCTGCCAGTCTATTGTATTCATGTATAAGTGTTTTCATTTCATCACTGTCGATACAATGATAAAATCCTTTTTCGCCAATTAATTTAGCTAATACACAAAACTTTTCGGCAACGGTATCAAACAATATCCCACATTTTAGAAGATTTTTATCCGTTTTCGTGTTTTCTATTCTCTTATTAATAAAATCCATCAAATTGAAACTATAGTCAACATCAGCTTCATCATACAAATCAAAAAATTCTTCTTCACTCTTAACCACCATTGCAGTACGGATTTTGTGCATTATCCCTATTGGAATCACTTTACTACCAACACACCTTGCAAAATCCTGACGAGCAATATCACAAAAATTGTACAACCAGCCCGATTCATTTCTAAATTTCCAGCAATACTGCAGTTCCAATTCTTCATCCTTACCATTGGATGTATCACAATACGTAATGACCTGACCATCTGAATCAAGGCCTCGCACCGAAAATTTAATTTTACTTAATGTATTCGTTCCAGATGCAGTTTTTACTATTCCTACAATATTATCCGTAACCTTGTCGATATCAAAAAAAGCAGTATTGCCATTGACTACACTTACACTATCTCCATTATAACGCCAATCTGGTCCGTCTATAAACCTCAACACACCATTCGTATGTATGCAAATATTTTCCCATACACTTCTTAGCTGCTCCTTTTTATCCAAATCATCTAAATCTGTATAACCGGTAACAATTTCCGCCTGAAAAAAATGAAATTGTACTGTTGAAATCTTATCAATATTATGCCGTTTTGCTTCCTGCATTATTTTAATTAGTGCAAACAGGAAGACTCGCAATGGATCACCTGTAATGGATTTTTCTTTCGTTACTATTTTAGGGGATTTTGGAAGATTAATATTCAATATCTCGTCAACAATAGAATAATCCATTTCCATTAAGCGCTTTTTATTATTTACTATATCTTCACCTCTTACATAAGCCTTCAATGTCTGACAAAAATCAGAATAATTATTAAAACCTTGATTACCCCATTCACTCCAAATGCTAGAATAGGTTTTCTTCTCCTCATCATACTGAGTTAACTTATTGTCCAGTTTATTATACTGTGTCTTCGTTATTCTACTGAATGCCTTTCTACTGATAAACTGATATTCCGCACGCAAAAAATTTCCTTTCTTCTCAATTTCCTTTCTCGAAGGCACATTTAATTCACGCCGTGGAAGTCCCCACTCAGGTAACAAATGATAAAAGTCGAATATGAAATCTTCTATAGTTTCAAAACTATTATGCCAACAAGAGGCGTGGTCTGATAATTTGCAAATATCCGGTGGTATGAATTCGAATAAACAACGATACATTTTATCAATGCATTCTTCATCACTCATTGATAAATCAAAAGTAAAACACTGCTGGAAGACTGAGGAAAACTTTCCATCCAATTCCTGTAATATTCTCTCTGGTGTAATTGTGTAACAGTTCATCAATCCACCAGTATCTTCTTCGTCTTCCGTCCCCATCAAGACCAGAATATTATCTTTATGCAGATTCCTATAATAAGTAATACTTTCTTTCTCAGCTATCCAGTCATTTTGACGCATAGATTCTACTACAGTCGTATCACAATTCTTCCGTAATTCAATCCATTTTTTTCCAGCCAGCTTAACTCCAATCGATAACATACTATCCTTATATTTATCTGTAATTTCTTTCGCAATTTGATTGTATATCTGCAAATTTTCAAAGCCATTAATCATAATCATGGTTTCACCATTAATTTCAGGTTCATGTAATGAAATCATATTAACAATTCGATCAGTTATATAATTCACTCTTTATCCTCCTTAATCTTTTCGTATGGATTTACTACAATAGATGTTGCATCCGATAATTCATGTAAAAAACCAGTTGCTTTTAAGAATTCTTGGAATGCTAATTTATTTTCCAAGAAGCTATTTGTCAAAGAATTATCGATATCTGTTGTCATAAGCTTGTATTCTGTCGGACCTATAACAATCCGATAATGTTTATATAACTCATCCAAGAACATATCTATTGTCATCTTCTCTCCAGGCTTTACAATTGCCAAAACAAGAAATCTTATACTATCTTCTGGCAAAGTAAAGCGTTCATATGGACCTGACATAGGAATGATACATTGTAATTCTTTACCTTTTGATCTAAATATATCTAACGAATCTTTGCGCGCCTTTCTTACTTCTTGCATCCGCTTATCAACATCATCAACTGACATCTCAACAGATTTTTGTCCTAATGCTGACACAAAACTATCCTCAACCTTTCGAAAACCATTGGAAGAAATTTTCTTAACGATATCCTCTGTCAACCCCTTCATGTCCACTAACCAACACTCACGTTTTTCCCCGATATATTTTGTTGTTGCTACAGTTAACATTCGAAGGATTTGAAGCATAACACCTTTTGAAAGTAACTCTATTTTTTTTACTGGATGCATTCTGCATGACAGGTAGTTTATCAATTCGTTTACGCTATATCCAGCTACATCCTTATACGCATTTTCAGGAACATAAGCCAGTTTTAACCGTTTCTTAGGACTTTCATCATAGTCCATAGTTTCTTCCCATGTAGACTGAATAAATAATGCAATTTTAGATATTTTATTTCCTTGGTGTAAAAGCAGGTCCCTTAAAAAATACTCTAAACGCACCTGTTCTTTAGGCATTTTTTGCAAACCTTGAAGAATGTGTAGGTAATATAATTCACCACCTCTAGCTAGAAAGTTTCTTTTATCAAAATCAAACAGATTATCTACATCACTTTTTTTATCAGGATCGTTGCTGATTTTCTCCCAATCTAATTTTGCTCTATCTTTCTTTCTAGGCATAGCTTCACAAAAAATCACTTCAGGACAGATTGGCAGCATAGCTTGAGCACACCATGTACGTTTCTTTAGTACTACAGCATAACCATGAAAAAGATCCTGTAATGATTCTAAAAATTCCATTTTTTCATTACTATCAGCGTCTTTAATTTTCTTTGAAAGTGCATCAAGTAGTTTTTGATAAGCTATTTTATCTATAAGTGCTGCATCATTCTTTTTGCTTTTATCAAAGAATATGAAACGTTTTAACCCCATACGTGGCTCAACCGTATAATATAGAACGTCTTTATTATACGGATCATGAAAACGAAGTTTCCCCCCATCAAGTTGTTCTTTTTCAGCACAAAATATAAGTAAAAACTCTATAAGATATTCTGGAAGTGTTTGATCAGCATGAAACCGATTTCCATAAATAAGTGTCGCCAGTGTTGCTCTACTATCAGGCTGCACATTCTCTGGGTAAGTTTGCATTTTTATCCTCCAATTAGTTCAAGTAAAGACAATTATTTTCGATTAAAAGTTTTTTCTTTTCATATCCATTATTATTCATAATTATCATTTCCAAGTCGTCATCATTCTCAAATACAACATTAAGGAGTTGTGCTTTCATACTCTCAATTCCATGTGAGAGCTGAGGATCAATATTGGTAGAAATAATGCCGTTACGCAGTTCTTCAAAATAATCGACCATTGGCAATGTTAGTGGAATTTTTTCTCCTTTGCTTATCTGCAAAATCATATTATTCTTCATTTTATTCATTTCGGAATCTTTTTGTGATAAAACTTCAATTTCACTTTCATTTAATTCACCAACAACCAGCTGTACACTCTGGGCGATACCATATTCTTTACTCAAGGTGATAGGAATCATATTTGACTCAGAAACCACTGTACCAAGATAAATCATTCGTAAAGCATCTATTATTAATGTCTTCTGATTTTTCGTTGGCTTACGTACACCATCTCGAACATCTAAATAATCCATATATTGTTTCGAAAAAATATCTTCAATGTCTTGTCTCCATTTTTCATCCGAAACAATATTTAAGAAAAAATATGCACGTCTTAATTCTTCAGCCCAACCTGGTAAAAAAATATTTCCACTCTCAGCTTTTCGGATAATTGACGCTACATTTTCCGAAAATATTTTATCATAATCTCTGCGTATAATTAGGCCTTCATCAGCACGTAATCTTTTCATTTCAAAATGATTATCTTTAACCAGCTTAATAGCCAATATATTCTGTGCTTGAGTGTTTACCAATGTACCGACATAACCAAAAAACAAATTAAAGAATAACATTTTATGCAATTCTCTAGGCAAAATATCTTCGCATTCCATGCCACCAGTTATCATATATGCTAACTGTTCAGTCATACTGCGAATTGTTAATCTATGACCATATTCTGTCTCCCATATATAGTATTTTTTTAAAAAATCTACAACTCTGCTTTTATTATCTTTAATAAGTTGCTGATTATGATACATATGGCAGTATGATTTTTTTGAACAACAACCGCACTTTTCCCATAAACTATCATCAATTAGTTTATTTACAAATTTTCCAGGAAAGCTTGTATTATCAATTGCCGCCACATTGATTACTAGAAATAAATACTGCTCGATAGAAACAATTTCTCCTTTATTTCCATCCATTATGCTAATCAATTTCATTTTTGCTTTTTCAGCAACTTCTTCATCATCAAATAATTCACCAAATGTATTAATGAGTGGGCCTGTATTTGCGACCATAAAAACGTGCTTTCCTTGTTCTGGATATGCAACGATTTTTTTCATAACCTCAAACCTTTTATCCTCCGATAATTCAGAGAAATCCTTAATACAACAACAAGTGTTTCCATTAGGTAGTTTTACATCGATAAATGGCATTGAAAAGTCGGGAATAACTCCCAACCGAGATAAAACCTGATACATTAAGCTTGTCTTTCCATCACCAGCATGTCCTGTTAGAACTAATATGTGCGGTTCATAATTCGAAATAGCCTGTATTATATGCTGGCAGATATCCATTTCCACCATCATCTTTGCATAGTATGGACTTTTAACATTTTTTTCACAGTATGCATTTGAATTTTGTGCGTTGTAGTTATGTAAGCCATTCAAATATCTGACAAATGGATTTATGATCTCGCCCATTCTCTTTGTACTTCCTTCCCACATTAATCTTTCTTTAAATAAAGCATCCTAAGCTATATCCACTTTATATAATGACAGTAACAAAAATTAAATATTATTTTCAATATAGTCCAATGCTACTTCCAATTGGCTAAAGTCTTCGCTACTATTGTATGCCCCTACACTAATACGTATAGTTCCCGCAGGATATGTTCCTAAAAACTTATGCGCTAGCGGAGCACATTGCA